>ENA-OWMB01000299-OWMB01000299.1-metagenome-genome-assembly--contig:-NODE-299-length-20929-cov-3.944428_pt1 | contig 20929 bp, 16 predicted proteins | sample MGYA00245353_ERZ651112 | MGnify/ENA primary metagenome ERZ651112 (study PRJEB26857, sample SAMEA4031773) | metagenome | biome: human; feature: oral; material: saliva | place: Philippines | collected 2014...
TGCTGTGATATTGCGCCTGTCAGCTAGAGAATAAACCTGAAACCCGCCACTATCCGTCAGAATAGGCTGGTCCCAGTTCATAAACTTGTGCAGGCCACCTGCACGGGCAATCAGCTCATCACCCGGCCGTAGCCAGAGGTGATAGGTGTTAGACAAGATAATACCAGAACCCATCTGCTTGAGCTCTTCAGGGGACTGGGTCTTAACTGTCGCCTGGGTCCCAACCGGCATAAACATAGGCGTCGGAAAAGTCCCGTGAGGCGTGATAATCTCTCCTAAACGAGCACCTGTGTGTTTTTCTTTTTTAATCAAACGATACTGAATCGGTGATGTTGACATGTTTCCTCCTGCTGGGAAAAACAGTCCCAGCGATTTTTCTTCTATATAATGAGCAGCAAGGGCTCACAAGATACCGTATGATTTTACCAAAAAAACTTCTATCTGTCACGGGGTATGATATAATGTAACAGACAAATCCAAATGGAGGAATTATGAATCTAAGTAACATCAGAGCTCAGGCTCGTGCCGTCCGCAGTCAAACGAGGGGGATTTTTCTTTTGTTTGCGGCCCCTACTCTTGCCGGTATCTTAAACATCTTACTTTCCCTTATTGGGAATTTAAGAGACTCCGTTTCCGACCTGACCTTCAGCCAGTTCATATATTTTCTGATTAGCCGGACTCTTTTTCCGACGACCATTCAGTTTATCACGTCTCTCCTGCTGCTTTCTGCCAGCTACACCATGATAACCGTCATCCGTAAGAAAAAGAATGAGGTCCGCTTTTCAGATATTGGGCATCTGTTTACGAGCAAGAACTTCACGCCTGTTCTTAAAACTGTTTTGCTCAAGCAGCTCTTGCTTTTCCTTTGGAATCTTCCTATATTTTGCGGGAGTCTTCTGTCCGTCTTCAATGCTTATAAGATTCTCAATATTTCGGAAAAACTTCCTGCCCATACTGTGCTGACTGCTCAAAGCGAGGCAGGACAGCAGATTCTTCAATACACCCCTGCTATGTTACTGGGAAGCCTCTTGATATTGGTTGGTCTAGGCATCACCGTTCCTCAGTACTACGCATATTCTCAAGCAGAGCTCATCCTCTACGACCAGCTTGAAACTGATACCTACCAGGGAGCTTTCTATGCTATCCGTCAAAGTCGGAAACTAATGAAGGGCTATAAAGGAAAGCTATTTTTGCTGGACCTGAGCTTCATCGGTTGGAATTTATTGGCCAAAATGACATACAATGTAATGAATATTATGGTTCTCCCTTATACAGCGACTGCTTACATTCTCTTTTATGAAGAATTGAAAAGAGAAAACGCAATCTCACATGAAAACAACCCACAGGCACAGGACTCCTTGTCCTAAGCTTGTGAGTTGTTTTTTTATTTGCTATTATAGACTGTCTTGTCCAGGGCAGAGCAGATTTTGTCAAAGGCTGCCTCTAGTGAATCCTCATCTGTGAAAAAGGCTTCCTCTTCCCAGCCTAAGAAGTCTCGGTCTTTCCACCAGCGCTTCATGTCGGCTGGGGTAAATTCTTCTTGTTTAGCTCTGGTCTGATGGCGGCGGACAGTTTCTTCAAAGGATAGGTCATAGTAGTAAGCAAAGACCTGCGGAGCGAAGATTTTTTCAACCTCTCTATCATCTGTCCGTAAATGTCTGTCTCATAAAATCCTTCTATTAGAACCTGCAAATCATGTTCGTAACCGAAGCGAGCCAGTGTTTCCGTCAGGCCAATAGACAAATTTCCAGGCTCGACTTTTTCCTTGAGCATGTCCCGTCTAACCGTATCTTGCGATATCAGGAGAGTCCCTCGGCCGTAGTGAGTCTGCAGTTTCCCAGCGAGACTAGACTTGCCAGAGCCGGAATTTCCACGAATGATGACTAACTTGGCCATCTTATTCGCCCAGAATCAAGCGTGTATGCTCGCGTTTAATACAGCGGTTCATGACAATGTCATCCCGACCGGCTGTCCGCAAAATCTGCTCAGCCTCCTCGCTCTCCAAGCCCAACTGAGCCCAGAAAATCTTGGCATCCGACTGCAGAAAATCCAGTGCCACATCCGGCAAAAACTCACTGCGACGGTATACATCGACAATATCCACCGGAAAAGGAATGTCTTTAAGACTGGCATAAACAGTCTCACCAAAAATCTGACTGCCCGCTGCCCGCGGATTGACAGGGATAATGCGATAGCCCCGATCTTGCATCTCTTTGGACACACGGTTACTGGTCGTTTCTTCACGGTCAGACAGTCCGACAACAGCAATCACTTTGCTGTTTTTCAAATAATGTTTGACGATGGCATCACTGGGATTTTGAAAATGATAAGTCATAGGATTCCTCCTCATTCATAATAAAGCTAGATAGTTTTGCAGTATTTGCGTCTTAACTGAATATGGGCTAAAACCTTGGAAAATAGATAATCCGTTCTAGGAGCATCGCTCCTTCGTCCGGCTGCCTAATTTTCAGTCGGTTTTGACGCTCTTTGTATCTTGTTTTACTTCGCCTCGTACCAAGTTTGGCCGGCATTTTCATCAGCCACTAATGGAACGGCCAATTCAATCGCGGCTTCCATGGTTTCTTTGACTAGCTGGCGGACGGCTGTTAGCTCGTCATTTGGCACTTCTAGCACGATTTCATCGTGAACCTGCAAGAGCATGCGAGACTTGAAATTTTTCTCTGTCAGAGCTCGATCCAGATTAATCATAGCAACTTTGAGAATGTCTGCGGCCGATCCTTGAATCGGGCTGTTAATAGCTGTGCGCTCCGCAAAATTTCGGATGTTAAAGTTGCGGGAATTGATGTCCGGCAAGGAGCGGCGGCGATGATAAATGGTCTCTACATAGCCTTTATCACGCGCTTCGCGAACGATGGTTTCCATATAATTCTTGATACCAGGGAAACGCTCAAAATAGGTCTCAATGTAGTCCTTGGCAGCCTTGCGGGAAATTCCCAAATTATTGGCCAGTCCGAAGTCGGAAATTCCATAAACTACTCCGAAGTTGACAGCCTTGGCATTGCGACGGTCATTAGGTGTCACATCCTCTGCCTTTTCAATACCAAAGACCCGCATGGCTGTAGCCGTATGAATATCTTCTCCATGTTGAAAGGCAGCAATCAGATGCTCGTCCTGAGAAATGTGAGCCAGCACCCGTAGTTCAATCTGGGAATAATCCGAGCTGAGAAGCACACTGTCTGCCCATTCCGGCACAAAGGCCTTGCGAATGAGGCGCCCCTGCTCCAAACGAACGGGGATATTCTGCAGGTTTGGGTCAACCGAGGACAGGCGGCCCGTCTGAGTCAAATCCTGAACATAGCGAGTGTGAATCTTGCCGTCAGCCGCAATCGCCTCCTGCAGTCCGATGATATAAGTGGACTGGAGCTTGCTGATTTGACGGTATTCCAGAATCTTAGACACAATCGGTGCAATGGGAGCTAGACGCTCCAGCACGTCAACCGCTGTCGAGTAGCCCGTCTTGGTCTTTTTGGTGTACTCCAGCGGCAAGCCCATATCTTCAAAGAGAATGGTTCCCAACTGTTTCGGCGAGTTAATATTGAACTCCTGACCAGCCAGATTATAAATCTCCTGCGTCAGACTTTCCAGCGTCTTTTCATTTTCCGCCTGCATGCCCTGCAGGGTTTCCCGCTCAACCTTGATCCCCGCAATCTCCATCTTGGCTAAGACAAAGGCCAGCGGCTGCTCCATTTCAAGCAACAAATCCAGCTGATCGTGGGCGCGGAGCTGTTCTTGCATAGGCTCTTCTGTTTCCAGCAATACCTGAACCTTACGAGCCAGATGCTCAAAGAGCTGCTCTTGCTCCGGCAAAGCACGCTTGGCTCCCTTACCATAAACCTCGTCATCAGTCGGCAGGATAGTTTGGCCGTAGAGGCGAGCAATAGTCGCCAGCTCATTATCCTCGACCGTCGAAAGCAGATACTTGGCTAGGCGCGCATCAAAGGCTGCTGCTGGCAGTTCGATACCATAATGACTGAGCAGCACCTTGGTCCGCTTGAGGTCGTAAGTTTTCAGAGCTGTTTTTGTCAAAAACTCCTGAAAGAGAGGTTGCTGCAGTAAATCGCTGGTGCCGACATAAATCTGACGGCTATCGCCCCAGGCAAGACCGACAATCTCTTCCTTGTGGTAGTTGTCACCCAAGATTTCAAAATAGAAGAATTGCTCTGGTGCCAGCATATCCGCTGTCACCTCAGTCACTTTGGTAAATTCAATTGGTTTGACTTCTACTGGTTCCTGACCAGTTCCTAGCTGAGCCTTGAGCTGCTTGAAGCCCATCTCGTCATAGAACTTGCTCAGAGCCTCTACCTGCGGACCCTTATAAACCAAATCATCCAGCCCGATTTTAATCGGAGCCTGAGTATTGATGGTGGCTAGGGTTTTTGATAAGAAAGCCTTGTCCTTGTCATTGATCAGATTTTCCTTCATCTTGGAAGCCTTGAGCTGGTCAATATTTTCATAGAGATTTTCCAAAGAGCCATACTCCAAGAGGAGCTTGAGACCAGTCTTCTCACCAATCTTGGTCACACCGGGGATATTATCCGACTGATCGCCCATCAGCGCCTTGAGGTCAATGAACTGCTCTGGCGTGATGCCCATCTTTTCCATGAGGTAGGCTGGGGTAAATTCCTCAAACTCAGCTACGCCTTTCTTGGAAATCTCCACCACGGTATTTTCATCCGTCAACTGAATCAAATCTTTATCGCCACTGACAATGGTCACATCGTAAGGCACAGCTGTCTTTTCAGCCATCTTGTCCAAGGTCCCGATAATGTCATCCGCCTCGTACTGAGCCAAGTCATAGAAGTGAATGCCTAGGTGCTTCAGCATTTCTCGTATAAAAGGCAACTGCTCACGAAATTCATCCGGTGTCTTGGCCCGACCTGCCTTATAGTCGGCGTACATCTCGGTCCGGAAGGTTGTCTTGCCAGCATCAAAAGCTACTAGGACATGGGTCGGCTGCACGCGCTCCAAGAGATGATTGAGCATGAGGTGAAAGCCATAAATGGCATTGGTATGCAGGCCCGATGGACTCTTGAAACGGTCGATTTGATTATAAAGCGCAAAAAAAGCGCGAAAAGCAACGGACGAACCATCGATTAATAATAACTTGTTCTTTTTTTCCATAGGTTTATTATAACACGAAAGGCGGACAAAGACAGGAACAGCGGCGTGGAAAATAGGTAGAAAGTGAATTGAGATTTAAATTTTGCTATAATCATCCTATGAAAAACACTTACTATTTTATCCGTCATGCGCATTCTAACTATACACCTGATGAAATCAACCGACCATTATCAGACAAAGGGCGAGAATCCTTGGCACAGCTTGAATTTTTAGCAGACAAATCCATTACCGCCATTTATTCCAGCCCCTACAGAAGAGCCATCCAAACGGTTGAGCCTTTAGCTCAGAGTCTGAAACTCGCTATTCAAACCGACAAACGGCTAATAGAGCGAAAGCTAAGCAGTCAAGCGATTGCCGACCAAGACTTTGAAGAAGCCCTCATGCAACTTTGGTCACAGCCGACTTTTTCATTTGTTGGTGGCGAGTCTAATCAACAAGCTCAACAGCGAGCCTTAGCTCTGCTTCATGAACTGGAAAGCAAGCATCAAGACGAAGAGATTATTATTAGCTCTCATGGTAACCTTATCTGCATTTTACTAAGTACGTTTGACTCCAACATTGATTATAACTTCTGGCGCAACCTAAGCATGCCAGATGTGCTGGTTTTAGATAAAAACAAAAAAATCACTCACCTCCTATAAAATATGGTATCGACTAGCAAGACTTGGCTAAATATTATCGCTCTTATATGTTATAATATAAAAACTGGAGGTAAAAGATGTTTCCAATCCGTATTACAACTCTTCTGACTGAAGAAGTTTATAAAAGATTTTCATGGGCTATTCTCATACGACGAAAAGGATTTGTATTATACATAATCATACTGATAATCGGGCTGTTCACCTACGTAATGCTCGGCCCATTAGAGGAAAAGATAATATCCATCATATTGGCTCCCCCTATTTGCGCCTCCATGTACTATTTTGGCATGAATTATCAGATTAAGAGAGCTTATCAAAAAAATCCTTTATTTCAGAACATGGAGGTCACTCTGATATTTGACAGAGAGGCTTTTATCGCAAGAAATATACGCGGAGAATTTCACTATACCTATGATGATATTGTCAAAGTCATTATGACAAAGCAAGATTTTTATATCTTGATAGGAGAGAACACTGGTTTCGCAATTGAAAAAGAAAACTGTTCTCCCGAGGCGCTTGAGTTCTTGCTAGAACTTCACATTGAGCATATGTAAAAGAAAAAGCAGGCTAGACTGACAGTAGATCAGTTCTAGTCTGCTTTTTATCTTGTAAATAATTGCTTTATATCCACCAACTTCTCTATTTTGTGATTGATTTCTGGTCGGTAGTCACAGAAGTTAATGCTCTGGATGCCACTGTTGACCGCGACATCCACATCCAGCGTCCGGTCGCCGATATAGTAAGTTTCCTGCTTGTCCAGGCCATATTTTTCTAGCAGATAGTCGACACCTTCTGGGTGGGGCTTGCGCTCAAAGCCGTTGGCTGTTGTGATGATTTCTGTAAAATAGTCATAAATACCCAAGTCTCGTAAAATTTGATGGGCATTGAGTCCCTTGTGGGTATAGACGAACTGGGCAATGCCCTGCTCTTCAGCCCAGGCCAGTATCTCCGCAGCTCCTTCCATCAGATGGACCTGAGCATTTTTCTCCTTTAGGCTTGCTCCACGGAAGGCATTCATCTCAGTAGCGTCCAGACTTTTCTCAGATGCCACTTCCTCCAAGAGCTTCTGGACAGAGTGCTTTAGGATATAGCTGTTAATACTCGCCCTGTCGAAGTCCAGACCATAGTGAGCATAGGTTTCCTCAATCCCTGCCAAAATAGCATCGTAGGAGTCCAGCAAGGTGCCGTCCAAATCCCAAATAAACGCTTTTGTCATGTGATTTCCCTCATTTTTCTGTCAAATAAAACCTTTAAAAATAGCCAGCGGAAGCCATTGTCCAAGAGCATCCCAGTCCAGACTCCCGGCAGACCCAAACCAAAGGTCACACCCAGCAAGTAACCGGCAATAATGCGAATCAGCCACATGCCAACAGTCGTGGCATAAAAGGGCAGTCTGGCATTCCCCAGCCCCTGCCAGATAGCTGTGTAAATCACGGTTCCCACTGCCATGGGAGTTCCCAGCAGGGAGAAAAGCATGACCGAAAGACTGGCTGTGATAGCTCCGCTATTGTCCGTATAGAGCAAGGTCAGCGGCCGACCAAAAGCAAAAATTCCTAGAGCCACGGGCAGCATGCAAGCAAAAGACAGCCAGAAGGTCCGCTGACGAATTAGACTGACCTCTTTCATATCTCCCTCACCTACTGCATGGCCTACCAGCATGACTGTTGCTGTTGCGACCCCGAAGATTGGCATATAATTAAACTGCGTCAGGACTTCACCGATGGCATTCCCCGCTACTGCGTCTGTCCCAAAGACGACCACAATGGCGATAATAACTACATCACCGGCCCGCATCATGAGCCGCTCTCCAGCAGCCGGCAGAGACAGGCGCAAGAGCTCTCCATCTAAGCCCCAGCTCCAGCGAATTGTGGACAAATCCAGCTCCCGCCAGAGAATCAGCACACCCACCAAACGAGCCAGCACCGTCCCCAGCGCTACACCGACAATACCCAGCTGAAAAACATAAATCCCCAGACCGGAAAAGAGGGCATTGAGGACATTGGTCAGAAGACTGACATACATGGGGAATCTAGGATTGCGTGTGACCCGAACCAGAGCTCCAAAGGAAGTCATAAAGCCTAGCAAAACAATAGTCCCACCAACCAGAGCCATATAAAGACCGCCTGCTTCAGCCACCGCTTTTTCCGTCCCCAGAAAATCCAGCATCTGCCTGCCAAAGAGCAGGGAAATCAGCCCCAACAGAAGGCTCAGAAGCAAGGTCAGCTTGATAGCCTCGGCTGTATGATAGGCCAGACGCTCCTTGTCTCCCTGAGCCAGAGTCTTGGAGATAAGACTGGAAATAGCAGCCCCCAGAGCGATAAAGATTGCCTGATAAATAGTAATGATGTTGCCGGCCACCGAGACACCAGAAATCGCAATCAGCCCAAGACTGGCCACCAGATAGCTGTCGACCATTCCCATGAGCATCTGTAAAAAGTTCTCCGCCATAGCCGGCAAGGCGATATTCATGATTTTTTTATACGTCGTCATTTTCTGAAAATCTCCTGCATTTGTATATCCTTTCTTACTTGAGATTTCCATCCTCCATCATAGAGAATAGAAAGCGGTGGGACTATTGTCCTACCGCATATGAATCTCCTATCACAAAAGCTCGTTTTAAACACAACCTCCCACACTATACTACTTCGCATTCCCAAGCTTAATGAATATCCTCACTCCTCCACAAAAAGTCCCAAGATATGGACATTGTCTGCAACGGAGACAAAGGCAGCTGGGTCGGTCTGCTTCATGATTTGCTTGAATTCATTAAACTCAGCTCGGGTAATAACTGTCACCAGAACAGCTTTTTTCTCATGATTATAAGTTCCCTCGGCGCCATGAATAACTGTCGCCCCGCGATGCAGCTTGTTGTGAATCTTATCAATCACTCTGTCTGGATGGCTAGTGATAATCATAGCCTGCATGCGCTTCTGCTTGGTAAAGACAGCATCCGTCACTCGACTTGATACAAAAATAGTAATCATGGAGTAGAGTGCATACTCCCAGCCAAAGGTCAGACCCGCAATCAGCATAATAATCCCATTGACAATCAAGGAAATATTCCCGACATTCCGGCCTGTTTTTTTCCGAACAGTCAGACTGACAATATCAGTCCCACCGCTGGAAATGCTGGACTTAAGGGCAAAGCCAATCCCCGTACCCATGACCACACCGCCGAAAAGGGCGTTGATAATAGGATTATCAGTCAAGGTTACTTCCGGCACAAACTGGATAAAGAGCGAGCTCATTGTAACCGTGATAAAGGTAAAAATGGTAAACTTATGCCCAATCTGGTACCAGGCTAGGATCATCAGCGGAATATTGATGGCGTAAAAAGTCACCGAAACCGGAATGGTAAAACCAAAGAAACGAGTACTGAGGGCAGTAATGACCTGCGCCAGACCAGTCGCCCCGCTGGAATAAACATGCCCCGGCTGAAAGAAGAAATTAACTGCAACAGCCGACAAAAAGCCATAGACAAGTGAGGCAGAAATCTTCTCATCGTACTTCTCACGCGAGATACTCTTTAAAGACCGCAAAATCTTAAAATTATAAGCAAACCTGCGGACATAATAGCGAAAGAGTTTGTAAAAATTAGTCTTCTTCATGTGCTTCCACTTGTAAACTTAATTCCTCTAGTTGAGCGACCGATACTGGACTAGGAGCCTGTGTCATTGGATCAGAAGCCTTGTTATTCTTTGGAAAGGCGATGACTTCGCGGATATTTTCTTCACCAGCCAGCAGCATCACAAAGCGGTCCAAGCCCAAAGCCAAGCCGCCATGCGGTGGAAAACCATAGTCCATAGCCTCCAAAAGGAAGCCAAACTGCTCAGCAGCTTCTTGAGCTGAGAAGCCAAGCGCCTTGAACATCCGCTCCTGCAAGTCTTTCTGGTTGATACGAAGACTGCCGCCACCTAACTCATAACCATTGAGGACGATATCATAAGCCACAGCCCTTACCTTGCTCAGATCGCCTCCCAACTCTTGCTCAGAATCTTTCTGAGGTAAGGTAAAAGGATGGTGGGCACTCATGTAGCGGCCCTCTTCTTCTGACCATTCAAACATAGGCCAATCTACTACCCAAAGGTAGTTAAATGTATCAGGGTCAATCAAGTCCAGCTCTTTGCCCAAACGAACACGAAGAGCTCCCAAAGCAGCATTTGCCACTTCCAAAGTATCAGCCACAAAGAGAACTAGGTCATTATTTTCAAGCTGTAAAGCATCTGTCAACGGACTTGTCAAGCCTGTCAAGAACTTAGCAATTGGACCAGCTAGTTCACCATCAGCTACTTTCACCCAAGCAAGACCTTTAGCACCATGCTGTTTCGCTTGCTCTGTAAGCTTATCAATATCCTTGCGAGAGTATTTATCTGCAGCATTTTTCACCACGATTGCCTTGACAGCTGGAGCTTCTGAAAAGACCTTGAAGTCAACTCCCTTGACAAGATCTGTCAAGTCCTGCAACAACATTTCAAAACGAGTATCAGGCTTATCAACCCCATAAAGAGCCATAGCATCATCATACTTCATACGCGGGAAAGGCAGAGACACCTCAATACCCTTGGTCTCTTTCATAACACGAGCAATCAAGCCTTCTGTAATGTCCTGAATCTCCTGTTCAGACAAGAAAGAAGTTTCTAAGTCCACCTGAGTAAACTCTGGCTGACGATCACCGCGCAAGTCCTCGTCTCGGAAGCATTTAACAATCTGGTAATAACGGTCGAAACCAGCATTCATCAAGAGCTGCTTGGTAATTTGCGGACTCTGTGGCAGAGCGTAAAAATGCCCCTGATGAACCCGGCTAGGTACCAAGTAATCACGCGCTCCTTCTGGCGTTGACTTAGATAGGAAAGGCGTTTCCACATCAAGGAACTCCAATTCATCTAGATAATTGCGGATAGAATGAGTCACCTTGGCACGGAGCTTGAAGTTCTCCAGCATCTCTGGCCGTCGCAAGTCCAGATAACGGTAGCGCAAACGTGTATCATCATTCACTTCGATGCCGTCTTTGATTTCAAAAGGCGTCGTCTTGGCTGTATTTAAGACAGTCAAGCTTTCCACATGCAGCTCCACGCTTCCTGTCGCCAGCTTGTCATTGGCCTGCTCACGCGCAGCCACCTTACCTGTCACCTCTAGCACATACTCACTGCGCAGGCTTTCTGCGGTCGCCATGACCTCTGCAGCCACTGTCTCAGGATTGATGACCAGCTGCATAATGCCTTCACGGTCACGCAAATCAATGAAAATCAGACCGCCCAAATCTCGACGGCGGGCTACCCAACCCTTCAAAGTGACTTCCTGACCAACATGCTCCTTGCGAACACGCCCAGCATACATAGAACGTTTCATCTTTACTCTCCAAATTTTTAATTCTGTTACTATTTTACCACAAAGCGCCTAAGAAAGCCCTTCTGTCCATTCTTTTTCTGAAAAATATTAAAGCTCCCCATGACTAATGCTGACATTTATGACAAAAGGCCTGAGGCAAAGACCCCAGACCTACTGTCTACTCTATAGATTATTCCTTTTTCTTGCTATCTTCATAGAGACTGGGCGCAAATGCTTTTGTCACCATGGCCGTCACGAAGCGAAAACCTCCCGCTGCCAGACCAAAAATCGGCGCTAAAGCGCGGAAGAAAAAATCCCCCCGCATAAATAAACAAAGCAGACCTGTAATCACAAAGATAGCCAAGCCCTGCACCACAACCACCAATAATATTTTCTTCATCATTCCCTCGACTTTCTATAGACTATTATAGCATAAGAAAGGAAGGTTAGAGCAGAAACTGGAAACTTTTGGAGAATAGCAAGTAGAGGAATGAGGTGAAAAAGAGAAACACCTGAAAATTCCTTCATATGGCTACAAGTGTTTTTTTGCAACAAAGCAAAATCTTACTACTTCGGAAAGTCATCATATTGACTCTCCGCAATATCTACCATTTTTCGGCGATTGTAGCGTTCTTTCGAATCTTTTCCTTGAGAAACATAATAGTCGTTTTTCTGCTCACGAGTCCCCACAGGAACCTCTTTCAAGTTAGAATCAATCATACTTTTGAGCTGGGCATCTCTTTTCTCAAATGCATCCGCAACCTTATTTAAGAAACCATTGAGTCCTTCTACTGCTTCAGACAAACCTTCGGTTGTTTGAAACATTGCTCTAAACGCGCCATCAAGCAAGTCCGCTGACTCGTCTTGCACAATCGCACCGTTTTGGGCTTGTGTAAACCCTGATGAAATATAATTATGCAAGGTTGCCTCTACTGACCGAATCTGATCCATTTTAATTGTTCTTCTGCTCATTATTATTCCCCATCTCTTTCTTACGTTGCTGTTGAATTTTAAAAACCTCTTCCTGCCACTCCATGTAGTCTTTGTAGGTATCTAGAGTTTTATTTTCGTTATAATCTTCACTAGTTACAATGTCAATTATTTTTTCACCTACAGGAGTAAACCAATGGCGTAGGGTTTGATATTCTTCTTCAGCAGTAACCAAGCCTTGACGAAATCCAATAGAACTTGTTTGTGGATTATCCTCCATATGTTTTATAATTTCTGGGTACTCTCGACTTAAATTGATCTCCTCCGACAACTTACTACCAGAATTCAAAGTCAGTCGATCTCTATCCAGCGAAGCGCCTCTTTCTTTGAGAATATCATAAAAATTTGTCCCATAAATCAAATCTCCCAATCTATATTGATAGCGTGATTCTAAATGGTGCAAGATGGGATTCTCATCTTCTATCTTATATGTTTCTAAATTTAATAAGACAAATGTGGGACTATCTCCCTTCCACTTACGGAGCTCCAAAATTTGATAATCTTGACCATCTTGGTAAATAACGCTTCCTAAGGCCCCTAAATAGTAAGAGGAATCATATTTTTTTACCAAAGCATACAAATCTACCTTATGAGCGCTTGGTTTCTTCTGCTCAATATCATAGATGTATATATTCCAATACCAACCTTCTGATGGTCTCTCCGAAGAACTGGCTCTATCAAATCTCCGCTCATCTGTCACGAAGTAGCGCTGCCCAAGGCCTCCATTTGGAAATATATCTTTGTTGGATGATTGTATCAAAACAAACTGATTTTTATCACCGAAAGTTTCAATATTTTCTATTTTTGGCTTCTTAATTTCTCCATATTCAACTTTTGGTACTTTCCTATTGAACGCTATGTAACAATAGATAAAAACACCTATCAATGCAAGTCCTACAGCCATAATGGTAATTAAGATATATTTTTTTCGAAACATTCTCAGAACCTCCCTTGGGCAATGCGATTGAAATCATCCTGAATATCTTTCCTAAGATTCTCTGCTGACTCTGCCGCCTTAGGATTTTTATGATCTGAGGTATCCGGAATAATTGAATTCCGACCATAATCCTGATAATGATTCCAGATTTCTTGTGCATTAAACTCCTGCATTTTATTTAGTAATGCCTTATCTCTATCTTCCTGCTTCATCCGCTCTTCATACATCATCTGGCCAACAGCTCCAATGCTGGCCGGAACATCCGGACGACCCAAGGCAAAATTCTTTGCAGAAACGCTTAAAACATCTGGCTTATTCACATTACTTTCAAATTCATTTAATTTTGCTAATGCTTCTTCTGGTGACTTCCCATCTGTCAGTGCCTGACGGTAGACATGGGCACTTAAGCCATTGTCTGCCAAGTCCTTCATTGTTAAGAAGGCATCCAAATCATAAGCTGGTGTGTACTCTGCTTTTACAACCTTACCATCTTTGTTGACAGAGACACCACCCACATTAAAGATACTATATAGCTGAGCATCCTTGGCTTCTTTAATATCTTTATTAATCTTCTCAAGTTTCTCATATAACTTAAAAGGCGCTTTAAGGACACTTAGGCTTGAAACTGCAGTTGTTCGATAATCTTTTGGAACTGCATCCCTAAAATCTTTGAGATAGTCCGCAAAATCACTCGCATAATTGCTGCCTGTCTTCTTGGCAATGTCTCCGAATAAATTCACAGCTATCTTAGCTGGTACACCTCCAGGAAGCAGATAAATACCAGCTTGTGCGACATCGCCAATAAAATCAAGAACAGCTTGTTTCTTAGAGGCCTCTAACTTCTCAATCTTTTCAGACATCTGATCAAAATGAACAGACTCTGCCTCTAGATAGTTATCCACTGCAATATTGAAGGTTTGTTTTGAAATTGTATAGTTGTTTGTAACGTCTGTTTCAAGCTGAGTGAGTTTATACCCAAAGCCCTGTGCAGTATACCCTAGGTCGGATAGAGTTGTTTGTGTTAATTTAATCTCGGCCCCATATGTGTTATACCTAGTACCCACATCTAACAAGTATAGACTATCAAACAAGCCTGCTAAATGGGCATGTTTTCTTAAATTAGCACTGACTTCAGCCAACTCTTCATTATTCCCCCGAATACTATCAATATAGTTCGCCATCGCCTCTGGGGTTCGTTCAGCCGGAAAATCAGGAAATAAGCGCAAGCCTTGCGCTACTGAGATATACCCCTGCTGAGCACTGGCTGCACTAAGCTTCTCCATATAGATTTTCACTTTATCCGGATCTTGCTTTTGAAGCTCACTGATAAAGGCTTCCAAATCATTGATATTGTCAGAACTGCCTAGATCTTTCACTCCTGCAAATTGAGCATAAGCATAAGCAGACATATTAGAACTGACATGGGTTGCATCCACCTTCCCCATCTCTCTAAATTTATCCCCTGAAAGAATCGCAGTAACCATAGCAGCATCTCCAGAATCTTGAATAGCATCTAACATTTTCAAATCATCTGGATTGGTTAAACGCTTTTCTGCTATTGCATTCACAACCGTGCTGGGTTCCAGCGAACCAATATAGCGTGCATTATTCAGAACTTCTAAAATTGCTTTTAATTGTGCTTGTGAGGTGTTCAAACCATCCACAAAACTCTTGTAGAATTCCTGCATGCTGCTATCAAGTTGACTGCGCTTTCCCCCTGCATCATCTAGAGCAGCTGAAGCATCATTATACACTGCTTCAGCACTAATCTTTCCACTGCCAAGAATAGTCGCGGCTGTCGTATAATGAACATCCAAACTCTTCCGAATAGCTTCAACCTTCTTTTTCTGATCTCCAACTAATTTCTGCTGAACTCCCTGTGCTCCTGCTTCACCATCTTGTGACCAAGCTTTCGTTGCAAAACCAAGTCCACTCAATCCTGTATCATAATTTTCCATGACCGCTCCAAAATAATCAAGATATCCTGGATAGATATCAAAAACTTGGTTTTGGATTGTGTTAAGTTTTTCTACAAAGGCTTTAATGACATCTCCTTCACTTCCTTTGTATTTCAATGCAAATTGATAATTTGCATTCACTACGGCTGCTTTAAATTGCTTAGAATTATCTTTTACCTTTTTCCCATACTCCCCCAACTCTTGCAGCTGGTCGACCGTTATTTTTGCCATATCTACCCTCTTCTTTCTATATCTTCATTATATCTACAACAAACTCTGCGCTTCTGCTTGCAAAGCACGATATTTCTCATTCAAATCTGCAATAACACTTGTACGTTGGCTATTAAAAGCTGTCTGAGCTGCAGTTCGAATATCATTTTCACTATCCGTCATACTTGAGTATGGTTTTCCCGATAAATGATAACCTTCTGCAATAGGGCCATCGCCTCCGAGGACATCTTCCACACTTGTTGAGACACCATTTAATGCTGCAATTACTTTTTCAATTTGCCTCATTTTCCCTCTAATCAATGCTAACTGACTAGCTCTTCCTTCTGTATCTGTTGTAACTGCTACCATTATCTTTATTTCCTCTCTAAATCATCAATGCTTTCATTTTACTTGCTAATCCGTCTGCTACATAGTAGTGGTCTTGCTCTTCTAACTGTGGTTCGCGGATAGGTTTGTTTGTGACAGTTAGAATATTCTGATCCGTCAATCTCATTGAGACAATAGCTTGTTTATAGTTTCTAATTGTCTTAGAAACAACATCTATTTGCTTAAACAGCTGGCTGCCACTCATCGAAACAGAAGCATAGCCAGCTCGCAGTCCTTTTTCCAGAATGTAATTGAGAGAGGTCTGGTCATCAAGACTCAACTCACCCATTAATTCCAGTTGATTAAATAGAACGACAGTTGCTTCATGCTGATTGTTGCGCTTTTCCAAGCGCGCCTTGACATTTTCTTCCATTGCAACAATTCCAGTCTGATATTCTTCTGGACTAGCAAGAATCGTCACACCTTCCATCTCAGGCAAATTATGATACTTCGGCGCCAATACAATCACCTTCTGCTTGCCTCGCGCAATCTGCTCAGTCAAAGCACTCATCTGCTCTTCCTTATCTGTTAAGTAGAGAAGATTACCCTTGGATATATTCCAAGTAATTGGTTCAACCGTCTCCATATCCAGTCCTAGCGGTACTAAGCCCTGCTTATAAGCTGCTTGGACACTAGCCCGGCTATAGAAGTCTGCCTCTGTCAACTCCTCTGGTACCATCGGAATGGCACTTGGTCGCTGTCCGGTCCATGCTTCTTGGAGAGAAGCGACTTCTTGACGCAAGTTGTTGAGGACTTGTGCATCATTGGCACCCGCTACTGGTAAAGCCAGCTGGATGACATCAACCTCGTCACGCTTCATGAGTGCCCGGCCCTTGATGTCTTCCATCGTTTTCGCTAGCGGGGTAGAGCCCACGATAGAGCGGACTTCTCCCACATCATTCTGTGGCAGACTCAGCTGGTGCTTGAAGTTGGCGTAGAACTGCGCCCGAAGGTTGGACTGACGGCCCGCTGTCACCAAGAGGTGGACACCGATGCTGAGACCTTCGCGGGAGATCCGTACCAAGAGCTTGAAGAGCTCCGCTTCATAGGCCTCTTCCTTCATGGACTCATAACTGTCCAGCAGGATGACGATAGCCGGCTCTTGCTGACCACTAGCCTGACGATAGAGCTCCAAGGTACCGACGCCGTAATCGGACAAGAGCTTCTTACGCCGGTTGAGCTCCCGCTCCATGATGCGTACAAACTTGGCAATCTTCTCCGTCTGATCCAAAAGCAGGGTATCGGCCACCTGCGGTAATTGCCCCAGCGGTGCCAGACCATTGGTCCCGAAGTCCATCAGGTAGAGCGTGACATCTTTGGGACTGAACTTGCGAGCCAAGTCCATGGCCGCACTTTGCAGGAAGGTTGTCTTCCCCGTACCAGGACTTCCGTAGAGCAGGATATGCCCATCCTTGGACAAGTTGACAGAGACAGGCTCTTGCTTCTGCGCCTGCGGGATATCCGCCATTCCCAGAAGGACGGAGACAGGCTTCTTTTGCTCCCAGACTTCCTTCGGCTGGATAGGTTCCAGCTCCTGTAGGGTCATCCGCTCTTTAAGCGGTGGCAGCCATGGCTGCGGTACTGGTGGGATCTGCTGGCTCTCTGTCAGTAGTTGAATCTGACTGACAATAGCCTCTAATTCCGTCGGTACTTCCTTGATATCCTCGGCTAGGTCAAGACCTGACAGGTCTTGATTGAGCACTTCGTATTGGCCTAGGTCGTTGATTAAATAGATGGTATGGTCTTCGATACCCATCTCGTCCTTATCCGGCTGGTAGTCTGCCCCTGACCAGGCTGACTGGAAGAGTTCATAGACTTCATTATTGCCGACCTGCAGATAGGCCCGTCCAGTCTGAGTAATCTCTGCCGCATCTGGTGTCTTAAGCATTTCCATCGAGTCCGTCCGGTCTGCCACCTTGAGCGCCAGCTTAAAGCGGGAGTTGGACCAGATCTGGTCATCCACCACCCCAGAGGGCTTCTGAGTAGCCAGGATCAAGTGGACCCCGAGGGAACGCCCGACCCGAGCGATGGATACCAGCTCCTTGATAAAGTCAGGCTGGTTGACCTTGAGCTCTGCGAACTCATCCGAGATGAGGAAGAGATGGGGCAGGGGTTCAGTTGCTTCCCCGTTTTTAAATTTCTTTTGATATTGGTTGATATGATTAACTTCAAACTCTCTAAAGAGCCGCTCCCGGCGGTGAATCTCCGCATTGATGGAAGCCAGCGCCCGCATGGATTGGGCCCCGTCCAAGTTGGTAATGGTTCCCAAGAGATGAGGCAGGTTCTTGAAGAGATTAGCCATTCCCCCACCCTTGTAGTCGATGAGGAGAAACGCCACATCGTGCGGGTGGAAGTTGACAGCCAGACTCAGGATATAGGATTGGATAGTCTCTGACTTACCAGATCCCGTTGTCCCGGCAATCAGCCCGTGCGGGCCGTGAGCCTTTTCATGTAGGTTGAGGTAGACTAGGTCTTCCTTACCCCGCAGGCCGATAGGCACCGCCAAGCTCTTATAAGGCGCATTCTGTTGCCACTTTTGCAAGACTTGCAGGTCCGAGAAAGTCTCTGCCCCATACATCTCCATAAAGGTCACCGTATCAGGGATAGAGCTCTTGAGATTCTGCAAGTGATTGAGCGGCGCTAAGGTCCGAGCGATGCGCTCCTTGTCATAGCCTTCTGGGAAATGATCCAGTCGGAAGTCAATCTCTCTGAGGATTCCCTCTTCCATAACCAGCTGACCAGTGTTGCGGTCCTTGATATTGACAACTGTCTTGATATTCTCAGACAGCGAGCTCATCACATCCTGAACGAAGATGAGTGAGCAGCCCAGGTCAGTCGGATCTTCTGTGAAGAACTCCATGATGATATGGTCGAGAATCAGCTTTTCATCTGTTACCAATACCACATAGTGAGGACTGTAGAGTGTCGTCTCCTGCCGGGTCGCTTCTTCTTTCTGAGTCTTGCGCAGTTTCAGGATTTGGTTGAGACTGTTTAGAACCTGATCGTGCGTCCGCTGGTTATAGACAAAGCCACGGACGTTCAGCTCTTGCAGAGTCGCATGCGGCAGCCAGCGCAGCCAATCCCATTGGTCGCGCTCCTCCTCTGGCATGATGGTAATCACCTGCACATCGTGGTAGGAGTGAAAGACTGCCAGCTGCATGACCAAGAGCTGGAGCTGTTCCAGGACCAGATTGCGCGGACCGATATAGCCAACTGGACCATGGCTGAGATTAGCCACGATAGGAAGATCGGGAATTTTCTTGTGCCGAGTGTAGAGAGCATAGCCCTCCTCTTCTAGCGCATCTTTCTTGCCGCTCCGCTCTTCTTGACCATAGGTCAGCTTGTAGGAGGTTGGCACCTGGCCAAGTCCCAAGCGGTAGTAGAGAAAGTCAAAGTGGAGCGGTGTCTTCTCGTAGATGCGGTGGCTGTAGTCTGTCACCAGACCTGTTAATTCGTTAATGTTTGGGAAATGGTAAAGCATCCCATCACGCTGCTCACGTTCCAGTTTATTCAGCTCAATAGCCTTGTCTTTTAGATAGAGGTGATAAAGATCGATGCGCTCTTTCTTGTCTTCCTTGAACTTCTTGCGGTTTTTGAAGAAACCACGAACCGAAAAGATTGCACTGGCAATCGACATGGTCACCGTAACGAGGATATAAATCCCCCGCGGCTGAACCAGTGTAATCAACACCGTCACCCCAACCATAAGGAGTGGCGGCACAATCAGTCTCAAGAGCTCATCATTAGGCTTTTGAGGCTCCTTGCTTGGCGGAGCAATCTGAATCTTGTCCTCTGAGCTCCGATAGATAATCCGCGGTGAGCGGTGATAGTCTGGATAGTCTGGATAGAAACCATGGCGAGAAGCCCCCCGCAAAGTCAGGTTAGAACTGACCGTGGCTGGACCCGTCACCCAGATTTCTTCTGGATAGACCTTGAGGCAGATACCTTCCAAGCTCAGCTCGTCGCCGGCTTCTAGCTGGATTTGATCTCCCGTCCACGCAACGTGATTGAGGTAAACTTGACCTCGCATCTTAGTCAAAAGCCAAGAATCATTCGTTCGCTTCAAGAGCAATTCCAAAGGCGCTTCCAGACTGATAGCTGCCCCCTTCTGGTCGCTGATGAGTAACTCTTTTCTGTCCAGTAGGTCATAAACAGCCGGTTCTGAATCAGATTGATACAAGGTCAGATTACCCAAGGTCAGGCCGTCAGTTACGACACCCGTTTCTTCCCCCATCTGATAAAAGACTTGCCCTTCAGCTAACTGAAGCTGGATAGGAGTCTCCTGATGAGGCAGGTAAAGCTGAGCCTTCTCACTCGCTGCTAGGAGAACTTTCTTGTCCTCTGTCAGCTGCAGCTCATAGCGCAGATGGTCTGTATAGATGATGATTGTCTTGCTCATACTTACTCCTTCGCGCTACTGCTAGACGACGCTTCACTGCTGGAGGAAGAGCTTGCTCCTGAAGAACCTTCCTCGCCAGAAGCGCTTGAGCTAGAATCACCAGTCAAAAGATCCTTGCGGCTATCCCAGTACTTCTTATACTCGCCTTCCAAGGACTCAAGCTTAGTCTCCCGATCCTTACCAGACAAACTATCGTCCTCACGCACCTTTTTCATCTCCTGCGTCAAGGCATAGATGATCAGATCTGAGTCATTAATCCGTTTGGCTGTGTCCAAAGCATCTTCAAAATCATTACGTCCAACTTGAATCCAGTAATTGAGGTACAAATCATCTGATTTTAGTGTGACATTGTTCAGGATGACCTTACGCTGATCATCAGAAAATTCCAGCCCCTGGATATAAGAGTAGGCCAGTTCATATTTTTGTGTATTCGGCAGACTCTTAGGAGAGATTCCTTCCAGCTCATCGATGACTTTACTGTAGTCCACTTTGATAAAGGCAGTATCCGCCTGTAACAGCTTTTCCTTAAAAGGATTTTGTATGAAAATCAGGTAAATCAAAGGAATAGTCAAAATCACAACAGCTGCTGTCAGCCAGATGGTCGCCAGTTTGAAAATCTTATGCTGGCGCTTGGAGACTAGTGTCTGCTTCTCTGCTTCTTCTGCAGCCTTTTCCTGATAGGATTTCTCCAAAACAGCAACCGCATCTTCCAGAGTCTCAGCCTCACGCAGTTCCACTAAGAAATCTGGCAGAGTTTCTAGCTCTAACGAGCCCTTGTAAAGCTCCATAAAGTCCAGATCTGCAAAGAGCGTCACCGCAAAGCACTTGGCCTGACGCAAAAAATCCTCCCGAGAGATAGCTTGGGGTGTCATGATGCCTGGAACACCGCGGTAGGCAATCTTAGCCTGTGCATCCTTGGTAATAAAGAGATTACTAG
>ENA-OWMB01000316-OWMB01000316.1-metagenome-genome-assembly--contig:-NODE-316-length-19968-cov-10.702305_pt1 | contig 19968 bp, 12 predicted proteins | sample MGYA00245353_ERZ651112 | MGnify/ENA primary metagenome ERZ651112 (study PRJEB26857, sample SAMEA4031773) | metagenome | biome: human; feature: oral; material: saliva | place: Philippines | collected 2014...
ATCTCTACTGCTAAAGAAGGTATCAATGCATCTATCGATTTGGTAAAAGAAAGTGTTGCTGCTTTAAAAACTGTAGTTCAAGGTTCTGAAGATGGTGCTACTAAAGGTTTAGATGCTAAAATTACAGAAGCTAAACAAGAAGCTGCTGATAACTTAGCTGCTGCTAAACAAGCTTTAGAACACTCCATTGAACAAGCTGCTACAGCTGGTCTTCCTGAAGAAACTAAACAAGACATCCAAGCTGCTAAAGAAGCTGCTACTAAGCTTACAGAAATCACTTCTAAAGTCGATGATGCAGTAGCCAAAGCAACTGATGCTGATACTAAAGTTGGTACTTTGGGAACTAAAGTTACTGCACTTGAAACTTTCAAAACTGATGCTGAACCTAAATTAGCTGAAGTAGATACTCTTAAAGAATCTGTAGATACTTTGAAAGATACTACAGTTCCAGCTATTGATGCTCGTGTAACTACTTTAGAAGGCAAAGCTGCCCCTACAGATTTCACTGAAGGTCAAAAGACTAAGTTGGATGAAATCCTTACTGGTAAACATTTCGCAAATGCAGATGACATTGACAATGCTAAACTTGAACTTAAAAATGAATTGGCTACTCAAGATTCTGTAAATCAACTTGCTAACCAAACTCTTACAGCTGCTCAAGGTAAAGTTACTGAAGCTAAAGAAGAGCTTGAAGGCAAAATTACTGAATTAAATACTAAAGTAGAAGGTATTCATGTTCCTGATGTTACCACATTAGCTACTAATGAAAATCTCGTTAAAGTGGCTAATAGTGTATTTGTAAGTGATATCAAAACTTTCTCCGATGGTACAAACAAAATTGTCGCTATCAAATTTGATCCTGCTATTGAACACAAAGTTATGCCTGTTAATGAAAATTACTTCAAAATCGAAGGTGGTAGATCTGAAGAAACTCCAGATGGCGAAGGCTATGTAAGAGTTAAAATCGGCCCTTCTGATCCTGTAGATATCACTAACATGACTTTAACTTTCGAAAGTAAATATTTAGGTACTTTGACTAAACAACTTTCTTATACAGAAGCTGATTTCAAACCTATTGCAACTGAAGCTCCTGCAAAATACCTTGTTATTGCCGAATCTGCTATTATGCAAAATGGCACTGAAAGAAACAAATTGAAAGTTGCTGAATTAAAAGATGGTGTTAATGAATATAGCTTCAAAGTTAAATTAACTTCTGGTACTGGCGTTGCTACAAATATCTGGGCAATGTTTGCATCTGAAGATACATTGAATGATGAAGAGTATAAAGATTTACCATTATGCTTGACTATCAATGGCCAATATGGTCAATTCACTAATGAAAGAAATAGTGATATTGATGTTTATGCTGCAGACAGCATGAATGGTGGCGGTACCGCACCTCTACAAATCAATGGTGCTAGAGCTACCTTCAGTGGCTATAAACTCAAAACAGATTTGACTCCAGATGGCCAAAACGATACTTATATTGTAACTTACCATAGACCTGTTAATCACGGCTAATTAAAAACCAAGATGTACAAGGAGAGTAATTCTCCTTGTACACATCTTATTAATGGCTATGAATATAAAATATAAGTTATGATTTTTATATATGGAGGTGTTACTAACTTATGGCTCTAAATGACAACACGTTTGTTATGTCGGTTAATAACCAAAAAAACCTTATTGAAAATAAAGGTAGCCTTCCTGTAGCAGATAGTAATGAAATCAATGGTGGTAGAATGATTGTTTCTACTACTGTAGAACGTAATCAAATTGTACCTACAAAGCGTAAGGTTGGTATGGAGGTATATGTTTTAGAAACACAAACTCCATATATATTACAAAATAATGATATTACTAAACAGGCTACTACTGATAATGATTGGATTGTTTTAAAGAATGAATCTTCTAAATCTTCTGATAAACTAACCACTCCTAGATTGATTAATGGTGTTCCATTTGATGGTACACAAGATATTGAATTTACATCAGAAGCTTATACTGCTAGAGAAATTGTAGATTTATTTGATGATGGCAAAGTTACTATTAAAAGATCTTATGATTTATTATTACCTAGATTTGCCACAAGAATCTATAATAGAATCACTGAAGAGAAATCTACTCTTGGGGAAGATAATGTAAAAAGTTTAGTGGTTAATACTGGCGATACTTTGGTTGTAGATGTATATGACATGGTAAAATCCATTAAAATGCCTTTATATCAAACCTCTTATGAAACTAATAAGGTCAATAATAAAATGAGCGATTTCAAACTTGCTCTTATTTCAGACCAAGGGACTACCGTATCTTTAGGAAGCGAATTCCCAGCTGCTATGACTTCTACTTATACTCTTAAAGATACCTTTACATCTGGTATCTCTATGAGTTGTATATTTGAAGATAATAGAGTTTCTTATTTCAATATTCTTAGAAAAAGAAATATGTCAGAAGCTTTACAAGAAGTTAGAGTTGTTCCTCAAGGTACTTCTACTTTAAATATCACTGTTGCATTTAAAATTAATGGCGGTAATCTAGAAGATTCCATTGGGTTCTTTATTGCCATCCCTTATAAAACTGACGAAACTAATGTTACTAAGTTTAAATATAAATATGCTAAACTTACAAAGAACAATCCTGGTTCTTTAGTATATGAAGGTAAAATTACTGGTATTACTGGAAGTTACTACAACTTCTTAGAAAATACAGATGGAGAATTAGACAACTTTGCTGTTCCTATCACTATTATATCTAAAGACAGTGAAGTTACCCCTGCCTTAAAAGCTCTTTAATAGTACAAGAAAGGAAAGAGTAAATGAAATTAATTAGTTTAGAGAATCTAAATTATGCTCTAGGTTTGATTAGTGCTAAATTTACTTCTCAAGCAAATACGTTTGTAGCTGCTTTAGCAAATAAAGTAGATAAAGAAAATGGTAAAGCTCTATCTTCTAATGATTTTACTAATGATGCTAAATCAAAATTAGAAGATGTCAATACAAAATCTGCTGGGATTGAAAATATTACTATCTCTGAAGAGGGTGTAATGACAGTAAAAAATATTCATGGAGATGAAGCTAATAAAGCAAATCTAGATGTATATGCAAAAACTGCAAATAAATTAGCCACTCCAAGATCTATCAATGGGGTACCATTTGATGGTAGCGAAAATATTGTTATTAATGCTGGTGGGACAAATGATGTTCCTTGCACTGAAGGAGAAATTCTTGAGTTGTTTACGACAGCATCCTCGGAAACTAGTAACAATCATGGTGGTGGAACGCCAAGTCCTGCAAATCCTCCTAGTATGGTAGTAGCTCCTGTAGATCCTTTATTATAATTTTACAGAAAGGGTTAAATAAATGGCTGTTAAAAAAGATACAATCGTATTCAGTACTTTAACCACTCCAGATCCTGCTAATGATTCATTTCCTATTGTTGTTGACGAGGATATTGCTGGTGGTTTAAGAACTGTTCAACATAAATCTGATATGTTAAGTATTCCAGAAGAACGTCGTAAAGTTGGTATGGAAGTATATGTTGTTGGAGATCAAAAGAAATATAGATATACATCTGAAACTTATGGTCCTACAACAACAATAGATGCTTGGACAGAGATTAAAGAAGGATCAACAGAAACCACTCCTACTTTTGAAACTGTTAATAATAGTGAAATTGTTTTCCCATAATTAGAAATTATAACTTTATAAGAAAGAGGTATATGAATGGCTAAAGTTGTTAGTCTTGATAATTTAAAGACATTCCTAGCAGAACTTCGTAAACTATTTGTAGTTCAAGAATCTGGTAAGGTATTATCTTCTAATGATTATACTAATACAGAAAAAGATAAACTTGCTACAATTGAAGCTTCTGCTCAAGAAAATAAAATCGAATCTATTACAGTTGGCACCAATGTAGTTCCAATCGTTGGTAAAAATGTAACTATCGATACAATGCCTACAGCTGATATTAAAGCATTGCTTCAACGTATTCCTAAATTTGATATTCAAGTAGTTACTGAGTTACCTACACAAGATATTAGTGCTTCTACTATTTATCTACACAAAAACCCTGGTGAACAAAATCAAAACTTATATACAGAATATGTATACGTTAATAATGCTTGGGAACAATTGGGTGCACAAACTGTAGATCTAACAAATTATGCATTAAAATCCGAAGTCAAAACAAAATTATCTGAATTAGAGAATGATGCTGGATTCATTAAAAAAGAAGGTGCAGTTGTCTCTACTTACAAAATTGAAGATAAAGGTGCTGGAACAACTCTATCTATCTCTAAAGCAGATTTAAATACATCTAGTGTATATAAAATCGATCTTGATGGTAGTGAAGGACAAGAGTTCAATCTAGATCTTCCTAAAGATTTGGATGCAGGTATGCATACAGTTTATGTTGATGCTATCTGGAATAAGAATACTCTTAAAATGTCTCAAAATACAGTAGTATTTAGTAATGAATTGAGATTCCCAACACTCAAAAGATTTAATGATGATGCTGCTAAGACTGTTGGTGAAGTTGTATTCAAATTTATAACTTTTGATGGTGGTGTAACTTGGTTATGTGAACGTTGTGATCAATATTACATTGCGGTTAAAGTATTAACTCCTACTAATGGTAGTATTACACTCAATGGTGTAACTTCTGCACATAATAGATTTAGAGTTGGTAGTAATGTAACTGTTGCTGCTAGCGCAGATCCTGGATATTCTGTAGCTGAGTTGCATGTATCTAGTGAAGAAGACTCTGACCAACCAAATGTTTAAAAATTGATGACATATAAGAGGGTGGGTTAATTTCCACCCTCTATATTTTATCCTTGTAAGTAAGTAAGGGGAGGTATTAAGTAATGTTAGGTTTAACAACAGTTGCTAAATACAAATCTTTAGAACGAAGAGTTAAAGAATTAGAAAATCTTAATTCTAGTTTATTAGAAGATAAGGCTCGTAAAACTAATCGTATTGAAAAATTAGAGAATCAAAAAAGAGATTTAATTGAAGAAAATAGTGCTCTTAAATTATCTATTCAAGAAGTAAATGAATTTAATTTAAAACTCCAAGAATCACTTAATGAACTTAATAAGAAATGTGAATCTCTTGAGTCTAATCTAAAAGAATTGGAAAGTGGTTTACAAAGACAAGTAAATGAATATGATAAAGCTATCAAAACAATCTCTGAATTGACAGATAAGGTATCTGAACAAGAAGGTCAAATTGAAGCTCTAAAAATTCAATTAAATAATAAGGAAGAAAAAACTCCTATCATCAAAAAACCTATCACACCAATTAAACGTAGAACTAGTGTTAAAATTCCTAAACGTAAAGTAGTAGCAAAGGCTGAGGCAGCTAATTCTAAAAAGAAAAAGGCTTCAACTAAAGCTAAGAAACAATAAAGTAATCTAATAAGATTAAGAATCATTTATTGTTTAATCATATAGGAAGGAAATCATAATGCTTGGATTATATAGTGCAACTCAATATAGAGCACTAGAATCTCAATATAAAAAAGCTGATAAATTGGCAAAAGAGTTACAAGCTAGAGTTGATGAATTAGAATCTAAGGCAGAATCTTCTAAATTGTTAGTAGATTATAATGAATTAAAGATTAATCATCAAGCACTTGTAGCTAAAGAAGCTATTGAGGCTAAAACTATTGAGACTTTAGATGCAGCTGTTCAAGAATATAAAACTAAGATTGCAGCTTTATCTTCTGATACAGGAGTTCCTGCAAAACCAAATAGCGAATCTAAAGAAAAGATTACTGATATTGCTAAAGAGGTTAATAACTATAAAGAAGAAATTAAATCTCTTCAAGATAAAATCATTTCTCTTAGCAAAGAAAATGAAAATATCAATAATCTTTATGCATCAACATCTGCTAAGCTTGAGGCATTAAATAAGAATGCGGATTCTTATCAGCTTACTGCTGCTAAATCTGAAAAGCGTAGTAGAGAATTAGAAGAGATTAATAAAAATCTATCTAAATCACTTAATGATCTTAAACAAGAAAATGAAAACTTGTCTAAAGATAAAAACATTTTAAATACTAGAGAAGCTACTTTTAAAAATCGTATTGCTGAATTAGAAGCAGAGAATGAAAAGCTTCGTAGTGAAGCAAAGAATGCTAAAACAATTGATACAACAGCCTCTAATGCAGATTCTTCTAAAGGAGAAGTTGTTACTATCAGAGTTAAAGAAAGCAAAGATTCTTCTGTAGTATTTAAAGCTAATGGCGAAGTTATTAAAGACTTCGTTCAATTTTATAAAGGATCTTCTGTTACAATTGAATGCTATAAAGATGGTAAACTTACTGATAGCTTTATTGTAGAAGAAAATTAATAGTCTTATTTTTTGGAGGTTAGTATAGTCATGGTTAAAATTTTAGATAAAGTTGTTTTCAATAATATTAAAGATGAATTGATTGGTAATGTAAATGAAATCGTTACTAATGAATCTAAAAAATATTTCACTCGTTGGTTAAAGGAATCTGGTCTTCCTCAAATCCAAGAAATCGCAGATGTTTATATCAACAAATTGAAAGAAGATGCTTCTAAAGATACTGGTTGGTGTAAAATTCGTGATGGTATTGTTTTACCATTATGCATTACAATCACTTTGAACATTTTAAACTCTGTAGTTGGCAAAATTATTGAAAAAACTGATGATGTAAAATAACAATCAATCCATCAAGTATCTTAATTGATACTTGATGGGTTTTTGTGCTTTTTTGACAATAAGTAATGAAATTTAATATATTTAAAGAATAGTGGTGATAAAATGTTAGCTCTCCCAAAAGCTCCTAGAACTAAAGAGTTTAATGGAATGCTTATTGTAGATAGAGGTACAAAACAAAATAGAAATGCTATTTTAGATCCTACCTTACCATTCACTTTTGAAGGTATAATGAATAAAGTTAATGATTGGCACTTATGCTTAGTCCATCACAATGTAAATGAATCCAGAAAAGAAAAGAATATAAAATATACTGTTAAATTTTTTAAAGATGATTATACAAAAATCCCTGATATGATAAATGTAATCACACAATTAAGCTATCCTACTAATGATAGAGAATATAATAGCGATACAGCCATTCTTATAGGAAAAGTTCCTGCAACTTTAACTGAATCATATATAGATGAACCATTCGTATCTATTCCACTTAAACTTATTAAGAAATTAGATTTTCTTGGAAATAATGATGCTGATGGTATACTTTGCTCTCTCCAAATAAACCCTTCTTCTAATGACGATATAGAAAAAGTATATTACAATATGGAATCTACAGGTTATGAAGATTCTAATACGGTAGGTGTATTTGAATGGATTATATCTGATCAAGAAAATGGTAAAGGTCATGTATATTACAGAAAGACTATTTATCTAAAACCAGATAATAATCCATATCCAGATATAGCTCCTGGAGCTGATGAAGATGATGATGATTATGGAGCATAGGAGGTGATATAGAATGTTTAGAAGAAGAAAGTATTTCAGTATTATCAGATTTGATGATGAAGGAATGAAAGATGTTGGTCTTGGAAAAGATAGTTGGTCTAAACAAGGTTCTATATCCTTTTCTAATAATACTGCCATTCAAGATCCGTATATTTCTACAAGATTTAAATCTTGCTACTGCATGAATGAAAATTCATATTATCATAATACAGAAGAATTTAAACTAGAAAAGGATCAAATGTTTTCAATTTCATTCTGGTTTAAATTACATAATTCCGCTATTATAGATTTTGATAATAATAAGAATTCATTTATTCCTGGTGTTGAATTTACAGATGAGAATGGGAATAATATCAAATTAATCCCAGCATATCATGGTTCTGTAGAAGGAAAACCATCTGCTGCATTAGTTATCAATGATAAATTAATCTATGATTGCCCATATACTCCAGATAATGAGTGGCATAATATTTTATTCTCAAAAGGTGCATTAGATATAGAACGTTTCTTCCTAGATGGTAAAAAATGGTGGGAATATAATGATAGACATAATTTTGGTAGGATTTTAAAGGATATTAAGTTCGGGAATCCATATAGCGCGCCTAAATCTGGTTCGTATGAATATGAATTAGACCAATTACAAATCTGTAATGATGGGACCTACACTGATAACTTCGAAATGGTCGATATAAGACAAACTGTAGAAAGATTTCCTCCAGTGGCTGTACAAATGCCAGATGATGAAACCAGAGTAGAACCAAAATTTGTATATGGTGCTCCATTTAATTATAATGCCAATCATACTAGATGGGATAATGTGGTTGATAATGTAGAAATTACTCGTCCAGTATATTTTAAGAAATCTAGTACTGCCGAAATGGAAATGATGGAAAAGATTAGATTCGAAGAAGATAATGAAGTAGCTCATAGTAATTTTAAATATTATAGTTATCCTGAAAAAGAAGAATAAATAATGGGTAGAGTCATAACGACTCTACCCATATTTTAATGATTATTCTAATATAAAATTAAATTTATTATAGTTGTTGTTCGTCTTCTTCCTCTATTCCCCAATCGGCTACTAAAGTCGTCATAGTATCTCCACCATATCTAAATTCATAGAATTTAGGATGGATGTAGAAAGGATCGACGATTTCATATTGACCAGGCGTTAGTCCTGCTCTTCCAAAATCAAAGCCTGCAGGAACGTTCTTTAATTTTAGACCTGTAAGTTTATCACAAGATGTAAACATACCATCATATTCTTCAACACTGGATAAATCTATTACTCCATGAATCGTTTTTAGATTAGAGCATAGCCCAAACATATTAGTCATATATGTGACTTTAGAAGTATTCCAATTAGAAATATTGATTTCTTCTAATTTTTTGCAATTAAAGAAAAAAGAAGCAAAATCTGTTATATTAGAAATATCCCAGGTGGTCAATCCCTTAATAGCTCTAAGCTCTATACATCCAGAGAAGAAAGTATTGGCGGATTTTGTATTTTTTGTTAGTTTCAACCCACCAGCAACATAGCACCATCTTAATTTTTTACAATTAATAAAGAATGATGATATGGATTTAGCATATTTAACACTTAAGCCACCATATCCTGAAGAATCGAATAGTGGTTCAATAGATTTCCAAGTCAGGCTTTCCATATTTGCTAATGGGGCCATAGATATATAATCTTCATCTTCTGTAAGATAATATGGTTCAGCATCAAAGTTAGAGTTCTGTTTATTCTCTAATGTCTCTTTATAGACTGATTTGAATTTTGCATTTAATGGATCTTGTGGTTCAAGGAATTGAGTAGACTCATCAAATGGATTTTTAACGGTTGTATAATTTTGCACATTATACATACCCCAATATCCACTGCCTTTAATGAATCTATCTGCCGAAGGTTCTTTTTCTTGTACTTTATTAAATACAGTATATTCTTGATCTCCACCATTGGTAGTCGATATAGTGAATGAGTTATTATTTTCTGATTTCATAATTCCCCCATATTAATAATCGGTAATATCTATAGGAAGATTCTTAACAAAGTCTTCATATACTAAGAAAAATCCATAAGGTCTAGATTTAAACGCTCCTGAGAAACAAGCAAGTTTATAAGTCTTACCAGGAGTAACACCTACTACAGTATATACATCGGCACCATATCTTGCTGCTTCAGGTGGTAGCTTCCATCCAGATGGAATCCATTTGCTTTTATCTTTTTCAAACCATCTAGTCATATTATTATAATTGAATATAGCAGTACCATTATATCTGCTACCGAAACCTGTCGGACTAATTGAAATTCTATTTGCAGCTATATCACTATTTAATGTAGTTCTATCATTCTTATAGCCTTCATATGTTTTTCCACCTTGGTCTAGATCCCATCGTTCATCAGATTTATAATGCCAAGTATATACTACTAGGATTTTGTTTACTCCATCTGGAATAGTGACATCTTTAACTTTCCAGTATTTATTTTCTCTTGTATCTAAATCACTATAATCAGCATTCCATGGAATAAGAGCATTAACGTATACTTTAGGAACAGCTTTAGATGCCCATACTGTCGTAGGACCTGTAATAGTAGCACTTGTTAGATTTAGTTTGCCAGGCCAATATCCATTTGAACCTATAATACTAGCAGTAATCTCATCACCATGTGTTACCCAAACCTCTCCACCAGTATAATCTTTTCCATTATAGCTAACAGTAATAGTTTGGTGTTCAGACTGTTGAATGGTTACTTTATATTTAGGAAGATAATTAAAGGTAATACCATTTCCTCTATCAAATAACCACATAGAGAAATCTTCTTTGAATAGTTTGGTATCTTTACCAGTAATGAATAGAGCTTCTATTTCATCAGCTTTTAGATATAGTTTAATACCTGTACCATTAGGCCCTTCAAATAGATCTTTCTTTAACTCAGCACCTTTATAATCTAGTATTCTTCCGTTAATCCATTTAGTGATTTTTTTCTTAACAATACCTCTACTAATAGGACGTTTGAATCTAGGAACTAATGAATCAACTCTAGGACTTAGATTAAGCACTTCTAGGTTATATCTAGATTTGATATCTCTGGAAACTTTATGAATATTATTTGATATATCAAGGATATCTTTTCTTTGTACTAGTTTACCATTTACAAATACAGCCATCAGATTCTTATTAAGATTTCTATCAATTTCATATTTATTGAAATAGATATATCCACTCATAGGAAGTTCTGGAATAGCCTTGTTGTACTTGGTGCCAGTATAGAAGCATATAATATCTATATCATCACGGAGATTAATCATTATATGATCTTCAAATTTGATATATCCTCTGTATATATTAATACTATAATCTTTTCCAGGAACTAATGCTTTTCGATTTAAAAATACTTTAAATCTTGTTCTAAGATCTAGCATAGCATAATATGGAGAGTCGATATCATACTTTCTAATACCCTCTTCACCTACTATATGGAGGTCCATTTTTTGAACGGCATATTGTCCTTTATTATGGCAGAATGTAAACTTAATATCATCCTCTTCTGTAATACCAAATGGTACTGCATTTTTGATACGAATAGTTCGTTCATTAATTCTATCATAATAAGCTTGAGGAATGAGTCTTCCTTCATTATCACTGATGAAGAATTGCATTTCAGTAAACTGCTTATAAGGAAATGGGATTTCAATATCTAATACAGCATTATTAGGAGCTACAGAGATACTACAAAAGAATTCTTTTGGATCCATCTCTGCTTGTAATACTGTTATTACAACCTTACCTTCAAAGGATTGAGTATTACCACCAGTAATAGTTGCTGTATCTGTGAAAGCTGGTCTATCAGAAAATAGCTTACAGTCTGGATCACCATTTATAAATGAAGATCCACCGCCACCTCTAATATCACCGCCTCCACCGCCATTCCATCCTGCACCACCACCAGGAGCACCGCCATGAACTCTATCGGTTAAGGAATCACGTTTACCATGTCCTCCATTAAATGGGAAACCATTAGATTCTGGAGTAATGGTAAATGTAGAGAATTTATCTAAACTGCCACCAAGTCCAGGTTTATCTTGGGTACCTGGCTGACCAGCATACCCATATCTATACCAGCTATCTTTACCATCATAATCTATATTACCATTAGCAGTAGATATTGATTTTCCTGAATATCCACCACCATCATAACCTTCAAGATAAATAGTATCATTTTTATAATCTATATAATCAGTACCACCACCACCGCCAGCAGCGATCATGATAACACTTTCTTGATCATCTTTTTTTAATGAAATACCAGTGGAGCCACCACCACCATATCCCATCATCTTAGAGAATTCAGGATATCTTGAGTCTCCACCTTTGCCAAATCCAAGACCACCAGATCTACCATTTGGCAAACAACCAACAGTAAGAAATAGAGATTGTATTTTTCTTGTATCTAATATACCAGTAGCATAACCACCTCTAGATCCTGTTTTATTATCACCACATAATGACCCTGCTCCATAACATTCTATTTTTATAGAGAGAATCCCAGTCAAGTCAAACTCGACTGGGACGCCATTATTTTGGTTGAAAGTGAATACTGTTTGGCCATTATTTTTTTCGACTACACTAGCCATGTGTACTCCTTTCAAAAACTATAAATAATTAACTCTTGCATTTGGTGCACCCCATGGAGCATTTTCTATAGAGTCAGAAGATAGATCAGATACATGGGATTTAGGATATTCTGCAATGTTAATAACTCGTAAGTTAGGACAATTAGCAAATGCATTTCTCCCAATAGTTTTAACAGATGCTGGAATAGTTATTTCAGTTAATTCATCTGATCCAAATGCATAGTCAGCGATATATTTTAGACCCTTACCTTTTTTACCAAGTTCTGGTTCAACGGCTGGTTCTATAACAACTTCATTCAATTTATCGCATCCATAGAAAGAATATTCTAAAATAGATTCGATAGAATTAGGAATTACAACTCTTGTTAATTTTGAAGCACCTTTGCATACTCCTTCTTCCATAGTAGTAACTGTAGAAGGAATAGATAATTCATTTAAACCACTGTTAGCAAATGCCCCACTACCAATAAACCATAAGTTTGGTTTTAATGTAAGAGAGGATAAATTTGTACAATTCTTAAATGCTGCAGGAAGAATCTTCAATACTGTATTCTCTAATTCTAATCTATTTATAGAATTAAATCCATAGAATTGGTAAGATTGAATATTTCTAACACTCAAAGGAACATTAACTTCATTAATAGTTAATCTATTCTCTGGAGTATTATCCATAATATAGTTTTCTGAATTTTTATCATAAGTTATTCTTATATTATTAGAAGGCTCAAATGCATTATCTGCAACTATATCATCTTCTGCAATATATAAGTTCTCTAAGAATTTAAACGCATTCTCTTCTACTTTCATATTAGGAACCAATTTAACAGTTTTTAATTTAGGAGTAGCAGCAAATGCATATGAACTTATACGTTTATTATTTTTATCAAATGCAACGTATGCTAATTTAGTCATACCTCTAAACGTATAAGGAGTAATAGTCTCTAAAGATGTAGTAGGCTCAAATTTAATAGCAACTATATCATCATTATCTGTAAATACAGAATAGAAACTACTATTTACATTAAGTTTAGTATGAATAGAAACTACGTTATTTGCTATTAATACATATTTAGCCATATCAGGAAGTTTGTAGAATGTATCCACATCTTTACCGTCTAGATTAGGACTAACTTTGTACCAATCTACATCTAAATCTTCAATATCACCATTGATATCTTTAATATATGGATCTTTATAATAGATTTGTAAATCACCTGATATGAAATCTAAAGATATAGGATATTCTCTAACGTAGTCTAGATTACCTTCGATGATAACCCTTGTATACCAATTAGATAAATCTTCCATATATTCTAGATTGCCATAGATAATATTCTGTGTGAAATCTAATGTCTTACCAGCTAATACTGGTTTGGCATACATTTCATCGAACCAAATATCGTCATGGTCTCTTTTCATATCAAATAAATCATATGGTCCTTCTATTCCATCTTCTGCTGCAGATACTTTCTTCTTATAGAAATAAAGAACTGTAGCAGTCTTACCAGCAGCAAATTGTCTATCATTTTTATATTGAGGAATGATAACATTTTCTTTTAGTTTGTATCTTTCTGGATTTATGAAGGTGCCATTGATGAATAAAGCGATATTATCTGGACTTAGTTTCATATTATCAATATACCAGCTTGGTATAGAAATAATAGTTTTAGAAGTGATAGGGAATTCTATCTTTTCAAAATCTACCCTCTCAGTAAATCCTCCTCTAGCCTCTACATCATCTACTGTGATAACAGTTAGAGTTCTGCCAGCTTCTAGATAGTATTCTGGTTGGGTAAGAATTAGTGTTTTTGTTACAGAATCATATGCATATCTTTCACTCTCATCAAGAGAAAGACTACCAGCAAATGCTAAGAATTTAGAATTATACCCTATATCTTGTGGAAGTTCAAATGTAACTTGTTTTTCCTCAGTAGCAGTAACTTGTTGTACTTTAATATTGAATCGTAGATTTTCAGAAGTATTTTCTTTATACTCCTCTAATACTCCGATATTATTAAATATTACCATTACGTACTGAGCATATCTAGCATGTCTTATATCTATAGGATCGATAAGTTGAATCTTATTATTATCGATCAACTCATATCTAGATGGATCTATATATGTGGAGTTACCAAATAATAAGAAATTATCTTTAGTAAGCTTATAGGATTTGAATTCAGGTTTGAATTCTACTAATCCAGAATTAGTACCACCATCAGCATAAGAATAATTGAAGGTGATTCCAGAGTTTTCAAGTTTATTATCCTCGGTATATTCTCCATCAACTTCAAATTCAGATCTTACATATGGGAATACGAATACTAGATAATCCATAGAACTTTCAGTTCTTTGAAGTGCTCTAGTTTCATATAGAGTAATAAAATCAGCATCTTCAGATAAGGTATACTGTTTTCTCTTATCTAGATAAATACCATCTTTGTTAAATACAAAGAAATATTTATTTCCTCTAGGATAGGATTTGTATGGATAAGGAACTCTTACAACAGTCTGATTATTCTTTTCTGCATATACTACCTTTGAACTCATATAAACGTCGTGATTATATGGAACGTGAGTAAAGTTGTCATCGCATTCAATATAGAATACGTCTACATAATCTCCTTCTTTAAAAGTACTTGCAGAATAAACCCTTTTATATTTAACACCATTTGTGAAGTTAGGTGCTATAATCTTATAAATGGAATTGTTTAATAAATGACCATTTTTAAAGATCATATATCTTTTAGTATCCCAACCAGATTTGAATTCTTCTTCTAAAGAGATATAATTTGAATTTCTTTCAATATTGAATCTCTTATATAAGAACTGACGTTTAGATCCAGCATATAATGGAAGATTAGCAGCATATTTATTATCATCAAATGTAATCTTTCCATTATCATCAATTACATATTTTAATGGATATAAATGACCATTAGTAACTTCTGCAAAGATTTGAATATCATCAAATTTAATACCAGTGCAATTATAGCAATGACCTTTATATTTACTTTCCAATTCTTTTACTAATTGAAAATCTGTAGTCTTTTGATTGTTCTTTCTAAGACTTTCTGGATCTACTGGTCCATCGTATCTGATCTTTTCAACTACTGTAACTGATAATGGAAATTCAAGATCTTTATCCTGTTTATCTATTTCTAAACTACCATTGATTACATCATTGCTTAAGTTATTCTTTGTATATTCGAAATCACCAGTAAGCAATGGATCTTCATCAATATAGTTTTGAAGAGTACCATATTCTACTTGAATATAACATGGATAATCACCATTTTCCCTAACATTCAATGCTTGTTGTGTAGGTTGAATATTATATCTATAAAACTCAGTATTTGCAGGATCGGCATTATTAGTAATATACCCATTAATAACAAATACAGAGAATAAAGAACTTAAGCTATATTTAGGAAGTGTTTTAACTATAGGAGTTCTTTGTTCATCAGATCTATAGGTTACAACACATCCATCACCCTTTAGAAACTCAACTGTAAGTTCAAAGTCATTGATTACAGTACTACCAGTTGGAAAGGCATCTATATTAGCCATTTTAGATAATATAGGATAAGCCTTTTTTAACTCATTTTCGAAATTATCTTTATCACCAGCTATAATATTTACTAAAGGAGTAGTAGTATATTTATCAAATATAGAGAATATACTAGTAGCCCCAATAGGAGAATCTATGATTGAAACATTATTCGGATCTCTTGTTGGTAGTCTGTCTAAAAATATTTGATTACATTTAAAAGTAATTTTTAAGACATTCTCATTTGGTTTTGGAATATAGACTGCAGACAGATCAAATAGTGTAGAAGAATTTATCTGAGTAGTGGAAAATGTTCTATCAGTAGTAGTATCTCCAGACCGTCTATCTCTTTCCCTCCAATATTGATATACAGGATAGGCTTTATTATGAATATCGGTAGAGTCATTTTCTATTTGAGCAAGGATAAGATCCTTAACCCCATCTATTTTTTTACGAGGATATGTTCCATCGAAATAACTATCTTTAAAAGGGATTGGAATTGTAACCACTTTGGTTACAAGTTTAGTGTACAAAAGCTCTCCCTCCTTATTAACAATAAAAAAGCGAAATTTATTACTAGTATGTACCCCTATACGAAATTATCGTATAGGGGTTTGATTGTAATAAAATTATGCTTTAGTAATTACAATTGGGACTTCAATCTTACATGGAATATCTGTAGGAGTAAAATCATAAGAAGGATCTACTTTACAATAGAATTCATAAGATTCACCACTATTATCATAAGGATCCACATAATCCCAGATATAGAGGTCTACATTACAATCTATATCAACTGGAGGTATATCAACCTTAACTTGGATTTGGGATGGGATATCTAATGAGATATCTCTTTCATAAAGAGCCAAGCCTGGTTTAACTCTAATAGATGATACGATATCATAAGTTTTAGTCTTTTCTGGAACGATAACGATAGATTTAATATCTTTATTAGATACTTTTCCTGTCCTGACTTTTCCAATGAATTCTTGTGTATTATTATTAATATATAAGATTCTGCTTTCTAGAGGTTCTAAGAAATTTACCATATTATGACAACGAATAGATTCTAAAACATCCACACTAGATGTAGGTCTATATGTCCCATATACAAATCTACTAGTACCTCTAATAGTAAGCTCTTTTCCTGGATCAAATTGTTTTAATTTAATACCCTTGTAATCGGTATTAGCTGTATCAAATTCTGATCCAAAGATTACTACAGTGCTATGAGAATATGGAATAGTAAGATATACGGATTCGATAATCTTTCTATTTCTACTTAGCACAAATCTATATACATCATCAGAGTAACTGATAGTTAGTCGTAAGTTATTTCTGTTTTCTATATCCTTTAAGTTGTAACTAAATACTGGGGTATGGGGATTTAAAGCATTTAATGAACGCTTATATTCCTCTTGATTGCCCATGTATAAGTTACAAAGAGGTTCGCCAAAGCCACTCATAACGGTGATAACATTGACAAGACCGTTCTTATTATTGTAATCGAAATCGAAATCTACAACTATACGACCAAGCTGCTCATTCCTTCTTGGTTTGTAAACACCTTTTACATCGATAAGAGCAGATCCGCGGAATCTATTCTTACCAAAGTATTCTTGCTTATCTCCATATTCCTTAAGATATAAGTCATTAATATCTTCTATACCAGTAGATTTTTCTCTCTCAAATGGTATAGGTACAATAATGTTTTTAGTTTCAGTAAAGATTTGTTCATTCTCACCATTTTTAAGTTTGGTTGGAGTATGAATTGTAACTCTATTACCAGAATATGTTGTTTGATCATACCATTCTGGAACAATACCATTTAAGAAATAGATAGGATAGGTTCTATAATATCTGCTCTTAAATAAGTCACGTTCCATTTCATATGCAGTATCACCATTAGCATCTAAAGAAGATGCAGCATTTAATTTACCTATATCGAATGTAATTCTATCAGCAGTAGCTCTTTCTTCATAAACCTTATCAAATTTAATTTGTTGATAGCAGGCCATATAATCTAAAGCTCTTGCAAGATTCTCACCATAATGCTTACTCTTATAATATCTAGTATTAAAATCAGACATTAGTTCTTTGAAATGATCATCCATTTCATAGAATTCTTCGAATAAAGCAATATAACCATTCATGAATGCATTATTGGTTGGGTGAACTGCTAATGCTTCATTAGGTAGAGAGTCGTCTAACCAGATACAACTAAAATAAGTTGGAACCCTTAACATTGGTTCTCCAGTATATAAGCATTTTATAATATTTCTATTATAAATCTGACCAAATAGATCAGGAATGTATCTGCCATTTTGATCAAATGCTACCAGATTATCTAAAGTTATTTTGAATCTCTTATCAATAGTCATATCGTATAATACAAATCTACGACCAAGTGCAAGTTCTTCTTGAATAACTTTATATCTTACATTCGTAGGGTCATCGTATTCACTTACTAATTTAAATAAGACAAAGACAGCATGCTGCCCTTTCTTTATTCCATCATTAGGTTCCATGAATACAAGCTTATTCCCTTCAATTCTATATCTTCTAGGAATAACCAATTTATCATCTATAAACAACATGAAATTGTTTAGATTATATTTAAGACCAGGCATATCTGGAAGGGTAATAGAATTGCTATTAGTATCTACTTCTTGAGAGAAGAAGAATGGTTTTAAATGGAGAGGACCATGTTGAGAACCTTTAGTAATATTTACAAAAGCAAATATTAAAGTATCTCCTTTATGGATTAGTTTAGCTGAATTAGTGAATGTAATAGTATAATTATCTCTATTAACTACATAATCATTCTGATTAAGGAAAATACTACCATTGAATACTAAGATTTGATTATAGTTATTTACATCAGGCCAATCTTCTACTGGTAATTGGAATACTGTTTGTTCATCTTCTTGAGCAACCATAGAGAATACTTTAGATGTAGCATAATCCTCTATTAACCAAGCAGAATTGTCTGTAATAATCTCCATTGTATATAGAGCATCAGAAGGTAGATCTAAAGTTTGATAATTGAAGAACTCAATCAAATCTACACCCATAAGACGATATGTTTTAGGATCTAGAGGAATATTATCTCTATATAGAACTATTTGATCACCAGGTTTTACATAGCCATGATCCCATGCTCTAAAATACATGAAAATATTTCTACCATGAATTCTTTTAGCTTCTAGATTACCATATCTCCATACATAATGAACCATTTCATCGTCACTATGTCTTATACTACCACCCTCACTATCTACATATGAAGGCATAGTTTGTTCATAGATACCATTAGTTCTAAGCTTAGTATTTGGAGCTTGATCGTTATCTATATAATAGAAATAAATTGCTGATTGAGAGTTATCAAAATATCCATCTTTATTGAATTTATAAATAGGAGTCTTATCTTCTCTTTCACCAATAAACTCTTCATAAATTACTGGGAATGGAATTTTTATATATTCAACAGTTTGTACAGGACCTGATAAAATAGGATCTCTATTATTAATAAATACTGTATAGAAATCATCAGATCTTATCATGTAAATTTGAGACAATGGTACAAACTTTCCATCTACGAATAATAGGAATGGATTTATAGCTTTATCAATTAATAGGTGATATGCATTGCCTTCAAAGAATCTTTGCTCTTCGAAACCAACTCTATCATGAGCCATATTATATAAAGAGATTACAGTAGAATCTATATATTTAGATTCTCTATTCCATTCTTCTCTTTTAAAATATTCTCTTTCTTCATGCCATTTTATTCTAAGTCTTTGAGGAAGATATCCTCTTTGAGCCTCGTTAAAATAGTATGCTGTAGATTCCATTTTGTGATCAATAAGATCCTGAGTTTCTGGTTCTAATTGACCTAAAACGTTTGAATGGTTGTTTCTAAAATAATTCTCTATAGTATCTTCTGTTGTAATATAAAGAGTTGGAGGAACGAATGTATCATAATAAATACAATCGTTAATAATGCTAATATCATCAAGATATCCACTACCAAATGTATGAATATCATTACTAGTGCTTTTCTTATATCCAATAAATAATTCATCTCCAAAAGCCATAGTCCCTTGAATATCATTGATAGTTGTTAAGCAACCATCTACGAATATTCTTAGAATATTCTCATCTCTAGTTATAGTAAGATAATGCCATTTATCATTAAAGGTATAATCTACTATAGTACTAGAATATTTTTCTTCTGGAGATATTTGAATAGTAAAATATCCAGCCTCTTCTATATATACGAAGTTATTATGACTATTTCTATCTT
>ENA-OWMB01000318-OWMB01000318.1-metagenome-genome-assembly--contig:-NODE-318-length-19876-cov-9.817315_pt1 | contig 19876 bp, 19 predicted proteins | sample MGYA00245353_ERZ651112 | MGnify/ENA primary metagenome ERZ651112 (study PRJEB26857, sample SAMEA4031773) | metagenome | biome: human; feature: oral; material: saliva | place: Philippines | collected 2014...
TGACGCCGTGCGCGAAGCCCTCGACCCGAAGGCACGCAAGTGAGCGAAACGAACAACCCCGCCCTCTCCGACAAGGAGATGGAAGAGATCGTCGAACGAGCCGTCGCCCCCAACGCGGCCCCGGCCTCGTCCGACGTCCACCCGGACGACGAGCGCCCCCTGCTCAAGATCACAGACCTGGAAGTCACCTTCACCTCCTCGACCGGCGTCGTCCCCGCCGTGCGCGGCGCGAACCTGACCATCTACCCCGGTCAGACCGTCGCCATCGTCGGCGAGTCCGGCTCCGGCAAGTCCACGACCGCCGCCGCCGTCATCGGCCTGCTGCCCGGCACCGGCAAGGTCGCGGGCGGAAAGATCGAGTTCGACGGCCGCGACATCACCCACCTGACCAACAAGCAGTGGGTGGAGCTGCGCGGATCCGGCATCGGCCTCGTCCCCCAGGACCCCATGAGTAACCTGAACCCCGTGCTCCGCGTGGGCTACCAGGTCAAGGAGGCCCTGCTCGCAAACAACGTCGTGCCCAAGAGCGAGGTCGGCGAACGCGTCAGCCAGCTCCTCGAGGAAGCCGGCCTGCCCGATGCCGAACGCCGCGCCAAGCAGTATCCGCACGAGTTCTCCGGCGGCATGCGCCAGCGCGCCCTCATCGCCATCGGCATGGCCGCGCACCCCAAGCTGCTGATCGCCGACGAGCCGACCTCCGCCCTGGACGTCACCGTCCAGCGCCGCATCCTCGACCACCTCGGCAAGCTGACCGCCGAAATGGGCACCGCCGTGCTGTTCATCACGCACGACCTCGGCCTGGCAGCCGAACGCGCCGAGCAGCTCGTCGTCATGCACCGCGGCCGCATCGTCGAATCCGGCCCCGCCCTGGAGATCCTCCAGCACCCTCAGCACCCCTACACGAAGCGCCTCGTCTCAGCCGCGCCCTCCCTCGCCTCGGCCCGCATCGAATCCGCCCACAAGCAGGGCATCTCGGTCACCGAAGAGGAACTCACAGGTGCCGGCAAGGGCGCAACCTCCACGGAAGCAATCATCCGCGTCGAAGGCCTCACCAAGGAATTCGACATCCGTGGTGCCAAGAAGGGCAACGACACCTTCCTGGCCGTCGACAACGTGTCCTTCGAGCTGCGTCGCGGCACGACCCTCGCGGTCGTCGGCGAATCCGGCTCCGGCAAGTCGACCGCCGCGAACATGATCCTCCAACTCCTCGAACCCACCGCCGGCAAGATCTTCTTCGACGGCAAGGACACCTCGACGATGACACGCACGGAACTATTCCAGCTGCGTCGCCGCCTCCAGGCCGTGTTCCAGAACCCCTACGGGTCCCTGGATCCGATGTACTCGATCTTCCGCCTGATCGAGGAGCCACTGAAGATCCACGGCTACGGCACCCTGGCGTACGCCAAGCAGGAGATCGCGCGCGCACAAGCGACCGGCCGCGAACCCGAAGAGTGGATGACGAAGCTCGTCGAAGCCTCCGACGGAAAGCGCACACTAACCGCCGCCGAAAAGCGCGAACTCAACCCGAAGAAGCTGCGCATCGAACGCGCCGCCGAGCTGCTCGACATGGTAGCCCTGCCGCGCAGCGCCATGCGCCGCTACCCGAACGAACTCTCCGGCGGCCAGCGCCAGCGCGTGGCCGTAGCCCGCGCCCTCGCGCTCAACCCGGAGGTCATCGTCCTGGACGAGGCCGTGTCCGCCCTCGACGTGCTGGTGCAGAACCAGATCCTGTACCTGCTCAACGACCTGCAGGCGCAGCTGGGTCTGTCCTACCTGTTCATCACGCACGACCTGGCCGTTGTCCGCCAGATCGCCGACGACGTGATCGTCATGGAGAAGGGCAAGCTCGTCGAGGCCAACTCGACGGACGAGCTGTTCAACAACCCGGTCCAGGACTACACGCGCGAGCTGATCGAGGCCGTCCCCGGCCGCAACATCCAGCTCAACCTGTAAGCAACTGCCGCACGTGAGTGTGGGGCCCGAGGCGCTGCGGCGCTTCGGGCCCCTGCTGTTTCTCGCGTGCCCCACGGCTGTTCCGGGCTGCTGTGCGTGCCCGTGGGCGGCGGCCCGCCCGCTCGCCGTCCGCGCCGCGAGCCTTCGGCTCGGCGCGTCGGTTCGAAGCCCGGCCAGGCCCTGCCGTCGCCCACCAGCACTGCGGCCAGGTCCTCCGGACCCACCGGCATCCTCCACACCGGCGGCGCTTGCAGTACTGCTGATGCTCGGCGCGTCGGCTCGAAGCCCGGCCAGGCCCTGCCGCCGCGGGTCTCACACCGCGCCGTCGGCACATTGTTATGGTTCTGAAACCTTGCCAGCATGCCCTCAGGAGGGCTTGTATCGTGCCTGTGCTTGAACGTGTTTCATGCTGTTTCATCGCGGAATGACAAAGAATAAGTTGCCCGCAGCAATACATTTCTTGAGAGTTTTCCTAAAGACCTACCACATGCTCACAAAGATTTGGCATACTGTGGAGCGGAAACAACCCGTAACACCAGGAGCCATCGTGCCCGACCAATCCGTCACCGCCACACATGAGCAGGACGCGGCCTCGGCCTCGTCTTCGACCAAGAAACCCAGCCTCGGCCGCGTTATCGCCGCGTGGGGGGTGCACCTGTTCACAATCTCTGGCCTCGTGTGGGCCACGCTCGCTCTGTTCGCGATCCTCGACAACGACACCCCCATGATGTGGCTGTGGCTCGTCATCGCCCTCATCGTGGACGGCGTCGACGGCACCTTCGCGCGTAAGGTCGGCGTCCGCGAGGTCATCCCGTGGTTTGATGGCGGAGTCGTCGACAACCTCGTCGACTACCTGACGTGGACGTTCCTGCCTGCCCTGTTCATGGCGTTGCACCTGCCGTTTGGTGCCCAGCCGATGCCGGTCATCATGATGATCGTCGTCATCGTCTCCTCGCTGTTCTGCTACGCGAACGACGGCGAAAAATCTAACGACAACTATTTCGTGGGCTTCCCCGCGGCGTGGAACTGTGTCGCAATCGTTATGTATGTGCTCCAGACCCCCGCCTGGGTCAACATTGCGGCGACTATCTTCCTGGCGATCATGACGCTCGTGCCGCTGCACTACACGCATCCTGCGCGCGTGAAGCGCTTCCAGATCCCCAACATCATTGGCGCGGCTGCCTGGATCGTCGCGTGTACGTATATGGTGGTCGTCTACCCGGTCCAGCCCCTGTGGACTCTGATCCTCTTCTGCATTGGCGGCGGCTGGTTCCTGATCGCCGGCTTCATCCGTACGGCGACCGGCGAGGACAAGTAGTCTTTGCGCCACGATCGCAGAAACACCCCCGGGCCTCGCGCTCGGGGGTGTTTGTTGTGCGATCCGCTCTCGGGGTCTGCGGTGTCCGAGGGCGGCGACGAGGCGTGGGTGTGTTTGTGGTGACCGTGCAGCACGCGGTGCTTGCGGTGCCCGAGGGCAGGGACGGGGCCAGGGCGGATGGCGTGGTGACCGTGTAGTGCGCGGGTGCCTGCGGTGCCCGAGGGCGGCGGCAGGGCCTGGCCGGGCTTCGAGCCGACGCGCCGAGCCGAAGGCTCGCGGCGCGGACGGCGAGCGGGCGGGCTGCCGCCCTCGGGCACGGAGAGCAGGGGTAGTGTGGCTACAGGAGTCCCGCGAGGCCCTTCTTAACGGCACGGTCGCGCTGGTAGCGGAATACTTCGAGGAAGATGCCGCCGAAGAAAATGCAGGCGATTGCGACCCAGATGCTCGCGGGAGCGTGACGCCCGTACACGAGGAAATACACGTAGGGTGCCAGGAAGGTGACGGCGGCGGTGGCGGCGCCGACGACGCGGTGCCAGAGCTTTTGTCCGGCGACCATCTCGATGAGGCCCCATGTGTAGGGGATAGCGGTGATGACGTCGATGAGCCAGAGGACACGCCAGTCGCCCCGGAAGTGGGGGACGAACATGACGGGCACGGCGCGCGCCATGGAGTAGACGAAGACGACGACGTAGGCGATGAACTTAGGGTTGCGGCACAGCTTGAGGAAGGCCGTGCGCTCGATGATGGAGGCACCGACTGCTCGCGCGGCGCGGGTGGCGCGTGACGCGGTTGAGAGCGTATCGAGTCCGGCCATGGAAACGCGCATGAACTCGCGTTGTTCGTCTGTGCCGGCCGCCCAAGTTTCCAGCAGCTTCAGGGGGGAGAGCGCGATGGGCGTGCGTCCGCTGGAGGGTGCCCCGGCCTCGTGAATGAGATCGGCCCCCAGGGCGTCGCGTAGGCGTGGCAGTTGGTCGCTGGGGATGACGGCGAGCCATAGGCGCACCCGTCGTTGGATGGCGTCGTGGAGTTCGTGGGAGAGTGCGTGTCCGGCGGCCGAGTGGGGTGAGAAGCCTTCGGCGGCGATGTCGACGAGTGCCCCGGGGTGTTCGACGATGCGGGTTGTCAGGTCGCCGGCGCGATCAACGCCGGAGACGGTGATGATCGTCGCGGCATCCCACTGGTAGGTGCGTGCGATCTCGATGTCGAGGATCGAGCGCAGCGTCACGAGGGATGCGATGTCACTCACGGGTGGCCTCTCGGTAGGGGTTGATCCACTCAATTGTGCCTGACTGAGCGGTTGGAATGCACGCCCACGTGGGAAGCGTGCCGCACGTAGAATCGACGTATGGTGAAACGACGCATTGATCCGGCTTCGGGAATGGAGGCGCTGCGCGCTTGGCGTGGCTCGTGTGAGCGCGGCGAGGACGCGTCCCGCGCTGTCGTGCTGACGGCTGTGCGTTTCACCCTTGAGGAGTTGGGTGCCCTGCATCCGGGTCGTTCTGTCGAGGTGCGCGTGCCTCCTGCGGGTGCGGTGCAGATTCTTCCGGGGACCACGCATCGGCGTGGTACACCGCCCGCCGTCGTGGAGACGGACGCGCGCACGTGGCTGTCGCTGGCGTGCGGTCTGTTCACGTGGGACGAGGCCGTGGACGCTTCCCTGGTGAGCGCGTCGGGGGAGCGCACGGACCTGGGTCCCTTCCTGCCGCTCGTGTGAGGGGCAGGGGAGGGTGTTCCGGGTGGGGCGGAGTGTCGCCGGGTTTTAGGCCTCGATCTGCGGAGCGCCGAAGCGTGCGATGATCTTGGGGGCCAGGTATTTCTGGGAGCCCTTGTAGGCGTAGCGCTGGGCGACGGCGGCGACGGCCGCGGTGCTTGCGGCGAAGAGCACCAGCGAGGCTAGGGTGACATCATCTGAGTCTTCGGCGGGGATCGGGCGCTTCGTGACGGTCTTCCAGCCGAATTCGAAAATCTTGGAGGCCGCGAAGGCGGCTCCGGCGATGACGGCGGTCGTGGCGAGCTTGTTGATCGTTGCGGAATCCATGTGTGTCTCCTGGCGTGGGTTGGTTGTCCCTGCGCGGCAGCGCGTGCTTCCATGATGCCCCACACTGCGGTCTCGTGCGAGATTCAGGCGCTTACTGTTTTATGCTTATGGGCAAATGTTCTCGTCCGAAGGATTCCCTATGGCCCGCGCCCGTTCTGTATTCGCGTTGGTAACCCTTGTGGTTGCTGCTACGACCTTGGCTGCGTGTACGCCATCAGTGTCGTCGCGTGCACCCCAAGATCCTTTCGGTGCCCCCGTTGTTCCGGGGCAGGGGATCGAAGAAGAAGGGATTGCGGGCACGCTCGATGCTCCCAGCCCGAGGACGGGCACGGACACGGTGACGGTTGCCCTCGTGGGCGGTGCGCAGCTGCCCACTGAGATGGCGCAGGCCTTCACGGAGGAGACGGGCTTCTCGGTCGCGGTCGTTCCCATTGATGGGGTGGATTCGCTCCCCAGGGCGGGGGCGGATGTTGTGCTGGGCCTGGATGGTGCTGACGCACAGCAGGCGAGCCAGGCGGGCACGATTGCTCCGTCTGGCCCGCAGGACACTGTGACCTTGTCGGGTACTTCTATTTCGGGTGTGCCTGCGGCGGTGGCGTACGGTCGCGACGATGTGTGCGTGATCGCGGATAAGTCGTGGATGAGTGCGAATAAGCGCACGCTGCCCACGTCGTTTCAGGAGCTGAGTACTCCTCGTGTGCGCACACTCCTCGCGATTCCGGATCCTGTCTCGTCGTCGGTGGGGCGTGCCTTCCTGCAGGAGGCTGCCGCACAGACGGGTGAGGGCCTGGGTCCGTTCGTCCAGACGCTGAGTCCGCGTGTCGATCCCTCGCTGGGTGCGGCTATTGGCGCGTGGACGGCTGGAGGGCACGTGTCTGACGGCTACCTGTCCGAGATCGTGGGGTCTGCGTCGGGCAAGTCCGGCTCTTACCCGCTCGTGGTTGCGCCGCGTTCGCTGGCTGCGGCTGCCGCGACGAACACGGGTGCCGATTCGTACGGGACGGCGTTGCCGTCGACGTGTATCGCGCGCATCATGTACGTAGCGGCGACGAAGACACCCGCTTCGGACGGCGCTGAGTCCTTGATCGCCTGGTTGCAGAGCACTGTTGCGCAGCATTCTCTGGCGACCACGGGGGCGGCCTATCCGATCGATGGTGTTCTCGCGGCAAACACGAAGGCCGAGTGGTTCTCGGGCATCACGGGCAGCCCCGTCGTGTCGGACGAAACCATGGGGTCGTTTAACGCGAAGAGCGCGTGGTTGGCGACGTGGACCGCGGCGCTCGATGAACCTGCTCCGGCTCAGATGCCCACGCAGCAGCCTTCGGGAAAGCCTTCGGGTCAGCCTTCGGGGAAGCCTTCGGGTCAGCCTTCGGGTCAGCCGAGCGTGAACCCGGGCGCGCCCGGGATCAGTAACAGCGACCTGGCTGACGATCCCGATGAGGATGAGGATGAGGATGCGGATGCGGATGAGGATGACGAACCTCGCACGAGGACCCATCACCCGATCGATGAGGACGACGAGGAGTAGTCAGTTCTCCCGTGAGTGAAGGGGGGATGCGGCGTACCGCGTCCCCCCTTCACTGTGTGCGGTGAGGATGAGTGGTCGCGCGGTGGCGAGGCCGTGGGTGGGGTACGAACGTGGCATCGTTGGGGTGTGAGGGGTAGACGTTCCCTAGTCGCGCAGCATGGAGGGGCTGACGCGGCACTCGTCACCGATACGCATGGGGGCGATGAGGCCCTTGTCGCGCAGCTCGCGCAGGCGTGGCACGGTTCGTTCGACGACCTTCCAGGGATCGATCGTGTTGAGGTAGATGCGGGTGCCGCCCTCGAATCCGGCCAGGGTGGAGATGCGCCACTTGAGCAGGATCCTCCAGCGCATGGGGGTCGAGACGGTGGGCGGGCGGTGGTACCACTCTTCGTTGGCGGGCACGTCTGCGCCGGTCGCCGCGTGCGCGGCGTGCAGGATGTCGGAGATCCCAGCCATTGCCTCGTCGCTGACCTCCCACGGGTTGCGCGGGGAGTGTAGCGGCCAGATCGCGATGCCGGGGAAGCGATGACCGAAGCCTGCCAGGGCGACGGCGTGCTCGTTTTGAGCGATGAGGAGTTTGCGGGTGGCGGCGACCGTGAAGATCTGGTCGTAGATGTCGGGCTGTGCGCGCAGGCGCTCGAGCTCTGCTTCTGTTTGAACGGCGAGGTCGTCGATGGCGACCAGCTGCTTGTGCAGGTGGTCGAAGGAGGCGCCGGCAGGGCGCAGCCAGTTCTGGAAGGTGGCGACGTAGCGCACGGCGGGGTTGAGGCCGTACAGGTCGTGCATCGAGCGGGCCGTGTAGGCGGTGTACTGGGTGTGCTCTTCCGGGGTGAGGGTGCCTGACCCGGCAAGCTGGTGGGCTTCGGTTGCCCCGTCGATGAAGTGGCGCCTGCCAATAATCAGGTCGTGGCCGCCGGAGAAAAAGCCGTTGGCGGCCTGCAGGCGAGCGGTCTCGCTGGTGGCCGCGAACTCGCCCTCGCTCATGCCCGAGGCCAGCATCCGCGCGCGCACGACGTTCATGACGTGGTCGTAGCCCACGTCCGAGGCCAGGTATCGGGCCATGCGGTGGTGGTCGGCCTCGGAGGGCATGTGCCCGTGGTTGAGGTGCCAGTAGTTGTAGGAGACGATTTCGAACAGGTTAGGGATACGCCGAAATTCGGCGACCGTGTCGCTGAGCTTGTCGGCGGGCAGGGCGTCGAGCTGTTCCCACGTGCCGTCGTCTCGGTGTACGAGGCGCGACTTTTCGGGCGGCGTCTCCAGGTAGCGCTTGGAACAGAACGCGCAATAGTGCCCGTCAGCCTCGTGGTCGATGGGGGCGCAGTCGGTACGCGGGGCGGCGAGCGGCCGGTTTCCGCGGCCGGGGACGGTCCACACCTCTGTGCCGGTGAGCAGGTTCTGCTGTTTGACGGTGCCGTCGGCGAGTCGCACGATGGCGCGGTCGGCGCGGGTAAGCTTCGATGCCATGTCTTAATCGTACCTGTTGTCAGAGTCGGTTCATGGTGGCGGGGTGCGATCCGGTGCGCCCGGCCTCGCCTTCGTCGAGCGCGTCGATGCGGGCGCGCTGGTCGGGACTCAGGCTGAAGGAAAAGGTGTCAATGTTGGTGGCCATGCGCGCCGGACTCAGGGTCTTGGGGAAGACGACGTGGCCGCGGTTGATGGCCCAGCGCAGGGCGACTTGCGCGGCGCTGACTCCGAGTTCGTCGCCGATGGCGACGAGGGTTGGGTCGGTGATGGCGCGCCCGCGTGCCAGGGGTGACCATGCTTCGAAGACCATGCCGAGTTCGTGCGCGTAGGAGCGCAGCGCCTCGTTGGGGAGGAATGGGTGCGCCTCGACCTGGAGGACGTGGGGTGGTACGGAAGCGATGGAGTGGACGGCTTCGATGTGGTCGCGCTCGTAGTTCGACAGGCCGATGGCACGCGCGTTGCCCGCAGCGAAGGCGTCCTCGAGGGCTGGCCACGGCAGGGTGACGTCTCCGCCGTAGAGGGTGGGCAGCGGCCAGTGTACGAGGAGGAGGTCGACGTAGTCGGTGCGCAGATCTTCGAGTGATTGTGCGATGGATGCGGCAGCGCGCTCGGGTGCGTGGTTGGAGTTGTCGACCTTGGTGGTGAGGAAGATCTGCTCGCGTTCGATGCCAGACGCTTCGAGCGCGGCGCCGACCTCGGCCTCGTTGCCGTACATCTGCGCGGTATCGATGTGGCGGTAACCAATCTCGAGTGCGCGGCTCACGGCGTCGTAGGCGTCCTCGGGCGCGACCTTGTAGGTGCCGAAGCCAAGCACGGGGATGGGTGCGCCCGTCGGGAGCGTGAGCGTGGGAATGGGGGACGAGGCCGTGGCCGCGTCGCTCGGGAATGGGGCGTTCATCAGTGAATCCTCCTGGTTGCTTTCAGTGTAGCGTCCCGGGGAGGGGAGGGGCACGTGCGTCCGCGCGCGAGCTCGATGCGTGCAGCGTAGTGTTGTCTTCGCTTCGGAGCCGCGCGTGGTGCCGGTTTGAGGGCATAGGAGGACTCATGATCAGTGCATGCGAGACGGAGGATAGTGTCGTCTTCGATATGAGCGAGCTGGAGGCCGACGCGCTGCGCTCATATGCCGATGGGCTTGTTGCCGACCCCAAGCATCCTTTCGTTGAGCTGCTGCGCAGCCAGGGCCTCGTCGTCGGTGACGCTCCCGTCCCACACCTTGCTGTGCTCCTTGAGGCGTTCTCGCAAGCGACGAAGGTGCTCACCGCCTGGGTCGTTGCCCCGGCTGGATGCCGCCGCGCCACCTTCTTTGTGGGTCCGCACTCCGCCGTGGTGTCGCGGTGCGACGAGGGGGGACTGTACGCGGGCGAGGATGACCTGTTGTCGGTGTGGGCTATCGACTCCGCGCAGCTGCGCGAGACCTTTTTCGAACTGAGTGCCTTGGGGGAACCCTCCGGCGACGGGATTGTGTCGACGGCGGTACCGGAGGTGCTCTTTGATGTCCTCGAGCGGGGTGATGCCACGGAGATTCTTGTGGAGGTACCGAAGGTTGCCCGCGAGATTGCCGACGTGATTGATACTGATGTCGATGAGGTGACAGGGGCTTTCTGGGCGGATGTCGCGGATGATTCGTGGGTGGGACTCGCCGTACGGGTCGTCGATGTGGTGTCGTACCCGGATCTGTCGGGTGACAGTTGGCGTTTGATTGGTACCAGCGAGGAGGTATGCGAGGTGCTGGCGGGCGTGGAGTTTACTGAGCTGTACCCCGATGAGGTGCCTCTGCTGGCGGATAAGGACGGTGAATTCTGGGCGGCAGTTGCTTCATCGTCGCCGGAGGTGCTCTGGGAAGATATCGAGGACGTACTCGCTGAATAGTCCACCTGTCGATCCGTAGGTCTCACAGTCTGAGATTGAAGGGTGTCAATTATTTACTACATCTCTGGTCAAATGATGCCCATGGGTCGGTTTTTCGCGTTTTACGTGTGTCGCTGCGCGGTTCGCCGAGTGTCTGACCGAATGACTTATAAAACATTGCAATACGGCTGAAAAACAGTCGGATGCTGTCTGCAACATGGTTGACACTTTTATCGGCATGTCGGTTAATTTCCCCTGTCTTCCCCGAAATGTCAAAGGCTTACATCTAACCAAACGGTAGGGTTTGTGTTAGGTAACCCACCGTTATTTGTCCTCACTAAGTAACGATTTGGCGTACGATAGATACTGTTCAACTACGAAGCCAACACGTCACGACAACGAACGGAGAGTTATGTCGGTTCGCAATGCACTGCTTGCGCTCGTCGCGCAGCAGCCCGCGGGTGTCTATCGCCTCAAGCAGATGTTCGAGGAGCAGACGTGTGGGGCATGGCCGCTGAACATCGGCCAGGTCTACCAGACCATGCAGCGTCTCGAGCGTGACGGCCAGGTTGTGTCTCACGCTGAAACCAATGCTGGTCGAGACTCTGAGGTTTTCGAGCTGACCGACGCAGGTCGCGATGTTCTCACCGCCTGGTGGTCCACCCCTGTTCCGCGTGAGCACCCTGAGCGCGACGAGCTTGTGATGAAGCTCGCCGTGGCCGCCGCCGATCCGACGGTCGACGTCGAAGCCATGATCCAGACGCAGCGTCGCTCGACCCTGGGTTCCCTGCGTGACGTCACCCGCCTCAAGGCCTCGGCCGATGAGGGGGAACTTGCGTGGAAGCTCATTCTTGAGCGCCACATCTTCGACCTTGAGGCCGAGCTCAACTGGCTCGACCACATCGAGTCCGGTGCGGTCTCCGAGGCCGCGCGTCGCGCCGCCTTCGCTGCTGCTAAGGGTCGTTCGATGAACTGGGCTCAGGCCGAGGCCGGTATTTCGGAGCGTGCCGGGGTGCGATGAGTCAGCCTGCGCCGCTACCGATCAGGATGGCCGGCGTCGGACATGAGTTCGGCGCAAACGGCGTCCGAGTGAGAGCGCTCGACGGGATCGACCTTGAGGTTGGGCCCGGCGAGCTTCTCGCTGTTATGGGACCGTCTGGATCCGGCAAGTCGACGCTGCTGTCAATCGCTGGCGGCCTTGAGCGGCCGACACGCGGAAGCGTCTACGTCAACGGGATCGATCTGGCCTCGTTGGATAGCGTTCACCGCGCTGAAGTGCGTCGACGCTCGATTGGCTACGTCTTCCAAGATTACAATCTGATTCCGTCGCTGTCGGCCCTCGAAAACGTCGAGATGCCGTTGCAGCTGGACGGGGTGAGTCCTTCGAAGGTACGTGAGGCCGCGATGGCCGCTCTCGCCGAGGTCGGTGTCGCAGAACTCGCGGATCGCTTCCCCGAGAGGCTCTCCGGTGGTCAACGTCAGCGTGTAGCCATCGCTCGCGGCCTCGTTGGTAACCGGTCGGTCATTCTTGCCGACGAGCCGACCGGCGCGTTAGATTCTCACACTGGCGAACAGATCATGTTGGTGTTGCGTGACCACATAGATGCTGGTGCAGCGGGTATTCTCGTGACTCATGAGGCCAGAATGGCCGCATGGGCAGACCGAACAGTGTTCCTGCGAGACGGTCGTATCGTTGATCGTTCGCGCGTGGATTCTCTGAGGGACCTGCTCGCCGACGCAGCACCAAGGACCTGATGAGCCGACTCAACACACGGATGAGGCGATGGGGAGTAGTACTCCGCATCGCCTCTCGTGATGCACGCCAAAGTCTTGGGCGCACCTTCACTGCCGTGATCCTTATCTCCTTGCCGATTATCATTGCGATCGGATCGCTGACGTTCTGGGATGTGACGACGTCCCAGCGCTACCAGGCCTCCTCCTGGCTGGGACACAACTCCGACTCCCAGGCCGTGACGCTGCGCCGTTCGACAACGGCTCTCGACCAGGACTTCACCGCGGACCGCCTCGCAAAGACGGCGTCGGATGACGATGTTGACGTCACTATGGAGACCCTCAGCGACTGGGCGCCGACCGGAGACCAGTTGGTCGCGGTTGACACGCTCTATCAGCTCCATATGACGGCACCGGATGGAACCGGGTACACGGTAGACAATGGCACGCAGACCGCCTCCTTGGACGCGCCGCGCGTCGAGGCAGGTAACAAGCACGGGTCTCTCCCCGCTCAGCATGCCGTGGTTTCCGACGACGTCGCCCGTGCCCTCGGCGTCGAGGCCGGAGACACGGTCGCGCTCTCCGTGACGGTGTCGAAGCAACGCGCGGCGCAGTCCATCGAAGGCAGCGCTGTTATCGACGCGATCATCAAGGGTGAGGGGCGCGCAATCGTCGGCGACGGCACGCTCGACATTGATCGTTTAGCTGTCGCTGGACGCACGCAGACGGCCTGGTATGTGACGGGGCCTGCGCCCGTGACATGGGAGAAGATTCGCGAGCTCAATGCGTCCGGCTTCTCGGTCGTCTCGCGCCACGTACTCGCCAACCCGCCCGATGCCTCGGCGCTTCCTTCACAGATCGCCCAGTACGAGGTCTCTGAGGCCTTGCGCAACGCGAACCCGTGGCAATACCTGCTCCTGGTCGCGGGTGTTCTCCTGATCCTCACCGAGATGATCCTGCTCATCTCGCCGCTCTACACGGTCGCGCAACGCTCCGTGATGCGCACAGCTGCGATGATCGTTGCTAACGGCGGCGACCGCTCCGACGGGCGACGCCTCACAATCGCGCACGGTCTCATCATCGGCGCGTACTCAGCAGCCTTCTCAGTCGTGTTGTCTGCCTGCGCCATGCTGGGGATCGGACTGTGGTCCGGCCTTGGCCTCGGCATTGTGCCGCTGTGGCCGCTGGGCCTGTCCGCTCTCCTGCCCATTCTGCTGTCGCTGATGGCCTCGGTATCACCGGCGCATACCTCCTCCCACATCGACACCTCCGCAGTCATCGGCGGACGCGTCTGGGAGCCATCGCGTCTGGTGCGTCGCCGCATGATCTACCCGATTGCGCTGTTGACTGGCCTGCCGGTGCTGGGCGTCGCCGCATGGTACGGGTCAGTCCTTGCCCTCGTTGTCGGTATTGCTCTCCTCGAAATCGGCCTCATCGGCTCGATCCCCTACATCTTTACGCGTTGGCGCGTGCCCAAACGCCGCGCATCCATGAGTATGCGCCTGGCCCTGCGTGATGCTGTCCGCAACGGACACCGTACGTTCCCGGCCATGGCCTCGATCCTGACGACCGTGTTCGTCGCTTGTGCCCTCCTCATCACGCTTTCCTCGTCGAACGAGGCCGGCTGGAATTCGCGTCCGCACGTGGGCAAGCGTGGGCAGATCTTTGTGTCCACGGTCGACAAGACGGATTCGAATACCCGCTCGCGTGCGCTCATGAAGGCAGCGACGGAGGCCGTGAAGAACCAGCGCACTGTCACCTCATCCGCAGAACTCAGCGGCATGGCGTGGAACTCTGGTCCCGGTGGGCCGGTCACCATGGTTGAAGCGATTTCCCCGGACGGAAAGTCCACCTTCACGATGGCAGCCGACATGGGTACCATGGCGGAGCTGGACGTCGCCTACATCGTCGACGACGGTACCTACCTGCGCCAGGCCGGCTACCTGAACGAGAACGACATGGTGCGCGCGGTCGCGACGCTGAACTCGGGCGGCGTTCTCATTCCCGACAGGAAATACATTGACGGCGCGGGTCAGGTGAAGCTGCGCAGCCTCGATATGCAGGCGATTGCGGACGCAAAGGCCGCCGGCTTTTCCGACAACGAACTGCCGGACGCGCGCGTGATGGGCACGCAGATCTTCCCTGCGTCACCGCTGACGCGCGTCAACGTCATGGTGCTCTCCCCGAGCGCCGCAGCATCCTTGGGCCTCAAGGCGGTGCCGCTCGGACAGCTCCTCTCGGTGGATAAGCCCGTGAGTACGGTGGATGCGCCCGCGTTCCAGGCGACCATTGCGCGTCAGGTTCCGGGCGCATCCGCCCAGGTCATCACGCCGACCATGCGTTCGCAGATCCTGCCCTACATTGCTGCCCTCATCGCTGTTGTCGCCGCGGCAGCGACGGTCGCCCTCGTCGTGGCTCTCTCGGCCTCGGACATGCGCCCCGACCTCGATACTCTCGATGCGATTGGCGCTGCCCCCGCGATGCGCCGTCACGTCACGACCTGGCAGGGCGTGGTCCTCGCGCTGAACGCGATTCCGACGGCGGTCCTCTCGGGTCTCGTCGTCGGTGTCCTCGCCGTCATCACGTTCGCCCGATCGGGCATCTTCCCGACTCTCACCACGCTGTGGCCGGTCGTGCCGTGGAGAGCACTGCTTGGCATGCTGATCGGCATGCCCTTGCTGTGTGCGCTCGTCGCCATCGTGCTCACGCCGCGCCACCAGAAGCGTATCCGCCGTATCAACTAGGCTCCGCGATGACTGACGCCCCCGAGACGGTTGTGATCCCGCCAGGTGCCCTGGCCTCGTCCTCCGTGCGCGTGGACACGTGGCTGTGGGCAACCCGCCAGCTCAAGTCGCGCTCCCAGGCCACGGCCGCCGTACGCGCCGGGCACGTGCGCGTTAACGGCGACCCCGTCAAAGCCGCCTACAAGCTGCACGTGGGCGACGAGGTGCGTCTGCGCATCGAGGGCTTTGATCGCGTCCTCGGCGTCGTGCTGCTGCTGGCCAAGCGCGTCTCCTACCCGCAGGCACGCACCGCCTACGATGATCGCACGCCCGAGCGTCCGCGCGTTCACGTCCCCGTCGCCATGCGCGAGAAGGGCAGTGGGCGTCCGACGAAGAAGGAACGACGCGAACTCGACCGCCTGCGGGGCTACGACTCTCACGAGCACTACTGACCCTCTTTGACGAGGCCGTGGCTGAGCTGCGCGCGGTGGTTATGCATGAGGTCCCGCCGCCTGAGAGAGGCGACGGGACCGGGAACCAGTCGTATGAGCTTACTCGTCCGGGTAGAACGCGTCGGGGTACAGCTTGTAGTACGATCCCCATTTTTCGTCGTACGCGGTATCAAACTCGAAATCCGCCTTGCCTTCGCGGGGGACTGTGAACGTATAGGCGTTAGGTTCGGTGTGGCCCACCTGAGTTGCGGCCGTGTCGTAGGTGACTGTGAAAACGAGGGTAACAGAGACGCTCGGATAGACGCTCAGGGCAGGCTTCTTATCTGCCAGAACCTCGATGGATCCGGTGCAGTGCGCCGCAGTCTTGTTGTCGTTCAGTGAGCACGTCTGATCGAATTTGAAGACATCTTCCGCGGTGTAGGTGGAGATCAGGTTCGCGATGACGACCTTATTTGGGCACTCTGCGTCGATCGCCTGCCTGCGTTCATCGGTGGCGGTGCGGTACTCGTTGTAGATCTCGTCCATGTCCGCGCGATTGTCAGCTCTCACGCTTGAACACCAGTTTGTGGTCTGCGTCGCCTTGGTCTGCGCTGCGATCTGCTTCGTCTGAGCTGTGAGGTCGCGTGCCTGATTGAGACGAACACCTGACAAAACACCGAGCGTGATTGTCGCACCCATGACTGGGATGAGAAGGATCGCCATAGCGGCGTTGTAGATGGATAGCTTCTTGTTCTTGGGGGGTGTGCCCGAAGAGGTGGGCTGATTGTGACTCACTTTGCTGCCTCCTTCGCCTTCTCAAGATCACTGTTCGCATTGTGAAAGCTTTGCTGAGCCTGCTCGTACTCGCTGGTCGCGGACATGTACATCCGGCCCGTCAGGGCCAGGCCAGCGCTGAATCCGATGACGAGGAGCGTTGTGATGATCGCCGTGATGATCTGATTCTTTGGGATCTGAATGGTTGGCCCGTCGGAGTACCTGGGCGACTTCCTGGGCGGTTGCACGGGCGCAACGGCGGGGTGAGTGGGGACATCGGGAGCAGGATGAAGTCCGTCGGGTTCTTCTCCCGGGCGTACGATACGACCGGTGACCGGATCGACAGTACCGGTGATGGACTGTGCTGCGGTGAAGGGCTGGGCAGTGGTCCCCGCGACGGGGCGGGCGATAGAGCCTGTGAAGGGGTCAATGTGGCCGGTTGTAGCGTGTGCGATGGTGCCGGTAATGGGGTCGATGGGACCCGTGGTAGGCGGAGGTACGGAACCGGTGACGGGTCCGTTGCTGGCCCGCTCGTCTACGATGTAGCTCTCTGTCCAGTCCGAACCGTTCCACCAGCGCAGCCGTGGGGTTCCGTCTGGGTCTGGGTACCAGCCTTCGATGGGGTTGTTCACAGGAGGCTCCTTTCGTGGTATTCCGCCATCGGTGAGGATGGCTGGAATGGGTCGGCGAGGCCGACGTCCGGACTCATCAGTGTTACATGTCCGAGGGCCACCATGCTGTCATCGTGGCCCCGCACTCCGTATTGCCTGTCATGTTGGGATCGTAGGGGACTGTCACGGAAAAGGTGAGCGGTGTTCCGGGTGTCAGCGTCGCTGTCGTGGTCCCCTGGTAGGGGGACGTTGGGTTGAAGCTCTTGTTTTTCTCCGTGGTGTAACCGATGATGGCCACGTTCAGGGGACCAAACATCGTAATGGTACTCGACTGCTTGACAGCGAGGGTGCCTTTGATCGTCGTGGTGACCTTGTTGGCCGTGCACTCAGTCATGGTGATCGTAAAGTCGGCATTGGACAGGGTGCGCTGCGTGTTTGCCAGCGCTTCTTTGTTCGAGCATTGAGAATGGATCGAGTCCTTGACGGCTTGTGTCGAGGAGTCGTACGTCTTGATGATGTCGCGCATTGATGAGGCGTTGCCGCGCGTGACCGAATCGCACCAGGCGGCGGCGCTGGCGTCTACGTTCACGGAATCAAGGCGCGTTTTGGCGTCTTTGATGGCCCGGTCGATGGACGCCTTATCGGACTGGGCCTGTTCGGCCTGGGATATGAAGGTCTCTGCCGCGTGTGTGCGCCACACGTTGATCCCGCCGACGGTGGCGGACAGGGCGATGAAGATGACGGCCAGGATGGCGCCTGCGACGGTTGCGGCGCGCAGGGGAGTGGGGGCGGTGCTCACTGCTGGGCCTCCTCGATCTGGCGGTTGATGTCGTCGAGCGTGGATTGAGCCCGGTCGCGTTCCTCTTGTGCGTGCTGTGCTTTCTCCTTGGAGTCCTCATAGATCGCGTTGGAGTCGCCCAGGTGGGACCACGTGAACACGAGGACACCGATGAAAGCGATGACCAAGATCCAGGAGGCGGCGCAGGCCAGCGCCCAGCGAGCGGTGGTGTGCTTCTTGGGGGCTTCCTGGGTGCTGGTCGCGCTGGTGCTCTCCATCGACGAGGCCGGGGTGGCCTCGGCAGTTAGGGTGGGCCTGGGGGAGGGTGCTGAGTCAGTTTCCGTTGTGGGGGAGGGGGTGGCCCCTCGTTTGGCGGTGAGCGGGGGGTGAGCCTTGGTGTTCCGAGGAGCCGAGGCCCCGGCCCTGGGAGCGAGGATGGCGGCGGTCCGCGTGCCCAGGCGTTGCCCGCCTCGGGGCGCTACGGCCTCGTTGTGGGCGGGAAGGCGAGGTTTACTGACCGACTGGTTCTGCATTGCGTAGGGCATGACGTAGTTGGTCCACGAATGGCCGTTCCACCAGCGTAAATGGGAGGTACCGCTCGGGTCGGGGTACCAGCCTTGCGCGGGCTCGCTCATCGTTGTTGTCTTCCCGTTACGAATAAAACTATTTCCTTGGTCAGGAAGTTTAGTCGTAGGAGGGATGGCGGGCAACTATCCGGTTAGATTCCCGTCGGCCAGAAACCTGTCGCAGCCGTGTAACAGTCAGCGCCCTCCAGGCCTGGGTTGGGGATAGTCACGCTGTAGGTGGTAGTACCGCCCGACGGAATCGTGACGGTCGTCTGACCGAGTGCCTTATCTCTAATGGTAGGTTTACCATTCTTCTTCATATAGACACTGACTGTCAGATCAATATCGCCCACGTCAGACAGAGGCTGATAGTCAAACCACACATCACCCGAAAACGTCACAGTGTCGTCGGAGATTTCGCAGGTATCCGTCGAGCCGACAGACTGGCGAGGAGCCGACGCGAGAGCGTCGACGAGTTCCTTCTTCTTGGGGCAGTACTCGGTGATCGCGTCGAGCTGAGCCGTCGGCTTCATACTGAGTTCGCTTGCCTTCTCCTGCAGCAGAGAAACGCTCGAGTAGGCGGAGGTGAACTCATCGCACCAAATCTGAGCCGACTTGTCGGATTTCGCGTTGTTGATCTCGTTGCGTACGTTCGCGGTCTCGGTCTCGGCATCCTTCTTCTGCGTCCGCAGGTTATTAGCGTCGGTGCGTGTTTGCTCCGCCTTGGCACTCTGAGAGTAGCTGGCGTAGCCCAGGGCAGCGGTCGTCACGAGTAGACACGCGGCGAGGAATGCGCCGACGAGCGTCAGGATCCTGTAGGTGCCCGGTGAGGACTCTGCGGGCTTGTTCGTTGCGGCGGGCATGGTCACTTCTGTGTCTCCTCAAGGTCCTTCTTCGCCTTGTCGAGGCCTGACTGCGCCTCGTTGTACTCACTTTGTGCACTGGCGTGCTCGGATTCCGCGTCGGCAAGTTCTTTGCTTGCGCGTGTGAAGGCCATGCCGGCGTACACGGCGGACGCGGCGAAGAGAACGACCGCGATCCACGCAGCGACCAAGCCGATGAACCAGCCGCTCGCGGTTCGGGGCTTGTTTTCCTGCTCGTCGTCTGCCTCGTTCGCTGAGTCCTCGGAGTCTGAGAAGACCGGCGTGATGCCGGTGTTCTGATAGGGATTGGAGTGAACCTTCGGTGCCTGCTGGGAGGAAGGAACGTGGGGGGAGCTCGTGCCTTGCTGGGTGGGCGTTACCTGGGGGTAGGATGCGCCCTGGGCCTGGGGGGCACCCTGCTGCATGGCGGCGTTGTACGGCAGAGGTACCCCACGCATGGGCGCGGGCGTGCCCTGCTGAGGCTGAGTGCCGGGCATGGGAAGGTACTGATCGGTCCAGATGCCGCCGTTCCACCAGCGCAGACGCGGGCTACCAGCGGGGTCTGGGTACCATCCGGGAACTGGTTGAGACATGACCATCCTTTCGGTTACTGAGTGCAGTCTATACCTAACGCGTGAGCCTTATAACGCGCGTATCGCACAGGTCGTGACGCCTGGTATTGCGCGTGACAGGTACCCTGAAAGGTATGGCTGCTCTCTTCTCGTCCTCACCCTTGCTCGCGCTTTTTCTCGTTGTCGCGTTGGGTGCGGCGATCGGAGCGATACGTATCGGCCCCCTGCGTTTTGGTGCGGCGGGAGCGCTCTTTGTTGGCCTCGCGGTCTCGGCTCTGCATCCCGAGGTTGTCAGTAACCACATGTCGATCGTCCAGCCGATGGGTCTGGCGTTCTTTGTCTATTGCGTCGGTATTTCCGCGGGCGCGACCTTCTTCCAGAATTTGCGTAAGCAGACGAACCTCCTCGCGCTGACGACGATCGTGTGCATCGTGGGAGCGGTTATCGCCCTCGCGGGTGGTCGCCTCCTCGGCCTGTCGTCCGGCCTCACGTCGGGTCTCTTCACGGGTGCGCTGACGGCCGCTCCCGCCCTCGATACGGCCACCCGGCTCACGGGGGACCCGAACGCGGCGGTCGGATACGCCTTCGGCTATCCGGTGGGTGTCATCGGCGGCATCCTCATCGTGACGATCACCGTGACGAGGAAGTGGGTCGGCCCCAAGGACACGCCTTCCCTCG
>ENA-OWMB01000324-OWMB01000324.1-metagenome-genome-assembly--contig:-NODE-324-length-19583-cov-4.765875_pt1 | contig 19583 bp, 14 predicted proteins | sample MGYA00245353_ERZ651112 | MGnify/ENA primary metagenome ERZ651112 (study PRJEB26857, sample SAMEA4031773) | metagenome | biome: human; feature: oral; material: saliva | place: Philippines | collected 2014...
GCATGACTGTTAATCATGATGTCGTAGGTTCGAGTCCTACTGGCGGAGTATAGATTTCATTGCTGGACGTAGGTCTAGCTTTTTTTTTGTTTTTATCACCTTTTATAGTGACATATATGTCACTATTTTATTTCTTATTTATCTCTTATAATAGGTCTCGTAATTAATTTAATTACAAAAATTATATCTATTAATAGGAGGTTGAATGGAACAAGAAGTTTTTGTTCACGCATATGAGGTTGTTAGGCCGATTGTACTTAAGGCTAGTCGACAATATTTCATCCAACTTTGGGACCAAGCTGATATGGAGCAAGAAGCTATGATGACGCTTTATCAGCTTTTAGAAAAGTTTCCTGAATTAAAGTCTGATGATGATAAGTTACGGCGTTATTTTAAAACGAAATTTAGGAATAGACTTAATGATGAGGTTAGAAGGCAGGAGTCTGTAAAACGACAAGCCAATAGACAATGTTATATTGAAATTTCAGATATTGCTTTTTGTCTTCCAAATAAAGAGTTAGATGCTGTTGATAGGCTTGTTTATGATGAGCAGCTTAATGCTTTCCGTAATCAGTTGTCTTCGGAAGATGCTACTAAGTTAGACCGTTTGCTAGCTGGGGAGTGTTTTAGAGGTCGGAAAAAGATGATTCGAGAGTTAAAATTTTGGATGGTTGATTTTGATCCTTACAATGAAGATGATTAATTCTTAATATAGAACCTTGACTGGCAATATTGTTTAATATGAATAAAAAACACTTCGAAAGTAGATTCATCTTATCTATCTTTTGAAGTGTTTTTAATGTAATGAATTTATTTTACTGCTATAGGGTTTCCAATAAATCTTGGAAGTTCAATATTTTCTTTGATTAGGGCTTCCTGGTAAAGTTTCAAGAAGTCTGCATAGATATGAGTTTGTTGTCCATTTTTTGTAAAGATATCAATACGAAATACCAGTTGTCCAGAAGGAGTTGTGCTTAATCCAATGATATTTGGTGCTCCACAGATTTGAGGATAGTTTTCAATGTTTTCTTGATTTACTTCTTGGATGATGCTTGTCACCTTATTGATATCGGTTGACGGATAGACTGGGATATCAATTTGAGCTCTCATATCCCCTCGAGATTTGTTGGATACAATTGTGATATTTCTGTTAGGTATAAAGTGGAGAGTTCCATCAAATCCTCGAATTTGAGTAGTTCGAATACCTACGGTTGAAATAAGGCCTGTAACGGGTCCTACTTCAACTGAGTCACCGACTTCAAATTGGTTTTCTAACAAGATGAAAAAACCATTAACGACATCTGATAGGAAGCCTTGAGCTCCTAGACCAAGAGCAACCCCAGCAAGTCCTGCACCAGCAAGGAGGCTAGATACTGGAACCCCAAGGATACTAAGAAGCCAGTAAACAAGGAAAAAGTATAGCACGTAGTTCATGCAATTGTGTAGTAAACGTTCAATGGTTTTTTGTCGAGCAGGTGTTTGAATTGTCCAAGCTAGAGAGCGTCCGACTGTATGTTTAAAAAGGAAGTTGATAATCTTCTTACTAAGAAGAAAGATGATGAGAAGAATGAGGAGCTTAATCCCTTTTGTAATGAGTACCATTAGGGTCTCTTCAAAATTAAATTGTTGGATGTATCTTTGTAAAATATTCATAGCTTTAGTTTATCAAAAATTTGAAAAAGTAACAGTTCCTAACGATTTTCTTGTGATTAAATTGGAGAAAAAAACTTTTAAAAGGCTTTGAAATATGGTAAACTAAACTGTATCTATAAAAAATTTTAAGGAGAATGACTACATGTCTGTATCATTTGAAAACACAGCCACTAACCGTGGTGTGGTGACATTCACTATCGGTCAAGATAAAATTCAACCAGCTTTGGATCAAGCGTTTAACAAGGTTAAAAAGAATTTGAACGCTCCAGGCTTCCGTAAAGGACACATGCCTCGTGCCGTATTTAACCAAAAATTTGGTGAAGAAGCTCTTTACGATGATGCTTTGAATGCAATTCTTCCAGCAGCTTATGAAGCAGCGATTGCTGAACTTGGTCTTGATGTTGTTGCACAACCAAAAATTGATGTAAAATCAATTGAAAAAGGTCAAGATTGGACACTTACTGCAGAAGTTGTTACAAAACCTGAAGTAAAACTTGGTGCATATAAAGATCTTGAAGTTTCAGTTGAAGCTTCTAAAGAAGTTACTGATGAAGAAGTTGATGCTAAGCTTGAAAACGAACGCAAAAACTTGGCTGAATTGGTCGTTAAAGAAGGTGCAGCTGAAAATGGCGACACTGTTGTTATCGACTTTGTTGGTTCAGTAGATGGTGTTGAATTTGACGGTGGTAAAGGTGAAAACCACTCTCTTGAACTTGGTTCAGGTCAATTTATCCCAGGATTCGAAGACCAATTGGTTGGAGCAAAAGCTGGTGATGAAGTAGAAGTTAAAGTAACTTTCCCAGAAGACTATCAAGCTACTGATCTTGCAGGTAAAGCTGCTGTATTTGTTACTAAAGTTAACGAAGTTAAAGCTAAAGAAGTTCCTGCTCTTGATGATGAGTTGGCTAAAGATCTTGACGATGAAGTTGAAACTCTTGATGAGTTGAAAGCTAAATACCGTAAAGAACTTGAAGCAGCTAAAGAAATCGCATATGATGACGCTGTTGAAGGTGCTGCACTTGATTTGGCTGTTGAAAACGCTGAAATCGTTGAATTGCCAGCAGAAATGGTTGAAGACGAAGTTCACCGTGCTATGAACGAATTCATGGGTAACATGCAACGTCAAGGTATCTCTCCTGAAATGTACTTCCAAATCACTGGTACAACTCAAGAAGATCTTCACAAACAATATGAAGCTGACGCTGACAAACGTGTGAAAACTAACCTTGTTATCGAAGCTGTTGCTGCTGCTGAAGGATTCGACGCTACAGAAGAAGAAATCCAAAAAGAAATCAATGATCTTGCAGCTGAGTACAACATGGAAGTATCACAAGTTTCTGCACTTCTTTCACCTGAAATGCTTAAACACGATATCACTATGAAGAAAGCTGTTGAAGTTATCACAAGCACAGCAAAAGTTAAATAATATGACTAAAATCAAGTTTCTGTTGAGACTTGATTTTTTCTTCTATAAATGCTTTGACTATTGACTCTTTTTAGCGTAAAATAAAAGGTAGCGAAAAATTGATTGCTGAGCTATTTCTGATGGAAACTAGCTTGAGTAAGAATGAAGGAGAACCACTTTGGAACTAGACGTATTTGCTGGACAAGAAAAAAGTGAATTATCAATGATTGAAGTGGCCCGTGCTATCTTAGAAACACGTGGTCGTGATAATGAAATGTATTTCAATGATTTGGTCAATGAAATTCAAAATTACTTAGAAAAATCGGATGCTGATATCCGCAATGCTTTGCCATTCTTTTATTCAGATTTGAATACGGATGGAAGTTTCATTCCACTAGGTGATAACAAATGGGGCTTGCGTTCATGGTATGCAATTGATGAAATCGATGAAGAGGTCATCACATTGGAAGATACTGATGAAAATGCACCAAAACGTAAGAACAAGAAAGTTAATGCCTTCATGGATGGTGATGAAGATGCCATCGATTATAATGACGATGATCCAGAAGACGAAAACTTCACACCTGATTCTGATAGTCTTGAATATGACGACGATAGCGAAGATGATGAGAAAGCCGAAGTGGAATCTTATGACTCTGAGTTGAATGAAATTATTCCAGATGATGATTTGGATGATGTTGAGTTGTCAGAAGAAGATGATGACGATGACTATGAGGATGAGTCAAACGACTAAGTTTTCATTGACAAATGGTCTTGGATAGTTTAGACTATTTATCGGGCACCTCTTTTGAAGAGGTCATGATTAAGGCTCCCAGAGTGAAACTCTTGGGGGTCATTTTTGTTTTTAGTCATTTACTGGACTTGTCTAAGGTGAGGTACTTTGTACTGCTCCAATCAGGTACTAGGAAAGGGCTGTCGTGATTATTTGAGTGGGTAATCAATCTACTATCTGTAGTTGTTTTGAATAATATTATAAGGAGTTAACATGACAAAATATATTTTCGTCACTGGTGGTGTGGTATCTTCAATTGGTAAAGGGATTGTAGCTGCAAGTCTTGGACGTTTGCTTAAGAACCGTGGTCTTAAGGTTACGATTCAAAAATTCGATCCTTACATCAATATTGACCCAGGGACAATGAGTCCTTACCAACACGGTGAAGTTTATGTCACTGATGATGGTGCTGAAACTGACCTTGACCTTGGTCACTACGAACGTTTTATTGATATCAATCTTAATAAATACTCTAACGTGACTACTGGTAAGATTTACAGCGAAGTTTTGCGTAAGGAACGTAAAGGGGAGTATCTTGGTGCGACTGTTCAGGTGATTCCGCATATCACCGATGCTTTGAAAGACAAGATTAAGCGTGCAGCGACAACGACTGATTCAGATGTCATTATCACTGAAGTTGGTGGTACGGTTGGGGATATTGAAAGTCTTCCATTCCTTGAAGCTCTTCGTCAAATGAAGGCTGATGTGGGTTCTGATAATGTTATGTATATCCACACAACGCTTCTTCCTTATTTGAAGGCTGCTGGTGAAATGAAGACAAAACCAACGCAACACTCTGTTAAGGAATTGCGTGGTTTGGGTATCCAACCAAATATGTTGGTTATTCGTACAGAACAACCTGCTGGTCAAGGAATTAAGAATAAATTGGCTCAGTTCTGTGATGTTGCACCTGAGGCTGTTATCGAATCACTCGACGTGGAACATATCTATCAAGTGCCACTTAATATGCAGGCTCAAGGTATGGATCAAATCGTTTGTGATCATTTGAAACTAGATGCTCCAGCTGCAGATATGACAGAATGGTCTGCTATGGTTGATAAGGTACTTAATCTTAAGAAGACAACTAAGATTGCCCTTGTCGGTAAGTATGTGGAGCTTCACGATGCTTACTTGTCAGTGGTTGAAGCACTTAAACACTCTGGTTTGGCAAATGATACTGCTATTGATATTGACTGGGTCAATGCTAATGATTTGACTGCCGAAAATGTTGCTTCTCGTTTGGCTGATGCTGATGGGATCATCGTGCCTGGTGGTTTCGGTCAACGTGGTACGGAAGGTAAGATTCAAGCTATTCGTTATGCACGTGAAAATGATGTGCCAATGTTGGGTGTCTGTCTTGGTATGCAATTGACATGTATTGAGTTTGCTCGTCATGTCCTTAACTTGGATGGCGCTAATTCAGCTGAGCTTGATCCAAACACAAAATATCCAATTATCGATATTATGCGTGATCAAATTGACATTGAAGACATGGGTGGTACTCTTCGTCTTGGTCTTTACCCATGTAAGTTGAAACCAGGTTCTAAAGCAGCTGCAGCTTATGGCAACCAAGAAGTTGTTCAACGTCGTCACCGTCACCGTTATGAATTTAATACTAAGTTCCGTGAACAGTTTGAGGCTGAGGGCTTTGTATTCTCAGGTGTGTCACCAGATAATCGTTTGATGGAAGTTGTAGAACTACCAGACAAGAAATTCTTTGTGGCAGCACAATACCACCCAGAATACCATAGCCGTCCAAACCATGCTGAAGAACTTTACACTGCCTTTGTGACAGCAGCGGTTGAAAATGCTAAATAATAAACTAGGACAGAGTGGGGCAGCCTACTCTGTTTTTTATTGGCTCCTTTTATGCTAAAATAAAGGGAATAATAAGAAAGAACGAGGAAAACAAATGGCTAAATTCGGCTTTTTGTCAGTATTAGAAGAAGAATTGGATAAGCACCTGGACTATGATTTCGCTATGGACTGGGATAAAAAGAATCACGCTGTAGAAGTAACCTTTATCCTAGAAGCACAAAACAGTAGCAATGTGGAGACTATTGATGATAAGGGTGAAGTGTCTGATGAAGATGTCATTTTTGAAGACTACGTGCTCTTTTACAATCCAGAAAAATCGCGTTTTGATGAAGAGGACTACCTAGTGACAATCCCATATGAACCTAAGAAAGGTCTATCTCGTGAGTTTTTGGCCTATTTTGCAGAAACCCTAAATGAGGTGGCGACAGAAGGATTGAGTGACTTGATGGATTTTCTATCTGAAGATGGACCTGAGGAATTCGGTTTGGTTTGGGACAAAGAAGCTTTCGAAAAAGGGAAAGCTCAACTTGAAGAGAAGGAATTTTTTGCTTATCCAAGGTATTAAAGGGAGCGAAAAAGGATGGATGCTTATTTAAAAAATCAGTTTGATTTTACAGGTGTTAAGGCTACCTTACTCGTAGAGCAAAGTATTTTGGTCATTCTCAGAGATAATAAACCAGATATTCCTTGGCCAAATACATGGGAGTTGCCAGGTGGTGGAAGAGAAGGTCAAGAAACGCCTCTTGAATGTCTTCAACGTGAGGTCTGGGAGGAGCTGGGCTTGACTCTGAAAGAGGACTCGATTATTTGGTCGAAAATCTATCCTAGTATGTTGGATAAAGATAGGTCAGCCGTCTTTGTGGTTGGCCGAATTAGCCAAGAGCAGTATCGTGAGATTCGTTTTGGTGACGAGGGGCAGGAATTTAAACTAATGCCTGTAGAGGATTTTATAAAAGCAGAAGGTGTCATTCCCCAGTTGCAGGAACGTTTTAAAGACTATTTATCAGAAAAGGAAGAAAATAATATATGGACAAATGGCAAGAATTAACGATTGAGGTTAATCGTGAGGTCGAAGAGGCGGCTTCTAATATTTTAATTGAATCTGGTAGTCAAGGTGTGGCTATTGATGATAGTGCAGATTATTTGGAAAATGCAGACCGTTTTGGTGAGCTTTATCCTGAGGTTGAGCAGGTTGAGACGGTTAAAATTACGGCATATTATCCGGAGTCAGCAGATATCGAGGCCATTACTAAGCAGGTTAATGAGCGTTTGGCTGAGTTGACAGATTTTGGTCTTGAAACTGGAGATATTCACTTGGCTACTCAAGAATTGGTTGAAGAAGACTGGGCTGAGAATTGGAAGAAGTACTATGAACCAGCTCGCATTACCCACGATTTGACTATCGTACCGTCATGGACGGATTATGAGGCATCAGTAGGTGAGAAGATTATCAAGCTAGATCCTGGCATGGCCTTTGGAACCGGAACACACCCAACGACTAAGATGAGTCTTTTTGCACTCGAACAGGTGCTTCGTGGTGGCGAGACGGTGATTGATGTGGGAACTGGTTCGGGTGTCCTCTCGATTGCTAGCTCTCTTCTTGGAGCTAAGGAAATCTATGCCTATGACCTTGACGATGTGGCGGTTCGAGTGGCACAGGAAAACATTGATATGAATCCTGGCATGGAAAATATCCACGTTGCTGCAGGTGACCTTTTGAAGGGTGTAACTCAAGAAGCTGATGTTATCGTGGCTAATATTTTGGCGGATATTCTCATCCATCTGACGGAAGATGCCTACCGTTTGGTTAAGGACGAAGGTTATTTGATTATGTCAGGGATTATCTCTGAAAAATGGGATATGGTGCGTGCATCGGCTGAGAAAGCAGGTTTCTTCCTAGAAACTCACATGGTTCAGGGAGAGTGGAATGCTTGTGTCTTCAAGAAGACAGATGATATTTCAGGTGTGATTGGAGGCTAAATGCAACAGTATTTTATAAAGGGGCAGGTTGAAAATCCAGTAATCATCAAAGACAAGGATACTGTGAAGCATATGTTTAACGTTATGCGTTTAACAGAGGATGATCAGGTTGTCTTGGTTTTTGAAGACGGTATCAAGCGTCTTGCGCGTGTGACTGACCGTGAGAATCATGTCTTTGAAGTGATTGAAGACTTAAATGATAATGTTGAGATGCCTGTATCTGTAACCATTGCCTCTGGCTTTCCCAAGGGAGATAAGCTAGAGTTGGTGACACAAAAGGCAACAGAGCTTGGAGCTCAGGCTATCTGGGCCTTCCCTGCCGACTGGTCTGTGGTCAAGTGGGATGGTAAGAAGCTTGCCAAGAAGGAAGATAAACTTGCCAAGATTGCTCTAGGAGCTGCAGAACAATCCAAGCGTAATCGTGTGCCAGAAGTTAGATTGTTCGAGAAGAAGGGAGAATTTCTATCAGAATTAGATAATTTTGATAAGATTTTTATCGCCTATGAGGAAACAGCCAAAGCAGGCGAGTTGGCTACTTTAGCTCGTGAGTTGGCTCAGGTAGAGAATGGTCAGAAAATTCTCTTTATCTTTGGACCAGAAGGTGGTATTTCTCCGTCTGAGATTGATGCATTTGAAGAAGCTGGTGGCCTTAAAATTGGCCTTGGACCGCGTATTATGCGGACAGAAACAGCTCCTCTCTACGCTTTGAGTAGTGTGAGTTATGCCCTAGAATTGAATAAATAAGAGAAAGTTGGCCTTGTTCCAACTTTTTTGTATTTGACACTTTTAAGCTAAGATTGAATCTTCTCATTGGTTTTGTATGACGAATCGAGTAATTCTAAAAAAGTTGATAATCTTATTTAGGTTTAATATAATTGTATTATCTTTATAAAAGGGGAAGATTTTTAATGAAAACGAATCGTTATGTGACTCAATCCGCTGTGGTTTTGGGCCTCTTTGCTCTCTTGACTGTGCCACAAGTCGTAGGGCAAGCCGATGAAGCAACGGCACCTGTATCAACTACTTCTACGGAAACTGTGGCAGATAGTGGTGCATCAGTAGTATCAGGACAAGGAACTTCTGGGACAGCTGTTCAAGGAGGAACAGAGACTGTCTCTGCTACACCAACAACAGTAGCGACAAATGCGTCTACAGAGCCATCAGCTAATACCTCAACGACCCAAGAGAGTCAAGAAGCCAGTGCTGTTTTGACGAATGCCAATCAGGTGACACCAGCAGTGCCAGTACAGGCTGAAACTGTTACAGAGCCTGCTCATGAGGGGCAGACCGTTGATATGCAGATTTTGTCAACAACAGACCTTCATACCAACTTAGTTAACTATGATTATTATCAAGATAAGCCGTCTCAAACAGTTGGTTTGTCTAAAACTGCTGTCCTTATCAAAAAAGCCCGTGAAACTAATCCCAATACGGTCTTAGTGGATAGTGGGGATACGATTCAGGGAACTCCTTTTGGGACTTATAAGGCCTTGATTGATCCTGTTGCCCAAGGTGAGACTCACCCTATGTACAAGGCTTTCGAGATGCTTGGGTATGACGCCGAAACGCTTGGAAACCACGAGTTTAACTATGGCTTAGAATTTTTGGATCGTATGGTTAAGGCTGCTAAGATTAACATTATCAATGCTAATGTGCGTAATGCTCAGACTGGTGATTACTATTACAACCCTTATAAGATTGTCAACAAGACCTTTACTGATACGGACGGCAAACAGGTAACACTAAAAATCGGTATTACTGGTGTCCTTCCAACACAAATTTTGGTTTGGGATAAGGCCAACCTTGAAGGTAAGGTAACCGTTGATGATCCAATGGAGGCTGTTAAGGCTATCGTTCCTAAGATGAAGGCTGCAGGAGCTGACTATATTCTTGTTGCTGCTCACTCTGGTATTGGTGACAATGAATACACTAAGAACGAGGAAAATGAAGGTTACCAAATTGCTGGTATCGAAGGCGTTGATGCTGTTGCGACAGGGCATTCTCACGCTGATTTCCCAAATGGAGATGGCACAAGTTTTTATGCGAAATATCCTGGTGTAGATGATGTCAATGGTCTCATCAACGGGAAACCTGTGGTTATGGCTGGTAAATTCGGGGATCATCTAGGTATCATGGATGTCAAATTGACTTACACGGACGGCAAATGGAAAGTGGTTAACAGTAAGGCTAAGCTTGAAAAGATTGATACTAAGTCAGATGTTGCGGACAAGGACTTAATTGACATGGCAGCTCATGACCATAATGGAACAATCAACTATGTTCGTAAGGAAGTTGGTGAGACTACGGCTCCAATCACTGGCTACTTTGCTCAGGTTCAGGATGATCCATCTATTCAAATCGTTAATAATGCACAACTATGGTATGCTAAAAAACAAGTAGCGGGAACAGCAGATGAGAATCTCCCAATCCTCTCAGCGGCTGCACCTTTCAAGGCAGGGACTCGTGGGGATGCGACCTACTATACCGATATCCCAGCTGGTCCATTGGCCATTAAGAACGTCGCAGATCTCTACCTCTACGACAATGTTACTGCCCTACTCAAAGTGACTGGGGCACAAATTAAAGAATGGTTGGAAATGTCTGCAGGACAGTTCAATCAAATTGATCCTAACAGCAAAGAACCACAGCAACTCATTAACAGTAGCTATCGCTCATACAATTATGATGTGATTGATGGGTTGACTTATAAGTTTGATTTGACACAACCTAACAAATACGATCGTGAAGGTAAGTTGGTTAATCCAGACGCTAGTCGTGTTCGTGACTTGGCTTATCAAGGGAAACCTATTGATTTGAATCAGACTTTCCTTGTCGTGACTAACAACTATCGTGCGACTGGTAACTTCCCTGGTGTTAAAGATGCTGCCGAAAAACGCCTCCTCAATCTTGAGAATCGTCAGGCCATCATTGATTATATCGTTAGCGAGAAGACAATTAACCCAACTGCCGATGGAAATTGGAGTTTCGTCCCTAATATTACGAATGCAGATATCCGTTTTGCTTCATCTGACAATGCGCGTGCCCACCTTGCTGGTCAGGATGCCATTAGTTATGTAGGACCATCAACACAAGCCGGATTTGCAGAGTACCGCTTGATTGTTAAGGAAAAGGCAAATCAAGTTGAGGATACGACTAAGAAAGAATCTGAGAAGTCACCAAAAGGTTCTGAGACAGCGGATCAAACTAAGCGTGAGACACCAAAAGCTACTGTAGGTGCTAGCGTGGCTAAACCTGCCCCAGCTATCCAATTGTCAAATGCTCAAGTCGTTATCTTGCCTCAAGCTCAAGTACAAGAAGCCCAAGGTTCAAGTTCAGTTAAGGCCTTGCCAAACACTGGTTCAGACGAATCTGTGTCAGCAACTTTAGCTGGTCTGGTTCTTATGACCTTGGCTGGATTCTTTGGAATCAAAAAACACGAAAAAAATTAAGCAAAGGAAAAAGCCCCTATCAGGGCTTTTTTGCTCTAGTTTTAGCGTTGGTTAAAGTTCTTTTGTGCTTCTAGGATAATAGGTGCCAGACGTTCTATATCGGACTGTGTACCGCGTAGCTCGAAGTCTCCCAACATTGGGAAACCAAAACGTTGACTGTACTGTTTGGCGGTTAGGCAGTACTGGTTATTGAAGTTACGGTTGCCAGAACCGATGATACCAAAGCAACGTTTGTGATTATCATGGGCTGCGATAAAGTCCCCCAGTGGATTGGTTAGGATCTCAACATCCCCATTGTCAACGCCATTTCCTCCTTCAAGGTAGGTTGGTAAGAGTGCGACAAAGGGTTCATCTACTTGGAAGGTTTCATGATTAAGCTCTTTAATATTGATTTGGCGACATTCAATCCCGTGGTTGAGGGATAGATAGTCAGACATACGTTTGACAAAGCTTTGGGTATTGCCGCTTAGACTAATATAAACGAGGGTAAGTTGAGACATAAGCGTCCTCTTTCTATCTATATCTTGTGTTTGTTCAATCATTCTAACACAAGATATTGTGCTTTTCAAGTAAGCTCCTTGCGCTTAAGAATTGCCTATCTAGCTCTTTTTCTTTACTTGTAAAAGTGATAAAATAAAGGTTATTAAAAGAAGCGAAGGAAGAAATCATGGCTAAAGATAAAAATGTAACAGGAGAAGAAATTTTAGACATTTGCTCGGCCTATATGTCAGCAGATGATTTGAAATTAGTTGAAAAAGCCTGGCATTATGCGACAGATGCTCATAGTGGGCAATCTCGTCAGTCAGGAGAACCTTATATTATTCACCCTATTCAAGTGGCAGGTATCCTGGCAGATCTCCATCTTGATGCAGTGACAGTAGCCTGTGGTTTCTTACACGATGTCGTTGAAGACACCGAAAAAACGCTTGATGATTTGGAAGCGGATTTTGGTACGGATGTACGAAATATCGTGGACGGTGTTACTAAGCTTGGTAAAGTTGAGTACAAGTCCCACGAGGAGCAGTTGGCTGAAAATCACCGTAAGATGCTTATGGCCATGTCTAAGGATATCCGTGTCATCTTGGTTAAATTGGCCGACCGTTTGCACAATATGCGTACCCTTAAGCATCTTCGTAAGGATAAGCAAGAGCGCATTTCTCGCGAAACTATGGAAATCTATGCTCCTTTGGCCCACCGTTTAGGTATTAGCCGTATCAAATGGGAACTGGAAGATATGGCCTTCCGTTACCTTAATGAGGTGGAATTCTACAAGATTTCTCACATGATGAAGGAAAAACGTCGTGAGCGTGAGGAACTTGTGGACGAGATTGTCGATAAAATTAAGACCTATACAGCTGAACAAGGACTTGTTGGTGATGTTTATGGTCGTCCAAAACATATCTACTCTATTTATCGTAAGATGCGCGACAAGAAAAAGCGCTTTGATCAAATTTATGATTTGATTGCCATCCGTTGTGTTATGGAGACGCATAGTGATGTTTACGCCATGTTGGGATATATCCATGAACTCTGGCGTCCGATGCCTGGCCGTTTTAAAGACTATATTGCCAATCCTAAATCCAATGGTTACCAGTCTATCCATACAACGGTTTATGGGCCAAAAGGACCTATTGAAATTCAAATCCGTACCAAGGAAATGCACCAAGTTGCCGAATACGGGGTTGCAGCTCACTGGGCTTATAAGAAAGGTATCAAGGGCAAGGTAGATTCGAAAGAGTCTGCTTTGGGAATGAACTGGATTAAAGATCTTGTTGAACTTCAAGACGCCTCAAATGGTGATGCTATGGGGTTTGTTGACTCTGTTAAAGAGGATATCTTCTCAGAGCGTATTTATGTTTTTACGCCAAATGGTGCTGTTCAGGAATTGCCTAAAGATTCAGGACCTATTGACTTTGCCTATGCCATCCATACTCAAGTCGGTGAGAAGGCCACAGGTGCTAAGGTTAATGGTCGTATGGTGCCCTTGACTGCCAAACTTAAGACAGGGGATGTGGTTGAGATTGTCACCAATGCCAATTCCTTTGGTCCTAGCCGTGACTGGATTAAGATGGTTAAGACCACCAAAGCCAGAAATAAAATTCGTCAATTCTTTAAAAATCAGGACAAGGAAGCTTCCATCACCAAGGGTCGTGAGCTTTTGATTGCCTACTTCCAAGAGCATGGCTATATTGCCAATAAGTACCTAGACAAGAAACATATTGAGGAAATTCTCCCTCGTATGAGTGTGCGTAGTGAAGAAGCTCTCTATGCCACTGTTGGTTTTGGTGAAATTAGTGCTGCTGCTGTTTTCAATCGTTTGACAGAAAAAGAACGCCGTGAGGAAGAGCGTGCGAAGGCAAAAGCTGAAGCTGAAGAGCTAATGAACGGTGGCGAAGTTAAGACTGAGAAGAAAGAAGTTCTTAAGGTTAAGAGTGAAAATGGCGTCATCATTCAAGGTGCTTCAGGTCTCCTCATGCGTATCGCTAAGTGTTGTAACCCAGTACCTGGAGATGAGATTGAAGGTTATATCACCAAGGGCCGTGGAATTGCAATTCACCGTTCAGATTGTAATAATATCAAGAGTCAAGAAGGTTATGAGCAACGTTTAATCGAAGTGGAGTGGGATGAACGTAATGCCAATAAATCTTATTTGGCAGAGATTGACATCTATGGCCTTAACCGTTCTGGTCTGTTGAATGATGTTCTTCAAATCTTGTCAAATACGACCAAGAGCATTGCTACGGTCAATGCACAACCGACTAAGGACATGAAGTTTGCCAATATTCACGTTAGCTTTGAAATTGCAAACCTTATTGAATTGACTGGTCTTGTGGATAAGATTAAAATTATCCCTGATGTTTACAGTGTTAAACGTACGAATGGGTAAGGAGTTACTGCGATGAAGATTGTAATTCAGCGTGTGCAAAGTGCCTCTGTGGTTATTGAGGATTGTACGGTTGGCGCTATTAAGCAGGGACTCTTACTTTTGGTCGGAGTTGGTCCCGAGGACACCAAAGAGGATCTAGAGTATGCAGTTCGTAAGATTGTCAATATGCGCATTTTTTCAGATGAAGATGGCAAGATGAATCTTTCTGTTAAGGATATTGGTGGCCAGATTTTGTCGATTTCTCAGTTTACGCTTTTTGCAGATACGAAAAAAGGGAATCGACCAGCATTTACGGGTGCTGCAAAGCCCGACATGGCTAGCCAGTTCTATGACGATTTCAACCAATCCTTGTCAACTCATGTTCCTGTAGAAAGAGGACGCTTTGGTGCAGATATGCAGGTTAGTCTGGTCAATGACGGACCTGTGACCATTATTTTAGATACCAAAAATCGATAAACAAACCATTTTTCGCCTTGTGTGAGAGGTGGTTTTTTTATTCTCTCACATGAACTATTTAGGTGATGGATTTTCATTATTTGGGATTTATTTTTGTCATTTTAAGTAGACTGAATCAAGTGAATATTTAATGAAATTAGAAAATGTTGTTCTCAAATTTCTGAAAAAACCTGACCATTCATGATGAAAAAATTACCGTTTACGAGGATTACCGGAAATTCCCTTGTCTTACAAAAAAGATTAAGTTAACATTAGTTTCATAAGAAACACCAAGCGATTTTTATGAAACTAAAAATAACTCGAGTTTACAGCATGCAAATACAAATAGTGATAATTTGAAACGCCGAGGTGATTTAAACTTTTTTAGAGGGATAGAGAGATATGTCAAAGAAAGTAGCGTCAACTAAATTATTATCAGGTTTGTTTGTAGCCGGTGGTGTCCTAGGGATGAATCAGGTTGCCAAGGCAGATAACGTGGTCAGTTCAGAAGCAACAAAACCAGTTATTACAACTGAAGCAGATAACTTGGTGGTGGTACCAACTGAGGCCGTTGCTCCAGTAGCGACAACAGAAATAGGTCCATCAACTGCTACTGTTGCGACAGATACTGCAACAACAGCGACAGCTTCTACAATCTTTTCACAAGCTGTGCCAGCAGAAAGTGCTAGCTCAGAAACGCTTGTAGCCAGTGAAGCACTAGCTCCTGAGTCAGCTGCTGTGGAAACCATCACATCATCATCTGATAATGCTACTGAAGCAGGACGCCATTCAACTGCTCAAGTAACACCAGTTACAGAAGTGACAGAGCAAAACTTGAATGGTGATGCCTACTTGACAGATCCAGAAACAACAAAAGCAGCTTATAGCAAGACAGATGGTGATATTAATTATTCCGTTGTTGTGTCTAATCCAACAGCAGAAACTAAGACGATGACTGTCAACTTGACACTTCAACATGCTTCAGAAATTATCGGTCAAGATAACGTTGACCTTACGCTAGCGGCAGGAGCTTCAGCCAAGGTTTCAAACTTGACAGTAGCGTCAGAGTGGTTGACAAACAATACAGGTTACTTGGTGACAATCAGTGTCAACGATAAATCTGGTAGTACTTTGTCAAGCAAGCGTGCTGGTTTGTCTGTTGAAGATGATTGGACAGTTTTCCCACGTTACGGTATTGTAGCAGGTTCGCCAACTGATCAAAACAGTATTCTTGTTAAAAATCTTGAAGCCTACCGTAAAGAGCTTGAGCTCATGAAGTCTATGAATATCAACTCATATTTCTTCTATGACGCTTATAATGAAGCTACAGATCCTTTCCCAGAGGGTGTCGATAGCTTTGTTCAAAAATGGAATACTTGGAGTCACACTCAGGTTGACACTAAGGCTGTTAAAGAATTGGTTGACCAAGTTCATAAGTCAGGTGCTGTTGCCATGCTTTATAACATGATTTCAGCAGATTCAAATCCAAAGAATCCAGCACTTCCACTTGCTGCTTTGGCTTATAACTTCTACGATAGCTTTGGTAAGAAGGGTGAACCGATGACTTACACTATCGGTGATAACCCAACTCAAGTTTACTATGATCCGGCGAATCCAGATTGGCAAAAATACATCGCAGGTGTCATGAAATCAGCTATGGATCGTATGGGATTCGATGGTTGGCAAGGTGATACAATTGGTGACAACCGTGTGACTGATTATGAGCACCGTAACAGCACAGACGAGGCTGACTCACACATGATGTCTGATTCATATGCGTCATTTATTAATGCCATGAAAGACCTCATCGGTGAAAAGTACTACATCACAATCAATGATGTTAATGGTGATAATGATGATAAACTAGCCAAGGCACGTCAAGATGTTGTTTATAATGAGCTTTGGACAAATGGTGGTTCAGTTATTCCAGGACGTATGCAGGTTGCCTATGGTGATTTGAAAGCACGTATCGATATGGTACGCAATAAAACTGGTAAATCACTTATCGTTGGTGCCTACATGGAAGAACCAGGTATTGACTATACTGTTCCTGGAGGAAAAGCAACTAACGGTGCTGGTAAAGATGCCCTTGCTGGTAAACCATTGCAAGCTGATGCGACACTTCTCGTAGATGCGACAGTAGCTGCAGCCGGTGGCTATCACATGTCCATTGCAGCCCTTGCCAATGCTAATGCAGCCCTTAACGTTCTTCAAAGTGCCTATTACCCAACGCAATACCTCAGTGTGGCTAAAGACACTATTCGTAAGCTTTACAATTACCAACAGTTCATCACTGCTTATGAAACTCTTCTCCGTGGTGAGGGTGTGACAAACAGCACTCAGTCTGTATCTACAAAGAATGCTTCTGGTGAAATCCTTTCTAAAGATGCTCTTGGTGTGACAGGAGATCAAGTTTGGACATTTGCTAAATCAGGAAAAGGTTTCTCAACTGTTCAAATGATTAACATGATGGGCATCAATGCGGGCTGGCATAATGAAGAAGGTTATGCAGACAATAAAACACCGGACGCACAAGAAAATCTCACAGTTCGTCTTAGTCTAGCAGGTAAAACAGCTCAAGAAGCAGCTAAAATTGCTGATCAAGTCTATGTGACATCACCAGATGATTGGGCAACTTCAAGCATGAAGAAGGCACAAACAAGCCTTGAAACAGATGCAAATGGTCAACCAGTGCTTGTCATTTCAGTTCCTAAACTAACTCTTTGGAACATGCTCTATATCAAGGAAGACACAACAGCAACAACAGTAAACAAAGATTCAGAGTCTCCAACTGATACTAAACCATCTGTTGAAGCTCCTAAACTCGATGAAACAACTAAACCAGCACCATCGGTTGACGAGTTAGTAAACTCAGCAGCTGTTCCAGTGGCAATAGCTGTATCAGAGACCGCACATGATAAGAAAGATGACAACTCAGTATCTAATCCGGACCAAGGTACAGTAGCGTCAGATTCAATCACTGCACCAGCTTCAGAGGCTACAAGCACAGCTGCCTCAACAGCCTCATCAGAAGTCTCAGAAAGTGCAACAGTATCATCGGAAGCATCAGAAACTGAAAATAGTTCAGCAGCATCAACTTCAGAGTCAGCAATTTCAACGACGACAGCAATTTCAGAATCACATGCAGTAGTTGAACCAGTGGCTTCATTGACAGAATCAGAGAGTCAGACAAGCACTAGCCTTGTTTCAGAAACTACAAGCACAATTGTCTCAGTTGCTCCGTCAGAAGTATCAGAAAGCACAACAGTATCATCGAAGGTCTCAGAAACTGATATTATCTCAGAAGCATCAACTTCAGAGACTTCAGCATCTGAATCAGAGAATTCAATCAGCACAGTCGTTTCAGAATCAGAAGTAGTTGAAGAACCAGCTGTTTCATTGACAGAATCAGAAAGTCAAGTGAGCACTTCAGAAGTGACTTCGGCGATTTCAGAAACAGTAAGCACATCAGAGGAAGTCGTCCTTGATGGACTATCAGAAAACATCAATAGTTGGAATAGACTCTCTGTAGCTCCTCGCGTCTCAGAAACCTTACCAAGTACTTCTGAAACGATTACAGAAGCAGCATCACTCTTTAGCAACTATGCAAGATATTCAGAAACAGCAAGCTCAGAATCTCACTCTATGGTAGCAGCTTCTTCAGAAGTTTCTATTGAAAAATTAGCAGTATCTATCTTGAAAGATACTGAGGGTGGCTTGTACGATGCAACAACAATCAGAAATATTGTTGAGATGATTGATAGTATTACAACAAATGTCAGCTATACTCGCAGTAGCCGTCAAGACCTTGTCAATACAGCTTCGTCAGATAACACTTACAGTGGTAGTCAAGATCTTAACCTTGCAAGTAAGACAACGACGCAAGCAGGTGAAAAAGGAACAACTGAAGACCTTAAGGCTACAATTGCTAAAACAGCAAAATCTCACAAGTGGGGAGAACATGCTGTAGCCATCCTTACAGCTATTGTCCTTGCAGGTGCGGCAACCCTTGCAGCTCTTCGTAACTTCTTGATGTCAAAAAAAGTTGATAAATAATAAGAAGAACTCTTTGTGTAAACAAGGAGTTTTCTTTATACTGGCTGCTATTTTTTCTGAAAATTGTGATACAATAGAAATAGTTTGAATATTGTGTCAAAGGAGAGCCAATGATTACTGCAAATGATATCGTAAAGGCTAATGAAGTCTTAAAAAACGTGGTGGAACGCACACCACTAGATTTTGATCGCTACCTATCTGAAAAATACGGGGCGACCATTTATATTAAAAAAGAAAATATGCAAAAGGTACGCTCTTTCAAATTGCGTGGAGCCTACTATGCTATCCATCAATTGAGTGATGAGGACAAGGCGCGTGGTGTGGTTTGTGCATCAGCCGGAAACCATGCTCAGGGGGTTGCCTACACTTGTAACGAGATGAAGATTCCGGCAACCATCTTTATGCCAGTAACAACACCTCTCCAAAAAATTGGTCAAGTCCGTTTCTTTGGTGGCAAGTTTGTAACAATCAAATTGGTGGGAGATACCTTTGATGCTTCTGCTCAAGCAGCACAGGAATATACCAAGTCTGAAGGGATGACTTTCATTGATCCATTCGACGATTATAATGTCCAAGCAGGTCAAGGAACTGTTGCTTATGAAATTTATGAGCAGGCCCAAGAGGAAGGTGTTTCCTTTGATAGTATCTTGGTTCCAGTAGGTGGTGGTGGCCTTATCTCTGGTGTAGCTACCTATATCAAGGATGTAGCACCGTCTATGGAGGTTATTGGTGTTGAGGCTAGTGGTGCTCGTAGTATGCGTGCTGCCTTTGACCGTGGTTATCCTGTAAAACTTGAAGAAATTGATAAGTTTGCGGACGGGATTGCTGTTCAAAAGGTAGGTGTCAAGACCTATGAAGTCGCACGTAAATACGTTGACCGCCTCTTAGGAGTTGATGAAGGATTGATTTCAGAAACCCTAATTGATATGTACTCTAAGGTTGGTACCATTGCAGAACCCGCAGGTGCGGCATCAGTAGCGGCTTTGGAAGTGATTAAAGATGAGATTAAAGGAAAAACCATCGTCTGCATCATTTCAGGTGGTAACAATGACATCAACCGTATGCCAGAGATGGAAGAACGTGCCTTGATTTACGATGGAATCAAGC
>ENA-OWMB01000332-OWMB01000332.1-metagenome-genome-assembly--contig:-NODE-332-length-19332-cov-8.145095_pt1 | contig 19332 bp, 17 predicted proteins | sample MGYA00245353_ERZ651112 | MGnify/ENA primary metagenome ERZ651112 (study PRJEB26857, sample SAMEA4031773) | metagenome | biome: human; feature: oral; material: saliva | place: Philippines | collected 2014...
TCATCGGCGAGAAGCTCCAGGTTGGCCGCATCGTGCGCGTTGAGGGCGAGAACGTTGACCTCTACCTGCACCAGACGAACCCCGACCTGCCCCCGCAGGTTGGCGTCTTCGTCGTCACCGATGCTGCCGGCAAGGCCGTCGCCCACGACATCGCGATGCACGTTGCCGCCTACATGCCCGCCTACCTTGATCGCGATTCGGTTCCCGCCGACGTGCTCGACAAGGAGCGTGCTACCCTCGAAAAGATCACGCTCGAGGAAGGTAAGCCCGCCAACATCGTTCCCAAGATTGTTGAGGGTCGCCTGAACGCCTTCTTCAAGGACAACTGCCTCGTTGACCAGGCCTTCGCCCGTGACCCCTCGAAGTCCGTCGGCCAGGTCCTCAAGGAGGCCGGTGCCACGGTCACCAACTTCGTGCGCGTGCACGTGGGTGCCTGATCTGGTGACGTCGTCAGCTTGCTGACAGTTGGAAGCGGCTCCGCCCACCGGCGGGGCCGCTTCACTTTTACCAGGTAGTATGGTTACTAACCGTTCCGCCCACCCAGGGCCGTTATAAAGGAGAAGCGTCATGTCGACGAAGCGCCGCGTTTTGCTCAAGCTTTCCGGAGAGGCATTCGGAGGTGGATCGATCGGCTTGGATCCCAAGGTCGTTCGCAACATTGCTGAGCCGGTGGCCACGGCCGTACGTGAGGGCGTCCAGGTTGCAATCGTTGTCGGCGGCGGTAACTTCTTCCGTGGTGCTCAGCTTGCCAGCGAGGGTCTGGAGCGTTCGCGCGCGGACTACATGGGGATGCTCGGTACCGTCATGAATGCCCTCGCCCTGCAGGACTTCATCGACCAGACCGGCGTGCCTGCTCGCGTCCAGACGGCGATCACGATGGCCCAGGTCGCCGAACCCTACCTGCCGCTGCGCGCGATTCGTCACCTGGAGAAGGGGCGCGTCGTTGTCTTCGGCGCTGGTGCTGGTCTGCCGTACTTCTCGACTGATACTGTCTCTGCCCAGCGTGCCCTGGAGATTCACTGTGATGAGCTGCTCGTCGCTAAGAACGGCGTGGACGGCGTCTACGACGATGACCCGAATAAGAATCCCGATGCGCGCCGCTTTGACGCGTTGACCTACTCGGAGGCCCTGCGCCGTGACCTGAAGGTGATCGATGGCTCGGCGCTGGCGCTGTGCCGCGAGAATGGCCTGACGACCCGTATTTTCGGTATGGGCGAAGACGGGGCTGTTACCCGCGCGCTGATGGGCGATGAAATCGGTACCCTAGTGACGGCGTGATATAACCTTCACAGACCACTGACGTTAAGGAGTACATAGTGATCGACGATATCCTCCTCGAAGCTGAGGAAAAGATGGACAAGGCCGTCGAGGCGGCCCGCCACGAGTTCACGAACATCCGCACGGGACGCGCGACGTTTTCGATGTTCGAGCAGCTGCTGGTGGACTACTACGGCGCACCCACGCCGATGCAGCAGCTTGCGAGCTTCCAGATTCCCGAGGCCCGCACGGTCCTCATCTCACCCTTCGACCGTACGGCGACCCAGGAGATCATCCGCACGCTGCGCGAGTCCGACCTGGGTGTGAACCCGACCGACGACGGCAATGTCGTGCGCGTCGTTCTGCCCGCTCTGACCGAGGAGCGCCGTAAGGAGTACGTGAAGCAGGCTAAGAGCAAGGCCGAGGACGGTCGCGTGTCCGTGCGCGGTGTGCGGCGTAAGGCCAAGGATCAGCTTGATCGCCTCAAGAAGGACGGCGAGGCTTCCGAGGACGACGTCGAGCGTGCAGAGAAGCACCTTGACTCGACGACTAAGGCCCACACTGAGCAGATCGACAAGATGCTCGCGACGAAGGAAAGCGAACTGCTGACGATCTGATGGCGTCAACGGATCCTTCACTGCTGGCTCGTATCTTTTCCCCTGGTCCCACGCGCGATAATCATCCCGCGAGTGGGGCCACGGGGAAGGCGGGTCGTAATCTTGCGCAGGCAATCACGACGGCGGTCGTTCTGGTCGCCGCTGTCGCGGTTCCCCTGTTTACGTCACTGCCCGCATTCGTTGGTGTCATTGCATTCGTGTGTCTGGTGGGCATTTGGGAGTTGGCTGGTGCGTTTGCGCGCATGGGCATCACCCTGGCTGTGACACCGCTGTACGTGGGTGCGATCGGCATGGTGACGTGCGCGTGGTGGCTCGGCAGCGAGGGAATGCTCTTCGCTCTCTACATCACGGTGTTCGTGTGCGCTGCGTGGCGTCTGCTGGATCGGCGTCAGGAATCGAGGATGAGTGATGTCGTCTCGACGACGTTCACGGCGGCGTACGTGCCGTTCCTGGCCTCGTTCGTGGTGCTTATGCTCGGCGCGTGGCGTAACCCGTGGGTGTTCGTGGTTTTCGAGTTGATGGTGATCGCCAACGATACGGGCGGCTGGGCTGCCGGTATTCTGTTCGGTAAACACCCGATGGCACCAGCGCTTTCTCCGAAGAAGTCGTGGGAGGGTTTTGCCGGTTCGGCGCTGACTGCGGTCGGCGTGGGAACGGTCGGCCTGTGGTGGCTGGGTGCCGCCTGGTGGTGGGGAATCATCGCCGGCATCTCGATTGCGTTTGTGGGCACGATGGGTGATCTCACTGAGTCGCTCATTAAGCGTGAGGCGGGCCTGAAAGACATGTCCAAGATTCTGCCCGGGCACGGTGGCGTTCTCGACCGAGTGGACGCGCTGCTCATGAGCGCGCCGGTCGCGTACTTCATTTTTGCGTGGGCGCTGCCGGGTATTTCTTGGGAGTCCAAGCATTGAGTCAATCGACGAAGGGTCGTTCCGGGTCCGATAGGCGTGAGAGGGACGAGGCCGTGGCTGCGTCCCCGATTTGCCGTAGTCCGCGGCGCGAGGTGCGTCCGACGGATCAACCCCCGGAGGGTGCGACGCACAAGGATGCGAAGCCTGTCTTGTCTTTTACTGCGAAGCGCAGGGGCAAGGCTCCGTCGCATCTGGCGGATCTCGACGCCGCAGGACGCAAGCAGGTCCTGAAGGATCTGGGCCTGCCCGCTTTCCGTGCCGACCAGTTGTCGCGTCATTACTTCACGCACTTCGAGGCGGATCCGGAGCGCATGAGTGATATTCCAGCAGGTATGCGCGCGCAGGTGCGTGAAGCGCTTCTGCCGACTCTCGTGTCGAAGGTCGTTTCGTTGGAGGCGGATGGTGGTCGCACGATGAAGGATCTGTGGCGTCTCTATGACGGCGCGCAGGTCGAGTCGGTCCTTATGCGTTATCCGCAGCGTACGACTCTGTGCGTGTCTTCGCAGGCGGGGTGCGGTATGGCGTGCCCGTTCTGCGCGACAGGCCAGATGGGCCTGACCCGTAATCTGTCGACGGCCGAGATCGTCGATCAGGTTCGCTACGCGCAGGCCGCGTGCCGCGACGGCGTGCTGGCGGGTGGCCCGACGACTCTGTCGAACATCGTGTTCATGGGGATGGGGGAGCCGTTGGCCAATTACAAGACGGTGATTGGTGCGTTGCATCGCCTCATTGATCCGGCACCCGAGGGCTTTGGTATGAGCGCTCGCAACATCACTGTCTCTACGGTTGGCTTGGTTCCGGCGATCCGTAAGCTGGCGGGGGAGGGGATGCCGGTGACGCTGGCCGTGTCCCTGCATGCTCCCGATGACGACCTGCGTGATGAGCTGATTCCGATCAACTCGCGGTGGAAGGTGGGTGAACTCCTCGACGCGGCCCGCGCCTACTTCCTGGCGACCGGGCGCCGTGTCTCGATCGAGTACGCGCTCATTAAGGACATGAACGATCAGGAGTGGCGTGCGCAGCTCCTGGCCGATGAACTCAATAGACGAGGCCATGGCTGGGTTCATGTGAATCCGATTCCCCTGAACCCGACGCCCGGTTCCATTTGGACGGCGTCGACGAGGCACGCCCAAGACGCTTTCGTGAGTCGGCTGCGTGACAATGGCATTGCCACATCGATCCGTGACACACGCGGCTCGGATATCGATGGAGCGTGCGGTCAGCTCGCGACGGCGGTTGCCGAAGGTAAGCGCGGGCGTGTGAAGGAGGACGTATGATCAGGAAAGACTTTTCGCGCAGCTTTTTGCGTATGGGATATGACGCGAGTGAAGTTCTGAGCTTCCTCGTTGACATCGAGCGCACCATCACGGGCGAGGAAACCGATCCTAAGAAGGTCATTACCGCTCAGAAGGCGGAGGACCAGGAGTTTTCCGTGAAGTGGCGTGGCTTCAATGATGAAGAGGTCGACATGGAGATTGATCGGCTTATTCAGGTGTTGCGAGGCCTTGATCGCCAGCGCGAGCAGGCGGCACAGAACGCCGAGCAGGCTGAGACGGCTGCTGTTCCGGTCCAGGCCGCCGCCTCGGCACCGGTGGCTGAACCTGCGCAGCCTACGCCGACTCCCGCCGTTGCGCAGATGCCTCAGGTAGCCGCTGGTGGCGCAGGCGTTGCGGGTGCCGCGTTGCCAGAGCAGACCGCGACGGAACGCTCAGCTGTGCCGCTCGCGCACGCGTCCGCTACGCTGCCTACGACTAACGATTTCATTTCGGCACCGCCTGTGGCGATTCCTGATGCCGAGCCGATGGCCCTGCCCGCCGAGTATGCCGATTTCGGCACGCAGAAGGCCGTTGATGACATTCTTCGTTCCATGACTCAGAGTAAGGAGCAATGATGGCTGAGTTCCCGAGGGTCGGTTTCTTCTCAAAGGGATACGACTGCGGACAGGTGGATGCGTTCTTTGAGGATGCGCGACGCGCGTACGAGGGTAGTGTGCCTCCGGAGCAGTTTAGTGCGGAGCAGGTGCGCCTGGCGACGTTCGAGCTGAAGAATCGTGGCTACCAGATCGAGGCCGTGGACGGTGCGATGAACCGCCTCGAGGCGGCGTTTATCAACCGCGACCGCGCCGAATCCGTGGCGGCTGAGGGTGAGGCTGCGTGGTATGACCGCGTCGCTGATCGTGCGACCACCCTGTACCCGCGTCTGCAGCGCCCGCGCGGTGAGCGTTTCTCGAATCCGACGAGTGGACGCGGCTACAGCTGCGAGGAGGTCGACGATCTGCTTGATCGCATCGCCGCTTACTTCGACGAGGCCGAAGAATTGACTGCGAACGAGATTCGCACGGCGACGTTCCGGCCTAAGCGCGGCAAGAAGGCGTACGCGGAGGGGCCGGTGGATGCCTACTTGGCTCGCGCGATCGAGATCCTGCTCGCGGTCGACTGATGGAGGCACGCGAGACGACCCTGATGGGTCCTGCCCCCGTTGTTTTGTTGGGCTCGACCGGTTCGATTGGTACTCAGGCGCGAGAGGTCATTGAGGCGCACAGGGGGCGTTTCGATGTGCTGGGGCTGAGTGCGGGCGGCTCGTCGATCACCGAGTTGGCTGCGCAGATCGTGGCCCTGGAACCCGCATACGTGGGTGTGGCGCGGGACGTGCGTGAGGAGTTGGCGGCTGCTGTCGAGTCGATGGGCGGCACGTACCCCGAGGTGTTTGTGGGCGAGAATGCCTCCGTCGAGGTCGTGTGCGCCTCGGTCGAATTGGCAGCGCAGCTGTACCCTAGCGAGACGCCGGTGGTCCTCAATGGCATTACGGGTGGTGTCGGTTTGTCCTCGACGCTCGCGGCCCTCAACTGCGGGGCACGCCTGGCGCTGGCGAATAAGGAATCACTGGTCGTGGGCGGAGCGTTGGTCAAGAACGCGATGCGTTTCCCGGGCCAGATCGTGCCGGTCGATTCGGAGCACTCGGCGATTGCCCAGGCGTTGGCCTCGGGCGTGCACGAGCGTGGTCTGACCTCCCCGGTCGTTTCTGGCCGTTCGGAGGTGGCCGATCTGGTGCTGACAGCCTCGGGCGGTCCTTTCCGCGGGCGCACTCGCGATCAACTGCGTGGGGTGCGTGCGGCGCAGGCGCTCGCACACCCGACCTGGAGCATGGGTCCGGTCGTGACGATTAACTCCTCGACGCTGATTAACAAGGGCCTGGAACTCATCGAGGCACACCTGCTGTTTGATGTGGAGCCGGAGCATATTGTGGCGACGGTTCATCCTCAGTCGATCGTCCACTCGATGGTGACGTGGCGCGACGGGGCGACGACGCTGCAGGCGTCGCCTCCGGACATGCGGCTGCCGATTGCGCTGGGCCTGACGTGGCCCGAGCGCTTGGATGATGTGGAGGCACCTCTCACGTGGGGCAGTCCGTCGCAGTGGACTTTTGAGCCGGTCGATAACGAGACGTTCCCGGCGATTAACTTGGCCCGCTTCGCCGTGGGTGCGTCGGCCACTCACCCCGCGGTGCTCAACGCTGCGAACGAGGTCATGGTGGAGGCCTTCATCGACGGTGTCGTGCCGTGGCTGGCGATTGTCGACACGGTGTCGGCTGTCGTTCACGAGCACGAGGGCGTCGCCGACCCGACGCTGGAGGATATTCTGACCGCGCAGAGTTGGGCCGTTCAGCGCGCACGCGAATATATCGGTGCCGGCCAGTGGAAGGATCAGTGAGCGTGGGTTCGATTACGGGTATCGTCGTCATCATCATCGGTATTTTGGTGTCGGTGGCTCTCCATGAGGTGGGGCATATGCTGCCCGCGAAGAAGTTCGGCGTTTTGGTGCCGGATTACGCGGTGGGCTTTGGCCCTGCCCTGTGGAAGAAGAAGATCGGCGATACCACGTACGCTTTGCGCGCAATCCTGCTTGGCGGCTATGTCAAGATCGTCGGTATGTATGCTCCGGCTCGCCCGGGCACGCGCCTCGTGGGGCGGCGCGGAAAGGTGACGCTCGCGCAGGAGGCCAGGGAGGCCTCGGCCGAGGAGATCCCGCAGGGCCAGGAGCATCGCGCGTTTTATCTGCTGAGCGCACCGAAGAAGATCACGGTCATGCTCTGCGGTCCGCTCATGAACCTGCTGATCTGTTTTGTACTCAGTGCTGTGACCATGGTGGGCATTGGCGCGCCCGCTGCGTCTCGCACGATTGCTTCGGTGTCCGCAACGATCCAGACCTCTGCGGGGGAGATCGCCTCTCCGGCGTACGAGGCCGGGGTTCGTCCCGGGGACACGGTCCTCGCGTGGAACGGAACGCTGATCGAGACCTTCGCACAGTTCCAGCGGGCGGTGGGTGCTACACCGGAGGGTGAGTCTGCTGTGCTCACGGTCGGACGTGACGGGGCGACCGTGGATCTGACGGTGACCCCGGTGACGGGCGCGCGGGGTGCTCGGTATGTGGGCGTGACGGCCGGGTACGAGTATGTGTCCGCGTCGCTGATGGATGTGCTGGAGGCCGACTGGCAGATGTTTACGGGAACTGCATCCGTTATCGTGCGCCTGCCCCAAGCCGTGTGGCAGGTCGGACGCTCTGTCGTGACCGACGAGCAGCGCGATGCGACCGGCATCGTCTCGGTTGTGGGCGTGGGCCGCATGGCGGGTGAAGTGACGGGAGATTCGGCGGCGTTGGGCCTGCGTGACACTCGCCAGGTAGTGGGCGCGCTGCTCAGTCTGCTGGCCTCATTGAACATGGCGCTCTTCGTCTTCAACCTGATCCCGCTGCCGCCCCTGGATGGCGGACACATCCTGGGCGCGGTGTATGAGGGCGTGCGTCGTCAGGTTGCGAGCCTGCGCGGCAAGGAGGATCCCGGTCCGGCCGACACTGCGCGTCTGGTTCCTCTTACCTGGGTGGTTGGTGGGGTTCTCATCGTGATGAGTTTCATTCTTATCGTCGCCGACATCGTCAAGCCCATTTCGCTTAGCTGATCCCGGTGTGCCCTGCTCCTCGACAAAGAGTGCGTGGAGGCGAGGAAAGCGAGCCTGACCACGTGGGCGGTGCCCGCGTGGGAAGGATGCGCCCGGGTAAGCGATAATGGGCGGGTGAGTGAAATCAATCTTGGTATGCCCTCAGTTGCCACGTCGCCGTTCCCGCGCAAGCCGACGCATCAGCTGATGGTGGGAAACGTTCCCGTGGGCGGCGGGGCACCGGTGTCCGTCCAGTCTATGACGACGACGAAAACGCACAACATCGGTGCGACGCTGCAGCAGATCGCCGAGCTGACGGCTGCAGGCTGCGACATCGTTCGAGTCGCCTGCCCGACGGATAAAGATGCGGAGGCGCTGCCGATCATCGCCCAGCAGTCGCGTATCCCCGTTATCGCCGACATCCACTTCAAGCCGAAGTACGTCTTCCAGGCGATTGAGGCCGGCTGCGGTGCTGTGCGCGTGAACCCGGGTAACATCCGCAAGTTCGACGACCAGGTCAAGGACATCTGCAAGGCTGCCTCCGATCACGGCGTGTCCCTACGTATCGGCGTCAACGCCGGCTCGCTGGATCCGCGCCTGCTCAAGAAGTACGGTCGTGCCACGCCCGAGGCGCTGGTTGAATCCGCGATCTGGGAGGCCTCGCTCTTTGAGGAGAACGACTTCCACGACTTTAAGATCTCGGTCAAGCACCACGACGTGCTCACCATGGTCCAGGCATATCGCATGCTCTCCGAGGCGGGCGACTGGCCGTTGCACCTGGGCGTAACCGAGGCCGGCCCTGCTTTCCAGGGCACCATCAAGTCCGTCTCGGCGTTCTCTATCCTGCTGGCCGAAGGCATCGGCGACACGATCCGTGTCTCTCTGTCGGCTCCTCCCGTCGAGGAAGTCAAGGTCGGCACGAAGATGCTAGAGTTCCTGGGCCTGCGTGATCGCACGCTTGAGATCGTGTCCTGCCCGTCGTGCGGCCGAGCCCAGGTGGACGTGTGGACACTGGCGGAGAACGTCACCGAAGGCCTCAAGGAACTGACCGTTCCGCTGCGCGTGGCCGTCATGGGCTGCGTCGTCAATGGCCCCGGTGAGGCCCGTGAGGCAGACCTGGGTGTCGCGTCGGGTAACGGCAAGGGCCAGATTTTCATCCGCGGCAAGGTCGTCGAGACTGTCCCCGAGGACCAGATCGTCGAAACCCTTATCCGCCGCGCGAACGCGTTGGCCGAGGAGATGGGCCTGGAGCCTGGTTCCGGTACCGTCGAGGTGAATCCGATTACCGCCCCGGAGGGCAAGCTTCCGGGCAGTGGCTGCTGACAGATAAAGAGGAACCCTATGCGTCTTCGTACCCTTGCCTGCCTGTCCCTCGTGGGCGGCGTGTGTGCACTGGCCGCGACCGGCTTTCCGCGCCGCATTGGTCTGACCGCCTCCCAGGCGGATGTGTCCCTTCCCGGCGACCTACTGCTGCCCGGCGCGAACGTTGTCGTGGATCGCGGTATCGCCATTGACGCTCCGGCTTCGGTCGTCTGGGACGTCTTGGGTCACGTGTTTGAACCCGCCGATGAGTCGATGATCATTGAGATCACTGATGAGGACCACGTCCTGATGCACGTGGCCGCGCCCGCTGCCCCCGAGGGCGCCCCGGCCTCGGGAACCTGCGTGATCGCCCTGCTGCCCCTGTCGCCGTCGCGCACCCTGCTGCACATCCGTGAGCGTCATGAGGCACAGGGACGCGAACGCGCGCTCGTGTGGGCGGGCGTGGCAGCCGAGTCCCTGTCCTCCCTGTCGATGCTGCGTGACCTGCGTGATGCGTGTCTGGCACACGCCGTCGACGCCTGAGTCACACGGATCCGCCCCTGTTTCGGGTGGCGCACTCATCCCCGCGGTGTTGTAGTATCGAGCTACACGCAACGCCGACGGGGATGTTGCGCTTTCTGAAGGGTGACCAATGCTCCTCAACGCCACCGCACTGCTTGCAGTCATCGGCCTGCTCATCGCACTTCTGTGGGCGTGGGTGTGGTCTGGAGTGTTCGCGAGTTCCCGACGCGTTGCGATGCGCATGGACATGCGCGGTGGCTCGGCCAGCGCGGAGCTGAACCGTGTTGTGTGGCCGCTGATGCCTCTGCTCTCCCTCGTCTGGTTTGTGACTGCCGACCTCGTGGGTCGCGAGGCAGTCGGCGCAGACACCATGGGTTCGTGCGCGCTGCTCCTGGGCCTGTTCGGCGTTATGGTCGCCGTCGCGATTCAGTCCCTGTACCTGGGGGGACTGCCCGAGTGGGCATACCCGGGGTGGATGGCACGTCGCTACTACGTGGCAAACCCGGGTGCTCGCGAGCGTGAGCTGGGCGCGGGCGCGGTGATCTAACGGGCTTCATGCCCTGATGAGGGGTCACACGGCTGTGCCGGTGGCCTTAAAACCCGTGCGTGCCGTACTCTTGGAGCATGCTTCGAAATCTCTCGACTTTCTTCCTGCGAACTCTGCGTGAGGATCCGGCTGACGCCGAGGTCAATTCCCACAAGCTGCTGGTTCGCGCCGGTTACATTCGCCGCTGTGCCCCCGGCATTTACACGTGGCTGCCCCTCGGCCTGCGTACGCTGCGCAAGATCGAGGACATCGTCCGCGAGGAAATGGACGCGATGGGTGCACAGGAGGTGCACTTCCCGGGCCTGATCCCCGCTGACCCCTACAAGGCAACGAACCGCTGGGAAGAGTATGGCCCGACGCTGTTCAAGCTCAACGACCGTAAGGGCGGCGACTACCTGCTGGCCCCCACGCACGAGGAGATGTTCACGCTCCTCGTCAAGGACATGTACTCCTCGTACAAGGACCTGCCCGCCACCCTCTACCAGATTCAGACGAAGTACCGCGACGAGGCCCGCCCGCGCGCCGGCCTGATCCGCGGCCGTGAGTTCGTCATGAAGGACGCCTACTCCTTCGACATCGATGACGAGGGACTGGACGCCTCCTACCAGGCTGAGCGCGACACCTATGAGCGCATCTTCCAGCGCTTGGGCCTGCGCTACGTTATCGTGTCCGCGATGAGCGGTGCGATGGGCGGCTCGCGCTCGGAAGAGTTCCTGCACCCCTCGCCGATTGGTGAGGACACCTTCGTGGCGTCCCCGGGTGGCTACGCCGCCAACGCCGAGGCCGTGACCACCCCCGTCCCCGAGGCCGTTGACGCGTCGGGTGTTCCCGCGCCCGTCGAGGTTCCCACGCCCGACGCTCCGACGATTGAGGCGCTCGTGGATCTGCTCAACGAGCGCTACCCGCGTGAGGATCGCCCCTGGACCGCCGCCGACACGCTGAAGAATGTCGTCGTGACGCTCACCCACCCGGACGGTGAACGCGAGCTGCTCGTCGTGGGCATCCCCGGCGACCGCGACGTCGATATGAAGCGCCTCGAGGCCGCCGTGGCTCCCGCCGAGGTCGACATGGCGTCGGATTCGGACTTCGAGCCGCACCCCGAACTGGTGCGCGGCTACATCGGCCCGACGGTGCTGGGACCCAACTCGCCGCAGCGCGTCGTTGATGAGGAAGGCAATACCTCCGGTTCCGTGCGCTACCTGGTGGATCCGCGCGTCGTCGAAGGCACCGTATGGGTCACGGGCGCGAACGCTGAGCAGCGCCACGTTCTGAACCTCGTCATGGGCCGCGACTTCACGGCCGATGGCACCATCGAGGCCGCCGAGGTGCGCGAGGGCGACCTGGCCCCCGACGGCTCGGGTCCCCTCCACCTGGAGCGCGGCATCGAGATCGGCCACATCTTCCAGCTGGGTCGCAAGTACGCCAAGGCCCTGGGCCTGACCGTCTTGGATGAGAACGGAAAGACCCAGGTCGTGACCATGGGCTCCTACGGCATCGGCGTCACCCGCGTCATGGCGGCCCTGGCCGAGGCGAACTGCGACGACAAGGGCCTGAGCTGGCCCGCGCAGATTGCTCCCTTCGACGTGCACGTCCTGGCCACCGGCAAGGGCGACGAGGTCTTCGAGACCGCTCAATCGCTGGGCGAGCAGCTTGATGCGGCCGGCCTGGACGTCCTCGTCGACGACCGCCGTAAGGTCAGCGCCGGCGTGAAGTTCAAGGATTACGAGCTGGTCGGCGTACCTTTCGGCCTTGTTGTGGGCCGTTCGCTGGCTGATGGCCAGGTCGAGATCCGCGTGCGCGCCACAGGCGAGACTATCGTCGTGCCCGTCGAGGAAGCCGTCGCGCGTCTGCGCGAGCAACACGGCGCAGCCCTGAAGGGGGAGTGACATGGCGATCCGTCCCATCCGCATCATCGGTGACCCCGTGCTGCGCACGGTGTGCGACCCGATCACGGAGATCACTCCGAATGTGAAGGCTCTCGTTGAGGACCTCCTCGAGGGCGTCGATATGGAGGGCCGCGCTGGCCTGGCCGCTAATCAGATCGGCGTCAGCCTGCGTGCTTTCTCCTGGAAGATCGATGGGGAGATCGGCTACGTGCTGAACCCCCGTATTGTTGCCCTGAGCGAAGACGAGTACCAGGATGGCGACGAAGGCTGCCTGTCGGTTCCGGACCTGTGGTATCCGACCGAGCGTGCCTGGTATGCCCGCTGCGAGGGCACCGACCTGGACGGCAAGAAGGTTGTTGTCGAAGGTGAGGAACTCATGGCTCGTTGTATCCAGCACGAGTGCGATCACCTCGACGGACACATCTACATCGATCGTCTGGATCGACCGACGCGCAAGAAGGCGCTGCGCGACATTCGTAAGGCTGGATTCTGACCTGCCGGAAGTTGATCAAAGTGCGAAACGCGCCGGGAAATGCCCTGCATTTCCCGGCGCGCTCCTCTATCCTGTCAGTACATCGTGTGTGCTCGTTTCGGCGCATTTCGTTGCGACTCCCAGGTAATTAGGACGTAGGGGAAGACGATCCTGACAAAGCCTACAAGGAGGAACAATGAGAGGGTCATACACCCGCGGTGTATTTTTCGTGCACTCAACACCGCCCGCTCTGTGTCCGCACATCGAGTGGGCGTTGGGTACCGCGCTCGGCCAGGAGGTTCGCCTCCAGTGGACCGATCAAGATGCGGCGCCGGGCATGGTCCGCTGCGAGTTTTCGTGGGTTGGGCCGGTTGGCTCGGGTGCCCGTTTGGCATCCGCTCTGCGCGGTTGGGAACATCTGCGCTACGAGGTCACCGAAGAGGCGACCGCCTCGAACGATGGCGGGCGCTGGTGTCACACCCCGTCGCTGGGCATCTTCCACTCACAAATGGACTCCGTCGGTAATGTTGTCGTCCCCGAGGACCGCATTCGCGCCGCCATGGAGAACGCATCCTCCTACGAAGAACTGGTCGAGGGCCTGGAACTGGCACTCGGTCAGGCGTGGGACGATGAACTTGAGTCCTTCCGTCACGCGGGCGCTGGTGCACCCGTGCGCTGGCTGAACAACCGGGTGAGCTGATGGGGTCCATCGCTGATCTGCTGGGAGACCAGCTGCGTGCCGGGCTAGCGCAGCTGGTCGATCCCGCTACCGAGGACGATGCAACTGAGGGTGCCCAGGCCTCGTCTATCGACGCGGGCGAGTACGTAAGTACTCAGGACCGTGCGCGCGAGGCAGCGATGGAAGCCGTCCTCGACGAGGCTGACCTTGCTCCTGGCGATGCGCGCGCCGAGCTGACCCTGCGCGGGGATCTGGACATGGACGATGTGTCCCTGTATGCCGTCGTTGCGCGCGTCGAACGCGAGGCGAAAGTGGCGCTCACCGACGCGCAGATCGAGGAATGGGAAACTCTCGGGGACCTGCTCGACGCCGTTGCGCAGGCCGCTTGTCATGACTGACGAAAGGCCGAGTTAGGGGAGCGTCAACGACCTTCCCGAGATTCGTAAAGTGCCTGACAAAGTGGGACTTCGTGCCTACCATGGAGGCGGATCGCCGGGAAACTTCCGGCGTACACTCCGACGGAAGGAACGACGTTGACCCGCACCGAAGAGGATCTGCTCGGCACGCGCGAAGTACCCGACGACGCGTACTGGGGAATCCACACACTGCGAGCCATTGAGAACTACCAGATCTCAGGCCGCACCATCAATGAGGCACCCGAACTGATTCGTGCGTTTGCGCAGGTTAAGAAGGCGTGCGCCTTGGCGAACATGCAGCTCAAGGCCATGAAACCCGTCAAGGCCGAGGCAATCATCGCCGCCTGCGACGAAATCATCGAAAACGGGCGTTGCATGGACCAGTTCCCCGTCGACCAGTTCCAGGGCGGCGCGGGCACATCCGTGAACATGAACGCGAACGAGGTCATCGCGAACCTCGCGCTCGAAATCCTGGGGGAGGAGAAGGGGCGCTACGACGTGATCAACCCCAACGATCACGTCAATCGCTCGCAGTCGACGAACGACGCCTATCCGACCGCGTTCCGCATCGCCTTGTGGCGCAAGGTGAATCGTTTGCGCAAGGCCCTCGACGAGCTGGCGGACGCCTTCGACGAGAAGGGCGCCGAGTTCCGCAGCATTCTGACGATGGGACGCACCCAGCTGCAGGACGCCGTTCCTATGTCGCTGGGCAGTGAGTTCTCCGCGTTTGCGCACACGCTGCATGAGGAAGACGAGCGCCTCGTCAACAACGCCGAGCTGCTCTTGGAGACGAACCTGGGTGCCACCGCCATCGGCACGGGCCTGAATACGCCGGACGGCTACCAGCAGGTCGTTGTGCGTCATCTGCGCCGCATTACGGGCGCGCGCGTCGTCGGCTCCCCGAACCTCCTCGAGGCCACCTCTGACACCGGTGCCTACGTGTCCATGCACGCCACTATCAAGCGCAGCGCCGTCAAGCTCTCCAAGGTCTGTAACGACCTGCGTTTGCTGGCCTCCGGCCCGCGCGCTGGCCTCAACGAGATCAACCTGCCGAAGATGGCGGCTGGCTCCTCGATCATGCCCGCAAAGGTCAACCCTGTCATCCCCGAGGTCGTCAACCAGGTGTGCTTCAAAGTCATTGGCAATGACCAGACCGTCACCATGGCGGCCGAAGCGGGACAGCTACAGCTCAACGTCATGGAGCCCGTGATCGCACAGGCACTCATTGAGTCCATCAACCTGCTAGTCAACGCATGCGATACGCTGCGCGAACGCTGCATCACCGGCATCACAGCGAACGAGGAAGTGTGCCGCGGCTACGTGGAAAACTCCATCGGCATCGTCACCTACTTCAACGACGTGATCGGACACCACCTGGGCGACGTCGTCGGCAAGCGCGCCGCCGCCGAAGGTAAGACCGTGCGCGAGGTCATCCACGACATGGAACTCCTCTCCGAGTCCGAGGTCGAGCGCATCCTCTCGCCCGAAAACCTCGCCAACCCGAAGTACGCGGGCACCGAAGAGGAGTGAGCGCTGCGCTCACAGCCTGCGCATATGACCGAGGCCGGGGAACCCACGTGGGGACCCCGGCCTCGTCGTTTGTGTGATCTCAGGACTGCAGCGACTCCTTGAAGGCGCGCACGAATGTACCAAAACGCTCCACCTGTTCTGAGAAGTACCGATAGATGCGGCGGCGTGCATCGCCCACGTATTCGACGGTACGAAGCTCCTCGTATCGGAATCGACCTCGTTCGTCGATGAGGTCAGAATCAACCAGCCGGGCCGTGACCTCGCAGCGGAAGTGCGTGTAGGTACCGTCATCTGTGGCCTCTAGGACACGGCACACCAGGCTCATCTGTGAATCGTCGAGCACGGGGATGCCGTTATAGTTGCTCGATGCCACGTGGGTGTCGCTGAGCTTATCTCCACCAGAGATGGTGCCTGTGTATTCGAAGAGTCCCATGGCCTCGGCCCCGAAAAGATTGAGGGAACACACGCCCGAGCGCTTGATCGAGCGCGCCGCGTGCGTGGTGGAATCGCAGCCGATCATGACCATCTGGCCAAGCGAATACGACGAGGACCCCGTCGTGATGCCGACCCCCACTTCCTCATCGGGATAGGCCAGGATATAGACGGGAAAGCCGTAATAGAACTTCTCGGTGTCGTAGGGAACGTGCATGCTTCCATTGTGCGCCGGACGTATCGGGTGGGCAGGGCGTACGACGTGGAAGGAGAGCATGTCCACGAGGCACGAGTGGGCCGGAAGCACACACTACCGGCCCACTCGGTTATGCGCGCTAGTCGGCGGAAGGGTTGTCCCGCTGCTTCAGCTCGCGCCGCACGTCCCCGAGTTCCTCACACATAGCCATGGTGAACGGATGGTCGGCACCCAGGACGCGCTGGCTGCTGACGAGGAGCTGTTCGTACAGGGTGATGGACTCGTCTGTGTGACCAGCCTCTCGGTATGAGTCTGCGAGTTCACGGCGCGTGTTGTACGTGCCCGGGTGGTCTTCGCCCAGGACGCGGATCTGGTCTTTCATGACCTGCTCGTACAGGGTGATGGACTCAGGAAGGCGGCCAACAGACCGGTATGTGTATGCGATGTTGTTGAGCGTGGTGAGCGTGTGAGGATGGTCTTTGCCCAGAGCGCGGGCCTGGTCTTGAGCGACCTGCTCGTACAGGGTGATGGCTTCATCGTGGCGCTCAGCAGACGCGTATGCGCTTGCGAGGTTGTTGCGTGCGGTGAGTGTGTGGGGGTGGTTGTCACCCAGGATGCGCGCGCGGTCTGTGATGACCTGCTCGAATAGGGTGATGGCTTCATCATGGCGCTCAGCAGACGCGTATGCGCATGCAAGGCTGTGGCGTACGGTGAGCGGGCGGGGATGGTCGGGACCCAGGACACAGGTCAGGCCTGTGGCGACCTGTTCGTACAGGGCGATGGCTTCATCGCGGCGGCCAGCTGATTCGTATGCGTCTGCCAGGTTGTTGCGCGTGTTGAGTGTGTGGGGGTGGTTGTCACCCAGGATGCGCGCGCGGTCTGTCGCGACCTGTTCGTACAGGGCGATGGCTTCATCGCGACGGCCCACCGCATTGTAGGTGTATGCGAGATTATTGCGGGTGCTGAGTGTGAGGGGGTGGTCTTCGCCCAGGACGCGCGCGCGGCCTGTGGCGACCTGCTCATACAGTTGGATAGCCTCAACACGGCGGCCAGCAGCCTCGTATGCGTCTGCCAGGCTGTTGCGTGTGCTGAGTGTGAGGGAGTGGTTGTCACCCAGAACGCGCGCGCGGCCTGTGGCGGCTTGCTCGTACAGTTGGATTGCCTCAACGAAGCGGCCCGCCTGCAGGTGACAGTTTGCAAGGTTGTTACGCAAGGTCAGGGTGTTAGGATGATCGTCGCCAAAAATGCGGGTGCTGTCGGTGATGACCTGCTCAAACAGGGTGATAGCCTCATCGAGGCGCCCCGCCTCCTGGTAACAGGTGGCGAGATCGTTGCATGCGCTGAGCGTCTGAGGATGATTCTCACCCAGAACACGTGCATAGTCTTCGAGGATCTGCTCGTACAAGGTGATGGCCTCATCGAGGCGCCCTGTCTGCACATAGGTGTCCGCAAGGTTGCTGCGCTCGGTGAGTCTACTTAGGTGGTCTTCGTCCGTGATGCGGGTCGGGTCTTCGGCGGTCTGCTGGTGGGAGACCTGTGTCAGTGCGGTGATTGTGCGTTCAAGTGCTGTGTGCGTGAAATCCGGTGACGCTGGTGCGAGCGTCAGGTACTCTTGCGCGACGCTACTCAGGAGTGCGTCGAGGTGGTGGTGCTCGCCGGGGGTGTAGTTCTGGCGTGCTGAGGCTGATTGTGCGAGAACGTGGCGTCGGAACACCTCGGGCTTGAGTATTGCTTCACGTAGGGCGTTCTCGTCGTCGGCAAGGAGAGTGATGGTTTGCTTCACTGATGTCTCAAGATGATCGATGAAGCTATCGATGTGGGACCTGTCGTAGCCCGACTCAACGAGCTGTCCCTCGATTGCATCCAGTTCAGCGCTTATCGAGTTTGTCAGATGGTCACATGTCTGTGCGTCGCAACTACCAGCTATTTGATCTAGAAGGCTGCGGGCCCGTTGGTAGAGGTCGTGCCCACCCTCAATTGAGTCGGCAGTGAAGCCAAATCCCGGTACTGTAACAATCGATGTCACGATGTTGGTCGTAATACTTAAAGCTGCCATCGCTGTGTTCATGCGCACAGTGTACTTGCTACAACAGGCGGGAATGACAACCGGAGAAAACTTGTTGCAGCTGGGACGAACGTGACGATGGGTGGTCTGGATTCGTGGCACGAATTGAGTGAATCGAAGACGTGGGGGAGAGGGGACGAGGCCGGGGAACCCGCGTGGGGAACCCCGGCCTCGTTCTCATGATCGCTGGGCACCGCGAGGGAAGAACGCGGGCCTAGCGACGCTCACTCTTCGCCAGCGTGGTCGTTGCCCTGGATCGCGCAGTTGAAGAGCTCGTACTTGTCGATCGCCTGCTGGACGACCGACGGGTCAACCTGGCCCTTGTCGGCGAGGGCGGCCAGCGTGCGCACGACCATCGACTCGGCGTCAATGTGGTACCAGCGGCGGGCAGCACGGCGCGTGTCGGAGAAACCGAAGCCGTCCGCACCGAGCACGTGGTAGTCGCCGGGGACCCACTGACGGATCTGGTCGGGCAGCATGCGGTCGAAGTCGGAGGAGGCCACGAACGGACCCTCGCGACCCGCGAGCTTCGTCGACACGTAGGGCGTGCGGCGCGGCTCGGTGGGGTGCAGGTAGTTGTGCTCCTCGGCGTCCAGGCCGTCGCGGCGCAGCTCGTTCCACGAGGTCACGGACCACACGGCGGCATCCACGCCCCAGTCGCGAGCCAGGAGCTCGCGCGCCTCGCGTGCCCACGGTACGCCGACGCCGGAGGCGAGCAGCTGAGCCTTGGGGCCGCCGAAGTTCTGGTGCTCATCGAGGTTGTAGATGCCCTTGACGATGCCCTCGACGTCCACGTTCTCCGGCTCAGCCGGCTGGTGGATCGGCTCGTTATACACGGTGATGTAGTACATGACGTTCGGGTCGCGGCCGCCTGCGTCACCGTACATGCGCTGCAGGCCGTCCGCCATGATGTGGCGGATCTCGTAGGCGTAGGCCGGGTCGTAGGACACGAACGCGTGGTTGGTTGCGGCCAAAACCTGAGAGTGTCCGTCCATGTGCTGCAGGCCCTCGCCCGCGAGCGTCGTGCGGCCGGCCGTCGCGCCGATGACGAAGCCCTTGGTGAGCTGGTCGCCGGCCGCCCAGAACTGGTCGCCCGTGCGCTGGAAGCCGAACATCGAGTAGAAGATGTAGATCGGTACCATCGGCAGGTCGTGCGTGGCGTACGCCGTGCCGACGACCTGGAAGGCGGCAGCGGAGCCTGCCTCGGTGATACCCGTGTGCAGGATGCGGCCCTGTTCGGACTCACGGTAGGACAGCATCATGTCCGCGTCGACGGGCGTGTAGGACTGGCCGATCGTGTTGAAGATCTTCGCCGAGGGGAAGATCGCGTCCAGACCGAAGGTGCGGGCCTCGTCGGGGATGATCGGCACGAAGTACTTGCCGACCTGCTTGTCCTTCATGAGGTCCTTGATCAGACGTACGAGGGCCATGGTCGTGGCGACCTCGAGCTTGCCGGAACCCTTGGACAGCGCTTCGAACGGGCGGGTGGGCAGCTCGGGGAGCTTGGGCTGGCGGTCGGCGCGGCGCTCGGGCACCCAGCCGCCGAGGATCTCGCGGCGCTCCTTCA
>ENA-OWMB01000337-OWMB01000337.1-metagenome-genome-assembly--contig:-NODE-337-length-19270-cov-4.378715_pt1 | contig 19270 bp, 40 predicted proteins | sample MGYA00245353_ERZ651112 | MGnify/ENA primary metagenome ERZ651112 (study PRJEB26857, sample SAMEA4031773) | metagenome | biome: human; feature: oral; material: saliva | place: Philippines | collected 2014...
CCGATTTTCGCCGTTTTGGGCGGTTTTTGAGGTGGTCGCATTTACCCTGTCACATTTGGGAATCGTCGATCCCCCCTCGGATCGGTAAAAAACAGCAGGCAAACAGCCCCACAATGAAACTAAAAAGCAAAATTTCTCTTTAAGTCGTTGTTTTCATTGGAATTATTTTTCACTTTTTGGGTTGTTTTAGTGCCTTTTTAGGATTTTTTGAACAGCCCCACAAAGAGGGTAAAAAGCGTGGTGGATCTAGCGTTTAGGCGTTACATTCTCGCAAGTTTTCCGCCGATCTAAAACTGTTCAAATTTTAGGCGATCAGTTAAAAATATCGTAATTATTTAGTTTCTAAGTGTTGACAACCTAAGTCGATCCGCTATAATAGCCCACATAAAGCGATCGCATGGTGCGGTGGCAATTAACGTGTACAGGAGACCTATCATGTTTAGATTTTTGAGACTTAAAGGCGCAGTATTGGAGTTGCGCCACCGTGTAACGGGTAGCCTTGTTCATGCTTTGGATCTAGGCGACAAATACCGCCTAATGGTAGGCGATAAAAAGCAAGATTTTGCGAAGGCTGTAACATTGGCAGAAGTGTTAAGCGTCGCCAACAGCATGATCAAAAAATAATTAAACTTTTTGTCGATAATTAGAATATAAAAAGCGATAATGCTAATACTTGATAAGCAAACAGGAGAGTTAAAAAAAATGACTTACGAACAAGAACAACGTTTTACCCGTTTAACTAATGACGCTAACGGTAACCCACGCTACTATATTAGCGGCTATGAGTTAGCCGATCTTGCTGGCGCCACGGTGGCAGAAGTGGAAGCGGTAGCTCATAAAGCCGGCTTTCGCAAATACCGTGGCAAAAAATACGGCGCCGGCTATGTTGTCACAAGTTACAATCTAGGTAGCGATGTTGACTACTTGAAAGATACGATCGCTGCCACTAAAGCGCAGAAGTAGGCGCATTTTGTGAGCTTATTTTTTAACTAATAAATAAAGGAGCCGATTAATGTTTACCACATTAAAGCGCATCGACGACGGGCGCAGAATCAAAATTTTAACACGTTGCAACCGTGAGCAGGTCTATCGCTACACGGTGCAGGTGGTGGAGCTTTATAAATATAATGGCTTGCCGGTGGATAACTTTATCAAGTCGTTCCGCACGCTAGAAGAGGCGGAAGCCTATTTCAAGGTGTGTTTTGAGGATTTAACGACAGGCGCCCGCATCGAAAAAGCCGAGGCGATTTTGCGCAGAATTAAAGGCAAGATCTACGCCTTTGAAAGTGCGCAGGATGATTTTGCGCCTCGTTGTTGGAGAAAAGCAGAGCGCAAAGTGCGCAGATGGTTAGATCGCCACATTCCGAAAAAAGCGGTAGAGCGCCGGGATGTGTTGGATGTCTATTATTTGTGAGGAGTGAAGCTATGAACGAATTTGAATTGAAAAGATCAGGTACTACCTTAAAAGTGGATGCTTATGAGAAAAATCGAGAGCTACGTATTTCGATAGATGATCCGACAAATCAATGTATGTCGAACAATTATGAGGGAGATTATGCAGCGATTGAACTCACATTTGAGCAGGCGAAAGCATTGGCGCAGTTTTTGAATAATTTAGGGGCTGAGGGCTGAAAAATGACTAAGCATATTCACGTTTTGCGCCTAATTGGTAATCGTATGGCGAAAGTTCAACGATATAGCGATCGAGGCTTCTTCATGATGGTCGCACTGGATGAAAAATTAGCGGAAGGGCGGCAGGTGCGCCTAAATGTATTCAATACCTATTCAGATTTTTATCATGCGGTCGTGGAGAATGATCACTTTAGACGTAAGGTAGATGAAGAGATTCACGACCTAACAGACCAGCCGGCGCAGTTAACGGATGCATTCACGGTGGAAGTTTTCCCTGATCGTCGTGGTCGTTATGTTCGCCTCAAAAGCCGCCTAGTTGATGCGATCAAGAGTAGAGAGCTACGAGGCATCGCTAACCGTTGCTTCCGAAATGTGCGTGATGGCTACTTGCCTAAGAGTGGATTTTTAAGATTTAGCAAAAAAGCGGAGAAGTTAAAATGAGTCAATCTAATGGATATTACACAATGATCACTATCTTTTTTGCGCCTTTCGGTGATAAGCGTAGTGTACGGAGATTTTGGAATAACCGCTATCCGTTGACGGGCAGAAAGCTGAAAAGATTGCTAAAAGAGATCCACACCAAATACCCTGATGCTGAACGAGTATGGGTTAACGTGCTTACGCCTTACGGCATGGAAGATTGGGCGTTCCGTGGGCAACAACTTTGTCGCCAGTCATTGGATATTATTTTCGGTTATGCTGCCGACTGGGCGGAATTTTTAAGCAAAGAGCCATTCGATAATGGCGCATACATTTACTTTACAATCAAGGCAGAAAGCCTAAGAAATTCGGAGAATTAAAAATGATTAAATTAAAAGAAGAAAGCCTAATCGTAGGTGGCGTTGAAAGAAAAGAAGACAAAATCGCTGAACGAATGTTTGATCTACTAAACGAACGCCTAAGTGATGCCGTTGGGCAGTACGGATGCGACTTGCATAACTACTTATTCAATGAGGAACCAGCCTTTATCTACTATAACACAGCCGAAGATGCTTGCGAACGTGTAGGCGTGTTTAGTGCGATCCGCTTAGTGTATAAGTATGAGAAAGACAATTTTGGTGAAGTAAGTACAGAAATTGAATCATGTAAGATCGCCAATATGTTGGTGTATATCTACGGGGAATATTTATTGCAGGTAAGCAATGCCGTGGATGAGGAGCAATGGGATCGTGAGTTGACGGCAGAAGACCTGGTGCAGATTGAGGGACGTATTCAGAAATGGTGTGATGAGAATTTGCCACAAAATAAACAGTATCGCACGTTGGATGAACAGGTGTGGGATTATTACGGGAGTTATTAGGATGAAGCCGAAAATTGATAGCATCCCGGTGAAGTTTGACATTTGGGACACGTACTACCACGTAAAAGACTACGGCAACAAAATTGAGGTGAGCATTCCTTGTCGCAAGTATGGGAAAGGTGCTGACCGTGAGAGTTGGACGTTGGGGCGTTATACCGAAGAGACGGTGAACCCTGAGTTGATGGCGATGATCCGCATCATGGTCGCTAGTGGTAAGCCCGCCGTCTTTTCAAAAGAGGGTATGGCGCATTTCGACATGGTGCAGGTAGTTGTCGGGCTTACGTTAGCGTATGGCTGGCGAGCGAAAGATTTTGAGTAAAACACATAGGAGAAAAAACAATGAACACATTAAATTTTATGCAAGGTGCAGCATCACATTTTAGCTTTTCTGTTAGCGGTGGTGGATTCGACTGGATGCATAATTTACACGCCCTCCGTGCGATGTATAAAGACTTGCAAAATGCGCAGGGTATCTCCACGCTAGCCCTTGAGCTAGAAGCACTGGTAGCAAACGATGAATTTTTACGATATGTGGCGTGGATGTTAGATGACGTATGTGACCAGATGAACGTTGGTGAAATGTATTTTGCGCCTTCTACCATGTTTATGGCATTGCATGAGTACGAACATAATCACGGCGTGGGGCTAAACGACAAGGGCTTAAGCTCATTACAACGTATTGCTTTAACCCGATACACCCGTGACCTTATAGCAGGTGATGCGTACGAGGACTTGCTGAAAACCGTAAATGCTTTTGGTGAGTTTTTATTATCGGTTGATTTGGAGGCAGAAGAAAATGTAAACGCTAAGGCGTTAAAACTTATTGATGCTATGCGTTTAGCGTTATTACGTTGGATGCCGGTAGGCTTTAACTTTGTCAATATTGGATTGTAAAGCTATACGTATTATACACGGCAATAAAAGCTTAGAGTGGGAAGCAGACTATGATTTGTTTGTTATTACCATAACACGTTACTTTATGATTGGTAAAGATAAATTTGAGTTAGAGCTTGATCCCGTTGAGGGAGAAAAACTTTATCAAGCGTTAGGGGAATGGTTGAAGGGCGTAAAGGATGAATAACTGGCTACCTTATCGGGTAAAAGTCAACAAGCGAACGGGGCGGGAGTATATCCTGTTCCAAGCTAAACTCACAAAAGACCGCTATCGCTTTCTACATGGTGAGCCATGGATGCAAAATGGTGAGTGTGTGTTCAAGGCAGCGCATTACGACGGTAAGGTGGTAGTTTGGGTGCTAATGGGTAAGCGGGTTGATGACATTGCTTACCTTAACATAAAAACCGTAGAGGGGCTGAAAGATGGAGATTTTGATGCCCTCTATAAGATAGCAAAAAAGATGGTGTAAGCATGAAAGTCCTAACACTTAAACAATTTAATGAAAAGATTCGACCTTACGGGTTTAAAGCCGAAGCGAAGAATTATGGCTACCACTACCTGATTCGGTGCAGAGGGTTTAGCGTGAGTTACTACCCCACTTCTGAGAAATGGGTTGGCGGAAACAATCGCGTAGGTTGCGGATTAGCGTCGTTTCTTTCCTACTTACGTAGTATTACAAATAAATCGCTGTCGATTAAGATGCCTACTCATGAGTTTATCTGTAAGCGTGTGTTTATGGCGACATTTATTGAAGCAATAGACCTTATGCCATTGTATGGGTTTGATAGTTTCGCTAAGTGGTATGACCACGCAATGAAAAGCCCAACGGATGCGTGGATGACGGCAAAAGACGGTACACGGTTGGTTGTGTTACCGGAATGGTGTGGCGCACCAGCGAAAGACGTAATGCGCCAAGTATATATTGATATTGAAGACCTGATCCGAGCTATTCGGACAGAAAACGTGGAGATTTAAAAATGAGTAATTCAATAGTGCTAAAAGGCGAAGAAGCCTACAAAAGAATGGCGGAAATAATTTTCGACGCGTGTTCGTTACTGGTAAATATTAAGCTGACCGAAGTAGTAGCGATGGCTTCGTTTAAAGCCGGGATACAAACTCAAGACAACTCACAGAAACCTGGTATTTTTACGATGCACGATGGCGTGGCGGTTGGGGACAGTCGCATGGTGTTTCGACGGTTGATGGGAGAGGAGTTAGGCCCTATTGTAAAGAAATATGTTAGCGTTGAGAAAATGTGTCCATTCCAAGTCATTAAAGACTTCGCTGGATTGGTTGATAAGATTACGTTTGAGTTTATTTAAGGTGGCGTTATGGCTAAGAGTAAGAACCGGCGGAAAGACGGGAAGGTCGTTAAGGTCGATCATAAGCAACGTTATAGACGGATGCTGGCGACTGAAATCAAAGACTTGATGGTATGTAATATCGTCGATAGACGTGAGGTAGTTGACGGGGAACTACGAACCTCTATGACTCCACGCACACTGGTGTATAACCGCAGACTAAAAAAGGTTGTACCAATCACGAAGGTGCAAGAGGAAGGCCTTAGAGCTGAGCGTTGGAAGTGGAACATTCAGACCGGTGTGGTGTGTCGCAAGCAAGACGGCATGGTGTATCTAGATCGTGAAATGAACACGCAGACTATCACGGAAGTTTTGTTGACGGAGATGAACGACCACGTAACGAATATGCTGGTCGATGCGTGGACGCAGGCCAACTCTCTACACGCGCTTACAATGTTTTGGGTAGCCTGCCCTTACGAGATTGAAGACATACCACAAGAAGCTGTGTTGGCGCCGATGTGGGCGTGTAATGTAACCGGCAATATGCTTACGCAGTATGAACAAGAAACGCCTGATTTAGACGTTATCCACTTCCGCACTGACTATCTTAGTGAATATGTGGAGTGGTTTAATAATCAACCTAAATTCGCTAATCGTGTGAAAGAGCTACGTAATGTGCGGTACTGGTTCGCAGAAGGCGAAGGCAAGATGAAAAAGGGTGAGCTTTCCGAATACCGCCAACGCCTTATTGAAAAGACGGCCATTGAAGATCCAAGTTTTGGATATGACAAGTTTAATCCGTTCGCTACGGTGCAAGGCTTTATTAACTGGGGCGAACACGTAGGGCGCATGGATGGAGTAAAAAGCGGAAGACTACTTAGTTATTTTGAAGAAGTCCCACCATGTTTAAAAGTCTATGTGGCGTTGGAATATGACAACGGCGAAGTGAACAAAATCTTGTTTTACAACGAGGAGGGAATGAAACGTGCAGAATCAATCTATGATTAGGGACGGTCAACCGGCATACAAGGTCGTAGTTGAAGGCGGTGTCGAGAAGGTAGTTTACGTGGAGAAGTTTTGTGCGTGGGCTGAGATGTATGCGATGCCGTTTAAAGAGCCTGTAACGCTTGGTGTGTTTGCTACCAAGGAAGAGGCGGAGGCTCACTGTGGGACGATGGTTGAGCGCCTTCGACAAGAGTTTGCTAAGTTGAAGTTATAATCGTTGCAAACTAAAAAGTAAAAAGTTATACTTGCACCGTGATATTCTTTAGCGGTGTGAGTATGGAATCGAAATTTATGTTACAGCTACCAAAGAGTTTGAGAGCTGACATCAAAAGAGAAGCACGACGACAAGGCATAACGATGAACGATTATATCGTAACCGTGCTTACTCAATTCATTGAGATACAGAGAGGACAACGTGAGCGAAAGAAAGATTAAGAAACTTTCCGAGCGAGTTAAAACCAAGTTAGTGCAAGAAGGTGATTGCTTGATTTGGAAAGGTGCGATGGTGGGTCAATCACCGGTCATTGGGGTGCGACAAGAAGACGGTAAATACCGAAACTTAAATATCCGTGCCTTTCGTGGAACGAAAATCTATGAAGGTACAACATTAACTACCATTTTTAAAACCTCATGTGGTAATCCACGTTGCGTGGCAAAAGAACATATTATCTTAGGTTCACCTCTAGCAGGGCGTACTTTCTTCCGTGCCGGTGCGAAGAAAAACCTCATGGATGTAAACAAAAAAATCTTCGACCTGGCCGTAACGGTGGCAGCCGAAGATATGGCAGATGAAGTGGGTCTCGCACCTACCGCCATTCGTAAGATCTTAGCCGAGAACACGGCGATGTATCCGTATTTCTCCATTCGCTTAGCGGAGCATTGTAACCTTGAAGACGTAGCGGAGTTTAATGGTACGCAGAATGCAGCGCGCGAATACTTCAACATCTCGCAGTTCGCTTGGCGTTTTGTTAAGAGCAATAAAATGCAAACTGTCCTTGATGAAGAACTGTATATTAAGTTGTTGGATGAATGCGAAGTACGTGGCCCACACCTTGTTTGGGTAGGTGATACAGCAGGTGGTACTCCGGTGAGCGGTGCGTTGGGAAGTAAACGACGTGATGCGTTTAAACTGTTAGTGGCAGCTGCGCATGGTGGGTCTAAATCACACTTATTTGAAGGCTGTAGTTGTGGATTCGAAGGGTGCATTAACCCATTCCATGTAGGAGTAAAAGCATGAACTTTTTGAGTAAATTAAATCCATTTTATTGGAAAAAAGTGGCGGATAAGTGCAATGCGCTGACGACGGAATTAGTTGATAAGAACGTACGATTAACACAACGTAACGTGGCGTTGGAGCAAGAAAACCTGAGTCTATGTCAGGCGATTGAAAAGTTCAACATGGACATCGCAGACCGCATGAAGGTCTCCGACACGGAGTTAGCCAAGCGGATCGTCACCGGTGAGGTAAGTTCAGCTGAGGCGAAGTTACTGTTAGACATTCGCCTTCTGCGCGACGAGACAGACAACGCAAATGCTTATGCCAAATATGCGCAAGAAACGTTGACGGAAGAACAACAAAAAGTTGCCAACTTACAAGCGCAGTTGGACGAGGAGAAAGCGACATCTGCGAAATTACGTGCGCAGAACAACAAGTGGTTTGAATTGGTTGCAGGCGTAGGAACAGATGAAGGCATCCTCCTTACAGCGTCACACCGTGGGAAGACGATTGTGTTAGATTCACCGGATGTAGGGGAGAAATAGTGATGGCAGATGGAATACTAACGGATGTTTCGTCTCTAAAGAAAACTAAAGTAGATCGTTCAACATTGGCTGTACTTAGTAGTATAAAGGAGTTCATTGAATCAGAATTCATGAACAGTTCAAGGGTGTTTGTATCGGATTCAGTCTTTGTCGAATATGGATGTATGGATAGAACAGAAGTGTACGCCTTATTAGAACGGAAGGGCTACAAAGTAGAAGAAATCCAACCTTGCCGTGGCGAAGAAGGCGGTATCGTTATTAGTGGGTGGTAAGATGGAACGCACTGAAATCACACTTGACTTCGAAACCTACTATGACAAGAAGTCAAAGTATTTTTTGAAGAATAAAAACAGTGGATTGACGATTGAGCAGTACATTCGCAATCCTAAATTTGAAGTAATTGGTCTATCAGTTAAAGTGGGTAATAGACCATCAGAGTGGTTATGCCCTCATGAGATCGAAGAATGGTTGAACCATGTAGAAATCGCTTACGGTTGGGACAATGTACGATTAATTGCTCACAATGGGCGGTTTGACTGCGCAATTCTTGGCTGGATTTATAATATTTATCCCGGCCAAATTGCAGATACCATGCTTATGAGCCGAGCAAGCCAACTGTGGGACGGTAACTCACTTGACGTAGTAACACACCAGCTACGCTACGTTTATAAGTGGGGAATTATCCGTGATGACACCGGCAACACAACGTGGGGTCATCTAAGCGAAGAAGAAATGTTACGCTCGCTTGATAAAGGCGATGAAGTAATAAGCGCGGATGGCAAGCACTTAATGGACTTCACTGATGAAGAATACGACGCTTATTCCAAGTATGGATGTACGGACGTGGACTTGACGTGGTCGGCATATAACTGGTTTATGCGTGAGTTCAAGTTCCCTGAGCTTGAGATTGACGTTATGACGGCGACAATCGAAACGTTTACTTATCCGGTAGTGGAGTTACACGAACCGGTACTTAAAGTCGTACGCGACATGGTAAATGGTAAGCGTGATGCGTTACTAAGTAAAGTTGGTGCAACACTTTCAGACCTTCGTTCTGATGACAAATTCGCAGAGTTACTGCGTAACTTGGGCGTCGAGCCACCAACAAAAATAAACGCCAAAGGGCAGACTAAATATGCCTTTGCTAAGAAAGACCTTGATTTTCTACGTTTACTTGAACATGAAGACCCAAATGTGGTTGAACTTGTAGAAGCACGGTTAGGTAATAAGTCATCACAGGCAGTTACACGGGTTAAGCGGTTCTTTGAGTTGGCATCACGTAACCCAATGCCAATGCCTTTAGAGTACTACGCAGCGCACACAGGGCGCTGGGGAGGGGCTGATTCAATTAACGTTCAGAACATGAACCGCAACCAGCTCGTCGATAAGACTACTCCGGTAGGAACGAAAGTATTTTACAAAGACGCAGCCGATGCAGTCGTCGCAGTACTAGACGATAACAAGGTTCATTTAGCCCGTGCCGGTGTCGTTGAGAACGACGAAGAAGAACTCCACATCATGGGCCTTCGCGATGCAATTAAAGCACCGAAAGGTAAGAAACTTGTGGTACTGGACTGGAGCCAAATTGAGTTGCGATTTAACAGTTGGCTTTGGGGTGAGGTGTGGATCTTAGAAACGTTAGTAAGCGGTAAAGACGTTTATAAGGTAACGGCAGCGATGACCTACGGCATTGACTACGCAGAGGTTAACAAGTCTCAACGGTTCGTTGGTAAATCGCAACAATTAGGTCTAGGTTATGGTGCCGGTAAGAACGGGCTTATCGTGGTAATGGGTAAACGTTCAGAAGAATTTACCGAACAACAACTCCAATCATTTGTTAACTCTTATCGCCAATCTGCGCCGAATATTAAGCGAGGTTGGGACAAGTGTAAAACGATGCTTAACGCCATGGTACAAGGAATTGACGTAGAGTTAGGCGACAAGAATGAGTTGTTTTATTCGGTCGGTAACAAAATCATGCGCCCGAATGGTATGGCCCTGACATACCGTGGCGTACACCACCGGCCAGGTGAAATGGGTAACGAGTTATGGTTTTGGGGTAAGAACAAACATACCAAGAAACCTGACTGGGAAAAGACGTTCGGTGGAAAAATTACGGAAAACCTTTGCCAGGCCGCGTGTCGTGATATAGCTGCGGAGAAAGTAGTTGAACTACGACAAGCGTTTAGAGATAAAGATTGGACAAGAGACGACGCACATATTGTTATGACTGTCCACGATGAAATTATTGTTTGTTGCAAAGACGAGTTAGCACAAGAAGTATATGACACAATGTATGAGATTATGACCCACTCAAAAGGGTGGTATTCTTCGTTACCGCTTGAAGCTGACGGATCGATTGCTCAACGGTATGGTTGTGCTAAATAAAAATTAAATAAGGAAAAGACTATGAGATTACTAAAAGTATGTATTGACAATACAAATATTTACGTTGATTTAAATGACGGCGTATATCTACTAAGAGTATATAACGATGGTTTGGAGTTTGACCAAAGATATAAATGCTTAAATAAACTAAACCGAAAACTGAAAGAGTTTGGATTTAATTTCCGTGTTAGTGAAGACCACAAAAAGTGTGAGTTTGACGTAGTTTGCAATGAAGAAGATAAACGTGCGATTAAATTTACTTACGAGGGCAAGACTATTTACAGCACGATAAAACTCAAAATAGAGGAAGAAACAGAATCTAACGAAGCACTAAACCTTGCGATAAAGATTTGGGAAAGCGTGTACGGTGTCGAAGTAAATAAGCGATTGGCTATAAACGCTTGGAAGCAGTTTATAGAATAAGGCTTCTATATGATAAATAAGATTTTCAATGAAAGTTGTCTTAATACATTGGCGCGTATGTCAGACGACAGTGTTGATCTAGTGATAACGTCTCCGCCGTACAATATGAATCTTCGTATTCGAGACGGGAAATATTGCTCACGACAAATCACGAAAGAGTTTTCTACGAAGTACGATGGGTTTAGCGACAATATGCCTATTGAAGAATACTTTGAGTTCCACCTAAAAGTGATTAAAGAATTACTAAGGGTGGCACCGGTTGTCTTTTATAACGTACAAATCGTTACCGGCAGCAAGCGAGCGGTATTTAAACTTCTTGGCGAACTTAATGAATATGTCAAAGACATAATTGTTTGGGACAAAGAGAACGCTCAACCGGCTATGAGCGAGGGCGTCTTAAATCGACAGTACGAGCTTATAATTGTGTTCGCAAAACGCGACGCGATAAGTCGTAAATTTAATTATTGTAACTTCGAGAGAGGTACATTAAATGATGTGTGGAGAATTAAGCGCGGTAAGAAAGTAACTAATCTACACGGCGCAACATTTCCGGAAGAATTGGTTGAGAAGATCCTCACAAATTTCTCACGTGAACGAGACGTAGTTTATGATCCGTTCATGGGAACAGGTACAACGGCCGTAGTATGTAAGAAGATGAACGGTCGCTTTATTGGGAGCGAAATAATCACCTCGTATGTAGAGGTGACAAAGGAGAGATTACAAAATGATTAAGATTCAATTTTCACTTCTCGCTGACGTCAGCGACGTAGAGCTGCTTGAGCGGATTATGGAGAAACTAAACCTCCGAGGGATGCGCAGTAGAGTTACATTAGTAGCACGTGATGAATGGCCTAGCCACCGTCGTGAGCTACGAGTGGATGTAATGCCACGAGCAGGACAAGAAAGTTACATGGTGAAGAAATTACGCCAGTTGGAACAAAACGGTAAATCAATGGTTAATGCGGTGATGATCATCGCTGAATTAGATAAATAGGAGCAACTATGATTGAGAATAATGTCGTTATTCGTTTTACTTCTTCCCTTAATGCACGTGAATTATTAGACCTCGTTTTCGAAACTCATAAGGCAATGGGCTTAAGTTTATTGAATCGAGAGGTTGTAGGGTTAAAGACTTCTCCGCAACCTAATGAATATAGTTTGGTTATTAACTTAGTGCTAACTACCCGGCAAGAAAAAGTCCTTAGAAGCCTATTTAAACGACGTGAATATAAAATCACGTGGAGTGATTTTGATAACATGGAGGATTAGACTGTGGCAGCGAAGATTAAATTTAGTAGTACTGCGAGCGAAGATGTATTATTTTCTCTTGCATCCGTCATTCGGACTGCGCTGGGATTTAGTGAGCGCAACGAGAACATGGTGAGCGTTGAAGTAAATGAGGAATCAACCGACTGGGTAGACTATATTCTTGTTTTAGATTTTCCTCTAACTACGGCGCAAGAAGCGACTATCTATTTTCTGATGTGCGACGATAAGTACCGCATCCAATGGTCTGATCTACACGCGGAGTATCATTAATGACTACATTGATAAACATTGTAGGGATTGCGGTCGGCATACTACTTATAGTTAAAGGAGTCCAACTCGAAGACGTGTTACGTGGCGTAGCAGGTGGTTTGTGTGTGGTAGTTAATTTAGGAAGTTTAGTACGGGAAGGTTTGTGATGGTAGCACTGAATGTAAAAAGCAAAACGGCACCGGAAGATAAAGACTTTTGGGCCACACCGAATGAGATTTATAACGGTGCATTAAAGTATTTCGTACAGAAAGGCTTGTTAGACCCACAGTCTGTTTATGTAGGCGATGTGTGTGCGAGTAAGCACAACGCTAAGCACGAGCGGTACTTCACCGAAGAACAAGATGCCCTCTTCCAAGACTGGATTGAGTTCGCTTGGCAAAAGCGGTGCAACGGCGTGCTATGGTGCAACCCACCATATAGCCGAAAACAAAAGGAACGCTTTATCGCAAAAGGCGTCCACTTCGCAGAAAACGTGAAGTTAGATGGGGCAGGGGTAATCATGCTACTACCAGCTGATACATCGACAGCGTGGTTCAGCGAGTGTGTTAAGCGCGCCAAAGCGATTGCGTTTATCTGTAATGGGCGTATCAGCTTTATTAACAATAGTACCGGCGAACGGATAGACGGTAACAATTCCGGTAGCGTACTGGTGCTGTTCGCTAAATGTGATAAGGATCAAAAAGTAGCGCGTACGTTATATGTAACGCGTAGCAAACTAGAAGAACTTGGTAAGGAATAGAACATGGCTAACACTTACTACTCACATCTAAGAAAAGTAAGAAGTAGAACGGTTACTTTTGATGGGCGGAAGTACCGACACGACGCCTTAAAAGAATATGAGGGTCAAATGGTGGATGTAGATACCGCAAATATAAAGGATCTAACTAAAAGAAAAATATACACTCGCAATGGTAGCTTTATTTGCGAAGCAACGCTAAAGGAGTAAAGCATGGGTAAATTAAGTTACGCACTTTTCTCCTCAGCAGAAGACGTGTGTAGATACATAAATAAGCATGGCGTTGAGCTGAAATCTGTAGCAGTTCAGGTGACAACAGATCACCACGGTTTCCAAGAGATTGGGTATATTGCGTTTTATGAGGAGAAAAAAGAATGAAAGATTACCATGATTACATAAAAATACCGGATGAAAGTGGGGAATTAAAGGTGATATTAAAGCGGCATAAATTCCCTAATACTAATGCGGTGTTTTATTTCGAACCTAATTTCGCCGTTAAATACGGGTGTATTGTGCGAAATGATAGCCTCTACGAGGGTAGAGATGTATTAAGTGTAGAGGGAAAAGGGTGGATGCCAACTACACGTCAAGAGTTCAAAGCATATTGCCGCGAAAAATATAACGTGTTTAAAGACGAAGAAGTAATCGTAAATCGCTTTGCGATCGATGTCCTCGGAATGAAAGAACCACCCTATAACGATCGAGCGGTTACGTCGGTACGTTACCACTTATAAAAGGATAGTAAAAAATGGCTAAGTTTCTCGAATTTACAAACTATGCGACGAAAAGCGTAATCTTAATAAATAAAAGCGTTATTCTATCAGTAAGTCCTCACCATAACCTCCCTGCGTCAGTGATAAGGCTACGTTATAACAAAGAATTCAACATTGCGGAAAGTGTAGAAGAAGCTATTGCAATAATTAAAGGAAAGAAGAATGGCTAGATTCATTAAGTTAAAAGAGTATGCGAGTAAAAACGTGTATGTTGTCAATCCAAATCATATCATAGTGTTTAACGAAGATACGCGTTGGGGAGGAACATTAATACGGATGCAAGATAGCGTACAGCTACACGTGAAAGAAAGCGTAGAAGAAATTAAGGCAAAAATAAGTGGAGTAAACGATGACTAAATACGTCAAAAAACCAGTTAAAGTAAACGCATGGCAACTCACAAGCGAAAACATTGATGCCGGTCTTCCGGATTGGTTAAACCTAAACATAGTGCATATCTTTAACGGTGGCGCGCCATTCGCTGAGATTGAAACCCTTGAAGGATTAATGCGTGCTGACTACGGCGACTATATTATCCAAGGTATCAAAGGTGAATTTTACCCTTGTAAACCGGATATTTTCTTAGCGACCTACGATAAAGCACCGGTACTATTGAAGAACGGACACGAAGATTACTCCGTTTTAGATGATATTACGCTCCCTGGAAAACTAACCGCAGCAAAGATTGCATACCAACGTTTAAGCGAAGAATCCTACAAGCGTACGATTGAAAAGCAAGTAAAAGGTAAGGGCGTAGTGTTCGGCAAAAGCGTAATCACGATCGAAGGAATGAAAGGCGAATACTTAGTTGCGGATATGGCGACGCAACTATCTCGCGCCTCATACGTACCGTTCCCGATGCTCGCTCTCCATCGCATCAAAGTGAATGGCGAAGTGAGTAAATCGTTACAATACACCAACCAAACCCACCCGGTTATCACCGTGGTAGGTGAGTACACCGAAGGTACAAAAGGAGGAGTTGTATATGACTAAACGGGAACGCCAAGTAGCGAAGATGATTACTTTCGGTATGGTAGCGTTAGCTGTATTAGCAGCGTGTACCGATGCGGAAAGAGAGCGTATTGTACGCTTTAACAACGAGACTGACATTGCGTGCTATTCAGGGTCAGCTACACCGGTATTCACTGATAGATCTACAGGTCGCGTGGAATACTCGGAGAGCGGTGGCGGTGTGTATTACAAAAGCAAAAACACCGGTAAGTTTGTACAGTTGTACATGGACTGCGTGATTACAGGGGAATAATAGTATGACTAAACATTTTATGGTAGATATTGAGACGCTATCTACCGCAGTAAACGCAGTGGTATTAAGCGTCGGTGCGGTTGAGTTCGACCCATTTACAGGTAAGATTGAGCGTGAGTTCTATCGCGAACTAAGACTGGATATGCAGCGTGATCGGCATATTTCAGGAGATACCGTTCAATGGTGGGCCAAGCAGTTAACAGAAAATAACGCGGATAATATCTTAACGAATCCTAATTCGAAAAAACTTGACCCTCATAATGCCGTATTCAGCTTGGCAGAGTTTTTTAAATGCAGTACTTATGGGGTTACTACGCCGGAAGAATACGAAAATATTGAAGTGTGGGCGTGCGACCCTGACTTCGACTTGGCAATCTTAAGTAACTTATATGAATCCTTATACCTAGTGGTGCCTTGGAAGTTTTGGAATACTCGTTCGGTGCGCACGGTGCGAATGCTAAATAAGATCGCAGGTATAGAGGTGCCTGTACAACCTGTTACGCATAATGCGTTGGAAGATTGCATCCGACAAGCGAAAGAAGTATCTGCTCTGCTATCTATGTTGCACCGCTTAGGTCAAAATAAACAAAACCTCATTAATACTTATGACGGTTTGGCAGCGTGCCGTAAGTTAAAAAACGAAAATAACTTACTGCCTAATGTGGATAATGTGCTGTACCAAATCGGAAAAACATTTAGCTTACCGGCGGAAGTGGAGAAACAATGAAACTTATGCCACAATCACCGTCCTCGGTGAGTACGTATAACACATGTCCTAAGCAGTACCACGCGAAGTACATCTCGAAAGAGGTGAAGTTCCAGTCTACGAAAGAAACGGAGCGTGGTACGCGTTGGCATAAGCACTTAGAAGATCGACTCCGTGCGAAGTTAGACTTACCTGCTGAGACCGCACATTTTGAACCTCTAATCCGCCGCCTTGAGCTGATGAAAGGAGAGAAGTTAGCGGAGACTCAGTTCGGTATCACGGCAGACTTCAAGCCGTGTGATTATAAGCAGCGATGGTATGGTGGTACAGCAGATGTGGTGGTATTAAACCACGAAGATCGTAAGGCGGTTATCTTCGACTACAAGACCGGTAAGGTCAAGGACAACGAAGATTTCCGTAAGCAGCTTACAAACTATGCACTCATGGCATTCATCGCATATCCGCACATTCAGCAGATCCGTGTAGCGTATATCTTCTTGGATGCCATGAAATTCAGTCCGGAAGAAAATGGCAGAAAAGGTTTAGTCTTTAAACGATCCGATATGGATCAGATGAAAAGCGACTTGTCTTTAGACATTGAACGTATCGCTCACTCTACGGAAAGAAACGAGTGGCTACCAAATCCGAGTGGTTTGTGTTGCCCGAATAAACCAACCGTCAACGGTGGTAAACCATGGTGCCAAGTTAAATCTTGCCCGTTCTGGAATAAAAGGTAAAAACAATGACTGAACAAACTACAACTCCACAACAACGCTACGCCGATTTTATCAATAAAGTCCGTGCGCAGTTTAATAAGAACGCAACGCACTTACAGGCGGCCGATAGTCGTCTTGAACAACAAGACTATGAGGGCTTCTTGGCGCACTATGCCGGCTTGGATAAAGAAACGTTACTTGAAATCGTACAAGCGCAGCATATCAAAGTAAATGAGACGTATGGTCTTATGATGCAACGTCAACAAAACTTGGAAGTCATCTTACAAGACATCGCACATTGCCAAGACTTCGTTGCCTTCGGTAAGTTAAAAGAAAAAGCGCAGACAATCTTAATGGCGCAACAACTTCAACGTCGCGGTATGAGCGATGAAGAAATTGTAAAAGCATTGAACACTTCGAATGAAGGTGGCAAAACTATTATCCAGCAGTAGGTGGCTTATGAACTTACATGAAAAATTCTTAGAGTGGCATTTCCGCCAATATCCGCCTGAGCATCATCACTTTGAATACGACCAGTACACGAATGGTAATTTTAAAGATTGGCGTGTACAAAATCGCTGGGAAGCCTTTCAAGGCGGATATGAAGCGCCGAAGCAAGAGGAAAACGAACGATGAATAAGTTAGACATCGCTATGAGCGAAGACCCTTGGTGGCGAGGTTTTAAGTTAGGTGTGTTCGTAGGTATGGTAGTTGGATTCATTCTTGTAGGAATTTAGGGGTAGATTATGGCTAAACAAACACCGGAAGGTAAAGTTAAAAAGAAGCTCATTGATTTTCTAAAATCGCTAGGTGGCGATTGTTTTTACTATATGCCGGTACAAAATGGCATGGGGCAGACTGGTATTCCGGATGTAATGGCAATTATTAAAGGTGTGCCGTTTGCGTTTGAATGTAAAGCCACACCAAAACAACACCCAACGGTGTTGCAAGCCTATGCGTTAGACCGTATTCATAAGGCGAGAGGGATAGCGTGGGTGGTTGACAGTGAAACCGTCGAATACGTAGTACAACATATCGAAAGATTTGTAAGTATGGCTAAAACTATGGTTTTAAGCGATGACGACTGGATTGAGGATCTATGTAAGGGAGAACCTGCTTTGTATCGCTGGAAAGACAAACTTAAACCTTTGGAGTTCGACGATGGCGATCTGCGTTAAAGACAAGAAAGCTATCGTATTAAAGGTGAGAGACCCTTCAAAGTACACGGAAGTACTTTCACAAGCCGGTATTAAATTTAAACAAGACGGTCATAACCTGGCCGTCAAACATAATGTCGATACCCATAAAATTCTTGGTAATCTCGGTGCGAAACTCGAAGGTCTTGAACCTATGCGAGTGCAGTACGCCTATCCTAAGTTACACGGTATGTACGACCCGATGAAGCACCAAGCAGAGACAGCCGTTTTTGTCTCGCAAAATCCGAAGGCGTTTGTACTTAATACGCAACGTACCGGTAAAACTGCGAGTTGCTTATGGGCGGCTGACTATCTGATGAAAGAAGGTATCATTGACAAAGTGTTGGTGTGTTGTACGGTGTCTAACTGTGGCACGTGGCTTAACGAAGTAAACGCCATATTCGCTAACCGTTGGGCGATGGTAGCACGAGGTAGCGCGTCGGTTAGACGATCTGTTCTGCGTCAGAAATGCGATTTTCACATAATCAACCACGACGGAATCAAAGTTGTGGCAGATATTTGGGACAACTACTTAACGGATAAGACGCTCCTTATCATCGATGAAGCTCGCTTGTTTAGTGATCCTAAATCAGATCGGTGGGTGGTGATGAATGAGATGGCGACGAAGTGTAAGTACGTATGGGCCTTGACAGGTACCCCACTCTCAGGTGGCCCAGTGGCAGCGTATGGATTTATTAAGTTAGTCGCTCCTCACCGTGTACCGAAAACGGTGGGAGCTTGGCAAGCCGCTACCATGTTCAAGGTTGGTGAGCGGAAGTGGGTACCAAAGCGCGGATGGGAAGAGATTGTGTATAACGCGTTACAACCGGCAATCCGATTTAACGCTGATGACGTATTAGACCTTCCACCGTTGCAGATGATGTACAACGAGGCGGAGCTTACACCGGATCAGCAAAAGGCCTATGACAAGCTCCGTAACGAGGGAGCGATTCCTCTTCGCGAGGGTAAAGTCTCAGCAGCTAACGCCGGTGTGTTAGTGTTTAAGCTGTTACAGACGGCAGCCGGTGTGGTTAAGTTAGATCAAGATGGCGACGATGATACCGCAGTGCTGAAGTTGCCACCGAAAGGACGGCTTAAAGTACTCGATGAAATCATCCAAGGCACCGACAACAAAGTTATTGTGTTCGCTAGTTTCAAAGCGGTGGTAGATTTACTCCAAGAACACTGTAATAAGAAGTATGGTTCTGTGTGGATCGATGGTCGGGTAACCGGTAAAAAACGGGATGAAGTCGTTCATAAGTTTCAAACCGACCCAAACATTAAAGTATTAGTGGCGCACCCAAAGACCACTTCGCATGGATTAGAATTCGCGGTGGCAGATACGATTGTGTGGTTCACGCCACATCATAGTTTAGAGCTTTACGATCAAGCGAATAAACGCATTCAGTCTAAGCTACAGAAAAACAACATGGGTATCTACCATATTTTCTGTACTCCGTTGGAGCAAGCAATTTACCGCAAGCTCGCCAATGGTAGTGAAGCGCAACAAAGTTTTCTTGAGTTATATAAGCAAGAAATTGGTTTACAGTAAAAATTTTTCAGTATATAATCACCGTACTTAACAACAAAGAGGGCAATTATTATGGCAGGGAAAAGGAAATTCCTTTATATTTTTT
>ENA-OWMB01000349-OWMB01000349.1-metagenome-genome-assembly--contig:-NODE-349-length-18659-cov-4.608256_pt1 | contig 18659 bp, 16 predicted proteins | sample MGYA00245353_ERZ651112 | MGnify/ENA primary metagenome ERZ651112 (study PRJEB26857, sample SAMEA4031773) | metagenome | biome: human; feature: oral; material: saliva | place: Philippines | collected 2014...
TCCATGAACAGCACGGCGGTGGCCACCTCGATGGCCAGCATCTCGCGTACCCTGCCCTGCTGAACGGCCAGCGCTGCCGGCATGGTGGCCAGCGTCTTGCCCAGCATGCCCAGACCAGCGTAGTGGGTCTTGCCCAGCGCCTGGTTCAGCTGAACCACGGCCTCGACAAAGGCAGGCTCCTCTGCCACTGTACCGCCAGCCAGCTTTTCCCAGGCGCGATGAACCTGAACCAGTGCCTCGCGGGCGATGCGGATGGTCTCCGGATCAGCCAGGCCATAGCGACGACGCTCATAGTCGGCAGGCACCAGGCTGGCCAGATGGAAGTGACGCTTGACCTCTTCCACCACGGCCGAGCCGCTGCCGGCCTGCGCCAGAATGATCAGCAGCTCCTTGATGAACTGCGGTGGCACATCGGACTGGCCGGTGAAAAGATGGCGGTTCTGGATGTTGATGCGACCGACCGCACGACGGGTGGCCAGATCAACCTTCAGCGCACCGTGCTTGAGACCGTCAAGCAGCGCATAAGACAGCCAGTAGAAAAGCCGCGCACCCACATGGGGCTGATTGCGCAACATGCGGCCCATGGACTCATGCAGGCCGTCGATGGCCGCCACGACGTTCTCACCGCGGATCAGCGCCGGCAGCGCACGCTCGAAGCCACGTGCGGCGGATTTTGCCCGCTCTTCACGGTCCGGCGCATCGGAAATCATCGCCCGCACCGAGGCCGGCAGCGCACGGTCAAGATCCACATCGAACAGTGCCGCCGGATCGGGCTGAACCGCCTTGCGCAGGCCCACCAGGTCACGATAGTAAGGATACAGCACCAGCACCGGGATCACCGTACCGCTGGCCTGCATGTCCTCCAGATACTCCGTGATGGCGCGCATCACCATCTTGAGGATATCGATGCCCGATTCGTCAGCTTCCAGCACCCCGTCCTCGAAGGCCGAGATCACATGCTCGGCCTCTTCGGTCAGCAGTGCCACACCGGAAATGCCGGCAACCTGCAGCGCACCATGAGTCTGATGCAGGTGCAGGCGTGCGCGCTTGATGGCGTCCTGGCCATGCGGGTTGGCCCGCAGCTCGTCCAGCGCATGCGCGACGTGCTGCAGCGACTCCCGAATCTCTGGCACGAACCAGGACAGAGTCATCATATCGATATTGTTGCCGTGTTCCACCCGTCACCCTCTTCGACTGATTGGATCGCGCAGCCGGACCATCCGGAGATGCGCTCACACCCCTGAAACTTCACCCCACCCGGAAGCGGGCCACTGAATTCTTGAGTTCCCGTGCCAGCTCGGACAGCTGCAGAATGGACCCTGCCGTCTGCTGCGTGCCCTCGTTGGTCTGGCTGTTGACCAGCAGAATGCGCTGGATGCTCTGCGCCACCGACGAGGCCGAAGCTGCCTGGTTCTCGGTCGTGCGGGAAATCCGCATGATCAGGTCCGCAAGCTCCTGCGACACCTGGCCGATGCCGATCAGCGCCATGCCGGCCTCATCGGACAGCTTGGCACCGCGCACCACACCCTGCGTGCTGCGCTCCATGGCCGCCACCGCATCGTGCGTGTCGGTCTGAATGGCCTTGACCAGGGCCGAGATCTGGCGCGTGGCCTCGGCCGAGCGTTCAGCCAGACGCTGCACCTCTTCGGCAACCACGGTAAAGCCGCGACCTGCCTCGCCTGCCGACGCCGCCTGAATGGCAGCGTTCAGCGCCAGCACGTTGGTCTGTTCGGTAATGTTGGAAATCAGCTCGACGATCTCGCCGATCTCCTGACTGGACTCACCCAGGCGCTTGATGCGCTTGGCGGTGTCCTGAATCTGCTCGCGGATGCCGCCCATGCCGGCAATGGCGTTCTGCACGGCATCACGACCGCGGCTGGCTGCCGACAGCGACTGGCGTGCCACCTCAGCCGACTCGGAAGCAGAAGCAGACACCTGCTTGATCTGCGCCGCCATGTTCAGGACGGCCTCACCGGTCTCGCGAATCTCGCGCGATTGCTGCTCACTGACAGCCTGCAGGTGCGAAGCCGTGACCTGCGCGCTGGCCGACGCCTCGGCCACGGCCGCGGCGGTACGGTTGATCCGGCCCACCAGGCTGCGCAGCTCCTCGACCGTGTAGTTGATCGAGTCGGCAATGGCACCCGTGATGTCGTCAGACACCGTGGCCTGCACGGTCAGGTCACCGTCGGCCACGTTCTGCAGTTCATTCATCAGGCGCAGAATGGCGGCCTGGTTCTGGTCGTTGATGCGGCTGGCTTCCTGCTCAAGTCGTTCGGCCTCCAACCGCTTGTCGATGGAGCGGTCCGCCTGGATCTTGGAGTCGTCATAGTAGGCCTTGCACAGCAGCAGCAGCGAAAGCACCGCTGCCGACGCAAAGCCCAGAATGGCCCACTGCATCGAGTTCTGCGTGTTGCGCTGCTCGATGAGACGCGCCCGCAACGCGTTGGCCGCGCCCATCAGCCCATCACTCTTCTTGAATACATCCAGACCGGCATGGCGTGCCTGTGCCAGGGCCGGCAGTGCCTTCTGCGCTTCCAGCGCAAGCCGGACAAACTTTGCCGCCAGGGCATTGTTCTTGCGCAGGGCTTCACGCGCCTCGGTGTTTCTCAGCGGGGCGATGTTGCGGCTGGCGTCACCATCAAGCGCCGTCTCGCGCGTCACGGCAAAGCTCTCGATGGCATCCGCGAGCGACACGGCATCACGGCTGTCAAACTGGCTGCTGCCGTGCATGCGAATGATCTCGCCCACAATGGTGCGCATCTTCGCACTCAGGCGAGAGAACAGCAGCAGGTCGGGCGCATTTCCTGCGCCGTCGCGGATGTTGGCCCTTGCGGCACGCTGCGAAGCGGACAGTTCACGCTCCAGTGCCGCCACTTCGTTGACCAGGTCGTCAAAGCGCACCAGCACGTCCTGCTGTTCAATCAGGGCCTTGACCGAAGGAGAGATGTCATCCCAGGCCTTGCTGAAGCGCTGCTCTTCCGTCCGGTAGCTTTCCGGCAGGGGCGGCACCCGCAGACGGTCCACCTCCCCGCCCCCTTTCAGCGCCTTAACGGCATCCGACAGGAAGGCCCGGCTGCTCTTGAGCTGATCATAGGCTTCCTCGTTGCCCTGCACCGCCATGTTGGCCGCCTTGGCCAGGCGCTGCGAGTGCATCAGGGCATCGCCCACCACTTCGTTCTGCAGGGCGTTGACACGGTCGGACTGACGTTCGTAGGCGCTGATCGCAATGGCCGCACCGACGGTGATGGCCAGCGCCCCCAGCAGGATGATCGACTGCCATTTCAGGCTGAGCCTGCCCAGCAGCGGGGTGGTGCGCACACGCGCACGCGCCGGGGTTGCAGCGGCAGCCGCCTTGCCGGATGCCTTTCCGGCGGCCACAGGTGCAGGCGACGTGGGGACGGCGGGTTGAGCCCCGCCCGTCGATCCCTGCAACGAAGACAATGCCGACATTTGCCCTATTCCTCTTTCTGCGCTCGGGTCAGCGACCCACCATCAGGAACGACGACGACGACACCAGCTTGGACAGGCTGAGCCGACGCCACGTCTGCCCTTCTGCGTCACGGAACTGCTCGGACAGCCAGGGCTTGTCGAAAGTCTGTTTCTCTGGAACCGGCGTCATGGTTGCCACGTTGCGCAGGCCCAGCATCCGGCTCACCACCAGCGTGGCGTTGAAGGTCAGTGCAGGCGACAGCGTGAGCAGGCGCGATTCCTTGGATACGGGTGTGAAGTTGCCACCCATGAAGCGGGCCAGATCCACCACCGTGAAGAGCGCACCGCGCACGTTCACCACACCCAGGAACCAGTCCTGCGTCAGCGGAACCTGCATGATCGAGGTGGACGGCATCGGCACGATCTCGCCGGCTTCAGCCAGCTCGACCAGGTAGCGATCCTCTCCGATCATCAGCGCCAGATGCGATGCTGCAGCGCCGTTGCCCCCCTTCTCTGCCGCATCCTTCGCTGCACCCGCATGGGTGGGGTTGGCGGCAGCCTTGGCGACCGGACCGGCTTCCTGACCCAGGGTCTCGATGGCACTCATGTCACTGCTCCATGGCCAGGTCAGCGATCTTGGACAGCAGCAGCTCCGGCTCGACCGGCTTGACCAGGTAGTCACGCGCCCCTTGGCGCAGACCCCAGATGCGGTCGCTCTCGGCGTTCTTGCTGGTGCACAGGATCACATGCACGTCCTTCATCGCCGGATCCCGGGCGATGGCACGCGTGGCCTGGAAGCCGCTCTTGCCGGGCATCACCACGTCCATGATGACGATGGAGGGTCGTTCGGCCTGCACCTTCTCCAGCGCTTCATCACCGTTTTCGGCCGTGATCACTTCATAGCCTTCCTTCACCAGCAGCGAGGCCATGAAAAAGCGCTCGGTGGGCGAATCGTCAACGATCAGGATCTTGCGCGCAGTCTGTGCATTCATGCTGTTTCTCCGCCAATCAGTTCGGCATGCCTGCTGCAGCCAGCTCCTGATCGGCGCGACGGCTGTGCGACTGCACGCACTTGAGCAGGCTGTCCTTGGTGAAGGGCTTGGTCAGATACTCTTCAGACCCCACCAGGCGACCGCGCGCACGGTCGAAGAGACCATCCTTGCTGGAGAGCATGATGACCGGGGTGTTCTTGAAACGCGGACTCTTCTTGATCAGCGCACAGGTCTGATACCCGTCCAGTCGCGGCATCAGCACGTCGCAGAAGACGATGTCCGGCCCGTGGTCGGACAGTTTGGCCAGCGCATCGAAACCGTTCTCGGCCAGCACGACCACGCAGCCGGCCTGTTTCAGAAAGATCTCCGCACTCCGGCGAATGGTGTTGCTGTCGTCGATCACCATGACCGTCAGTCCGGCGATGCTTTGGGTGCCGCTCATTTCCTGCCCTCAAGTCCAGTTGATACCGATGTGAGCGCCGCTGCACGCCTTTCGGAAAGCCGGCAAGCCGACTCCCAGGCATTCCCGCATCGGTCACTTCCGCGTATTAAAGGGAAAGATGTCACGCCTCGCCCCCCATCTCCGACGAGCCCGCAACAGTGCCGGACCAATGGTTGACGGGTTGTGGCGCGCCGTGGCACGGACTTCGCCCCATCGGCGGGGCAGAAGACAGGGGCCGGCACGGCCGGCTCCGGTATGATCAGGCGTGCCGGAACGGAGCTGCCTGGCCCGCGATCCGGCCTGCTTTCCTGCGCTGGGTGGGGTGGCGGCCGGAAGGCTGACAAGCCATTTCATGCCCCGTTCGACCCCTGCCTGCCGTCATCCTTGCCCGCCATCATTCATGGAGACCGCCATGCTTCCCGCCTCTTCCCCCGACCATCCGGAAAGACAGGCTCGCCGCGCCCTCATCCGCGGGGTCTATGCCATCACTGCCGACGAAGGGGACACAACACGTCTTCTTGCCGACGTGGAGGCTGCGCTCTCAGGCGGCATCCGCATCCTGCAGTACCGCAACAAGCATGCCAACAGGGCGCTGAAGCGGCAGCAGCTGGAAGCCCTGAAAGGCGTCTGTGCCCGCCATCAGGCATTGCTGATCGTGAACGATGACTGGCAGCTGGCCGCCGAGCTGGGCATTGATGCCGTGCATCTGGGTGAGGACGACGGCGATATCGAGGAGGCCCGTCGGGCGCTGGGGCCCGGGTCGCTGATCGGTGTGTCGTGCTATGCCAGCGTGGAGCGGGCCCGGGCACTGGCACCAGTGGCCGACTATCTGGCGTTCGGGGCGCTCTTTGCGTCGGGCACCAAGCCGCTGGCGCGCCCTGCCCCGCTGTCGGTCTTTCGGGAGGTGCAGGCGCTGTCTCTGGCGCGCCCGCTGGTGGGTATCGGCGGCATCGATGCCGACAACATCGGTTTGGTGCTGGCTGCCGGGGCCGATGCTGCCGCCGTCATCGGCTCGCTGTTCCGGCAGGGGGATATTCGGGCGGCCGCGCAGCGGCTGGTGGCCGCTGCAGCCCACCCCTGATCACCAGGGTTTCAGCGGCAGCACGTCCAGCACGCGGCCATCCTTGCGATCCACCAGCACGGTGGCGTCGCTTTCCTCGCCCTTCAGCGGCAGGTAGCCGGCCTCGGTGTCGGAAAGGCCGGCCTTCTTCAGTGCGGCATCCAGCACGGCCTGGTCATCCGGGTTGAGTTCCCGAAGCGCTTTCAGGTCCAGCGCCCGCGCCTTCACGGTTTCCTTCTGGTTTTCCAGGGGCTCGTACCACTGCGGGAAGTGCTGCAGATCACGACCGCCAAAGGCCGATTCCACCAGCACGTCCTGGCGCAGCTTCTCGTCAGCAGGCGGGTTTGCTGCCGACCATCGGGGACCGAACCAGTCCCGTTGTGCCAGCGGGTTGCTGGCGGCGGCCTGCAGGTCTTCGGCCTGCAGGTCGGCACGCGAGACGGCCTCGAAGCGGTCCTTCACGAAGACCAGATAATGCGGGCGCCCTGCTTCGACGGTGTGCAGGCCATAGCCCAGGGCCAGCAGCTGCACCAGGCCGATCAGCGCCAGGTCCATCGGCAGGCTCTTCTTGCGCCGATCAAAGACCATGAAGGTCATGATGGGCCCCAGGCTCACGTCCACCGCCAGCAGCAGCACCAGGATGGTGCCCACGCCGGCCACGGCGGCCAGCGGTCCGGCGTACCAGTACTGGTAGACGACGAACAGAACCAGGCTGGCGATGGCCAGCGAGATGCCCAGGTGGCAGCCTGCTGCACGGAATCGTGCCCGCAGGGCATCACCACGCCAGCTGTCCCGCCACGGCAGTTTCTGCGGAGGCGTTGTAGAAGTCGCTGCGGAGCTTGCATGTGCCATGGTCAGCCAGTCCTTCAGGTTGCATCTTGAACACGGCGAGCAAGGCTAATCCCCGGGGTGCAGACGGGCAGCGCCGGGCGGACGGACGGCCATTGGCAGCGGCTGTCGTCCGGAGGCTGGCGTAAGGGCGCAACAGAGGTGAAAGGGGAAGCCGGTGCAGCAGGTGCGCAGGCGGAAGCCGGGGTAACGAGGACGGCAGGTGCCACGAGAGCCACCGGGAAAGCTGGATAATCCGGCCCCTGGGGTGCAGACAGTCACTCGATGACCAGCACGTCGCCGGTCTGCAGGATGCGCGGCTGGAAGCGCCCGGCCCAGGTCTCGATCTCGCGGGCAATCAGCTCGCGGTCGGAGGGCTTGAGATGCGTGATGTGTATCTGGGGATCGACACACAGCCGGGCCAGCTCTTCGGAAAGCTGGATGGGGTACAGATGCTTGGCGGTGACGGCCAGGTCCCGCTCGCGGTTGGCAAAGGCCGTTTCCAGGATGAGATGGCGCAGGTCCGAAATGCCATTGACGGTGCGCCAGAATTCCTCGGTGGGCAGCGTGTCGCCCGAATAGACGAGGCTGCCGGCCGTGGCCCCGATGTGAAAGCCCACGGCCGGCACGGTGTGGTTGGCCGTGATGGGGCGGATGGTGCGGTTGCCGATCTGCACGGGGCTGCCCACCTGCAGCGGGCTGTAGACCATCCACGGCCGCTCGAAGTGCGGGATCTCGGTGAAGTCGGGCCAGATGACCCAGTTGAAGATGTGCTCTTTCAGCGCCTGGATGGTCTCGGGCAGGGCATGGACGACGACGGGACGTTCCCGGCTGCTGCCCACGGTATCGAGCATCAGCGGCAGCGCACAGATGTGGTCAAGGTGGGAGTGGGTGAGAAAAACGTGGTCGATGCGGCGCATGTCCTCGACGGACAGGTCCTCGACGCCGGTGCCGGCATCGACCAGGATGTCGTGGTCGACGAGGAAGGATGATGTGCGAGCCGGGCGCCCCGGCCTGCCCGCCGTTCCCGGCGTGCCACCGAGTCCACCGCTGCAGCCGAGGATATGGAAGCGCATGGATCGCATTAGAGCACTGCCGTGCCCTCCGGCGACACCCTGTTGACATAGCGTCTCGGACAAAATACACGCACTCTTTCGGTCCTGCCCGGAACGTCTGCTTCACCCAACGCCACCAGCTCGACACGGATCACCTGGCGGGCCGTCATCTCGCCCAGCAGCACCGGCAGGCCGAAGCGCTTGGTGAGCGCTTCCAGCCGGGCAGCCAGGTTCACTGCATCGCCAATGGCGGTGTAGGCACGCCGCAGCTGGGAGCCCATGTCCCCGACGCGGGCGGTGCCGGAGTTGATGCCGATGCCGATGACCAGCGGGGGCAGGCCGCGCCGTGCGAAGTCGCGGCTCAGTTCCTCGGCAGCATCCTGCATGGCAATGGCGGCGACGACGGCATGGTCTTCCTGCTCCAGGTCATCGACCGGTGCGCCCCAGAAGGCCATGATGGCATCGCCCATGTACTTGTCGACGGTACCCTGATGCTGGTGGATGACTTCGGTCATCCGGGTCAGGAAGGTGTTCAGGTATTCACGCAGGACCTGCGGGTCCATCGATTCGGCAATGCGTGTGAAGCCCCGGATGTCGGCAAACAGGATGGTGAGCCGCTTGTTCTGGCTCTCGATGGGATAGGCCGAGGGCTCGCGGGCCATGCGCTGCACCAGCTTGGGCGAGACGTACTGGCCAAAGAGGGCTACGACGGCCTGGCGGGCCTTGCTCTCGATGAAATGGCCAGTGGCCAGGTTGAGGATGGCAATCAGCACGACGGCCATCATGGGCGCAGCCACCGGGGTGATCCAGTCCAGCACGCCGAACATGAGGGCGTTGGCAGATTGCAGTACCAGCAGCAGCGCGGCGGCCATCAGCACGATGCCGGCCGCCCCCAGCCGGGGCATGACCAGTGCGGCGGCCCCGGCCACCAGCAGGGTGATGAGGGAGACTGTCAGCTCGGCATGCCAGGGCACGTAAGGCATGTGCCCGGCCAGGGCGCCAGCAATGAGCGTGGCCTGTACTTCCACGCCCGGTGTGTCGATGCTGACCGGGGTGGTGTGCCGGTCACCGATGCCGGGGGCCGAGGCCCCCACCAGCACGATACGGTCCCGAAAGCGCGCCGGGTCCACCCTGCCCTCGATGACATCGGTGGCGGAGATGTACTCGAAGCGCCCGGCCTGCGGGCCAGCCTGGCCGGCGAAGGGAACGCGCGCCGTCAGGTCGCGCGCCAGCGGCAGCCGAGTCTGGGCATCCAGCGACAGCAGCTGCCCGTCCAGTGCGATGGGTGGGTTGTCGCCATAGACGCGCAGCATGGCCAGCGCCAGCGATTCGTAGACCTGACCATTGAAGAGCGTGAGCACCGGAACGGAACGGACCACGCCGTCATCGTCGAGCTGGGCGTTGTAGAAACCGCTGCTGCGCGCGGCATCGCTGAGACGCTCCTGGTTGGCCCCGAAACCATCCCACTGCGGCAGCAGCCATCCGTCAAAGGCATCCCCCTCGAAGACCGAGGACGGCAGACGGCCGATGCGGCGGGCACCGGCCTGACGGGAGAAGTAATAGCCCAGCACCACCGGCCGACTGCGGATGGCCTCAGCCAGCGAGAGATCCCCAGCCGGCTCGGGCTCGGCAAACACGATGTCGAAGCCCAGCACGCGGGCCTGCCCTTCATCGACAATGCGCTCGACCAGCCGGGCCAGCGTCCGGCGGGGCCAGGTCCAGCGCCCCTGCTCCTGCAGACTCTTCTCGTCGATGTCGACGATGAGCACCCGGGGCTCGAATTCCGGCGGCTGCCAGCGCAGCCGGTGATCCTGATTCAGACGGTCGAAGGTCTGCACGGCCGGCATGGGCACATGGCCCAGCAGCACCAGGATGGCCAGCGCCGTGATGGCCAGCCCCCCCACGGTGGCCCACAGCCGGAACGAGCGCAACAGCGCGTGCACCGACTGCAGCAGGCGGTTCATCGCGGTGGCCCCGACAGCGGCTGGCCGCCTGCCGGGGACTGGCTGAACTGGATGATGGTGCCGCTCAGCTCGATCAGATCATGGTTGCGCAAGGGGTGCGCCCCCAGGCCGATCGATTCACCGTTGACCATCGGATAGGCGCTGCCCTCGACGTGCGTCAGGAAGAAGTTGCCGTTGCGGTTGGTGACGACCGCCACCTGCCCGCAGCCATTGCGGATGCTGACAATGGGGCGGTCAATGATCAGAAGCCGCCCGGCGTCATGTCCGCCCAGAAAGCGCAGCGAGACGCCTTGGAAGTCGGCAGGTCGATCCAGCGCCGGCCGGGCCCTGGGCATGGGCGGCGGCGCATGGGGCAGCATGGCGGGCGGCAACGCGGCCTGCCCCTGCATCGGCGTGGGCGGCAGGCGCGGAGCGCGGTTGAAGCCTTCGATGAAGCCGGCCTGCCCGCCCTCTTCCGGTGCGGGCGGCAACGGGGAGGAAAAGATGCCTGGTTGTTGCGAGCCCCCGGACAAGGGTGGCAGTCTGCCCGGCACCCGGGGCGGTTCCGAGGGAGTACCACTCAGCGAGGATGTGCCGCCCGACCGTGAATCCGGAGTGCCAGACAGCGGCAAGGACGACGGACCGACCGGCGGCAGGGAGGCCGAGGGGTTGGGCGCCCCCGGTGTCTGGAAAAGTGGAAAGTCCGGCGCCAGCCTGTCCAGCAGGAAGGCCGTATCGCCCATGGAAAGCGGCGGGAAGGTGTCGGAAACGGAAGCGTCCCGAGACGAGGCGTCGTGTCCTGACGCATCGGGGGGCTGGGCGCTGCCGGACGGCGCACCCTGTTCATGGGCATCCGTTGGGCCGATGGTTCCGGCACGTCGATAGACGAGGCGATAGATGCCGATGTCGATGCTGTCGCCGTCGTTCAGCAATGCGCGCGCCACGGGGGCGCCGTTGACCAGGGTGCCGTTGCGGCTGCCCAGATCCTGGATCACCACATCCTGCTGGCCGGCCATCAGCACGGCGTGCTCGCCGGAGACGGTCAGGTCATCGAGCACCAGGGTATTGGTGGCACGCCGGCCAATGACCGTACGTGTCTGTGTCAGCCAATAGGTGCGCAGCGGCTGGCCGGCTGCCGACAGCACGAGCTGCCCGTACCTGCTGCCTTGCTGCTGCATTTCCCCGTCCTGGTGATCGGTGCCCATCTGCATCCCCTGACCCCGGGAGCCTGGGCAGAAAAGACCGTCGACGCTCCCGGCAGCGACTGTAGCGGCCGGGAGGCGGAAGGGGAAAGGGTGCCGGCGCCAACGGCCGGCACCATGGGCCCGACGGCGGGCCTCAGAGCACCTTCTTCAGCAGGCGCCCCATTTCGGACGGGTCGCGGGTCGTGCGGATGCCGCAGGCTTCCATCACTTCCAGCTTGGCGTCAGCCGTGTCGGCACCGCCGGAGATGAGCGCACCGGCGTGGCCCATGCGCTTGCCCGGAGGCGCGGTGACGCCGGCGATGAAGCCGACCACCGGTTTCTTCATGTTGTCCTTGGCCCAGCGCGCGGCGTTCACTTCGTCCGGTCCGCCGATCTCGCCGATCATGATGACGGCGTCGGTGTCGGGATCGTCGTTGAACATCTGCAGCACGTCGATGTGCTTCAGGCCGTTGATGGGGTCGCCCCCGATGCCGACGGCGGTGGACTGGCCCAGGCCCAGGTCGGTGACCTGCGCAACGGCTTCATAGGTCAGCGTGCCGGAACGCGACACGATGCCGATGCGGCCCTTGCGGTGGATGTGACCCGGCATGATGCCGATCTTCAGCTCGTCAGGCGTGATGACTCCCGGGCAGTTGGGGCCCAGCAGCAGCGTCTTCTTGTTGGCCTTGCGCATCTTGTCACGCACGACCAGCATGTCACGCACGGGAATGCCCTCGGTGATGCAGATGACCAGATCCAGGTCGGCGTCGACCGCTTCCCAGATGGCATCGGCAGCGCCTGCCGGCGGCACGTAGATGACGGAAACGGTGGCACCGGTCTCGGCCTTGGCTTCCTTCACCGAGCCGTAGATGGGAATGCCCTCGAAATCCTCGCCGGCACGCTTGGGATTGACGCCTGCCACGAAGCAGTTCTTGCCATTGGCATAGTCCCGGCACATGCGCGTATGGAACTGGCCGGTCTTGCCGGTGATGCCCTGGGTGATGACCTTGGTGTCCTTGTTGATCAGAATCGACATTGCGATTGTCCTCGAAGTTCAGGGCTGTTGTTATTTACCGGCTGCTGCGGCAACCACCTGGCGCGCGGCGTCGGCCATCGTGTCTGCCGCGATGATCGGCAGGCCGGAGTCGGCCAGCATCTGCTTGCCCAGCTCTTCATTGGTGCCCTTCATGCGCACCACCAGCGGCACGCTCAGATTGACGGCCTTGCTGGCAGCGATGACGCCGGCTGCGATGGTGTCGCAACGCATGATGCCGCCGAAGATGTTGACCAGGATGGCCTTGACACCCTTGTTCTTCAGCATCAGCTTGAAGGCCTCGGTGACCTTTTCTGCCGTGGCGCCACCGCCCACGTCCAGGAAGTTGGCCGGCGAGCCGCCGAACAGCTTGATGGTGTCCATGGTGGCCATGGCCAGACCGGCACCGTTGACCAGGCAGCCGATGTTGCCGTCGAGCTGGATGTAGGCCAGATCGAACTTCGAGGCTTCCACCTCGGCCGGGTCTTCCTCGTCCAGGTCGCGCATCTCGACGATGTCGGGGTGGCGGAACAGGGCGTTGGAATCGAAATTGAGCTTGGCATCGAGTGCGATGACGTCGCCCGAGCCGGTGAGGATCAGCGGGTTGATCTCGGCCAGCGAGGCGTCGGTCTCGAAGAAGGCCTTGTACAGCCCCTGCAGCACCTGACGGGCCTTGGGCAGGCTGGCGGCCGGGATGCCGATGCGGGTGGCCAGATCATCGGCCTCGGCGTCGGTGAGGCCCTGGGCCACGTCGCAGAAGACCTTGTGGATTTTCTCGGGCGTCTTGGCAGCCACTTCCTCGATGTCCATGCCGCCTTCGCTGGAGGCCATGACGCAGATCTTCTGGGATTGGCGGTCGATGACGATACCGACGTAGAGTTCTTTCTTGATGTCGGCGCCTTCCTCGATCAGCAGCCGGCGGACCTTCTGTCCTTCCGGGCCGGTCTGGTGGGTGACCAGCTGCATGCCGAGGATGGAAGTGGCGTGCTGACGGACTTCATCCAGCGAACGGGCCAGCTTGACGCCGCCGCCCTTGCCGCGGCCACCGGCGTGGATCTGGGCCTTGACGACCCAGACGGGGCCGCCCAGCTGTTCGGCCGCCTTGACCGCTTCTTCGACATTGAAGCATGGAATACCCCGGGGCACCGTTACACCATAGCGCTTCAGGATTTCTTTGCCTTGATACTCGTGGATTTTCATGGTGATCTCGGTTGGGTCACATATGCCGCGTTGATGCTATCACAGCGGTCATGACGATTAACCCGTGGAAAACGCGCTACGTGGCCCGTTGCACCATGAATAAGGGAATACCCGGATAAAAGGGAATGCCCGAATCTGAATTCGGTGCGCTTCAGAAGCCGGCATCGAATGCCGATGAATCGTCATCCTCATCAGGTGCATCGACGATGCGGGGCACGACGGCAGACACGATGCCCGGTGCAAACCCCCGCCCCACCAGAAAACGATATTGCCGGGCCTTTTCCTTCAGGCTGGTGGGAGGCTTTCCGAAACGACGCTGCCAGACCGCCTGGGCACGGCTCTTTTCGTCCTCGGCCAGCGGCTGCAGCACATTGGAAATAAGGGATTCATCCAGCCCCTTGCGCTGCAGGTCCTGCGACAGGCGGGCACGGCCGAAGCGCTCTGCCCCGTTTCGCACCAGGGATTCGGCCATGCGTCGATCGGACAGCAGCTTCATGCCCTCCAGTTCATCCAGCACCGATTCGACCAGTTCAGGTGACGGAGCACGAGACGCCGGATTGTCACCCTCTGTACGGTCGAAAGAGGAGGCACTCCCCCAGGAGCCGGATTTGCCGTCGAACGCATCGTTGGACACCGGTGCCCCCTCATAGGCCCCTTGGCCCCCTGCCCTGCCGCCAGCACGCCGGCGACGGCGAACAGGCGGGGGTGTGAGCAGCTTGCGCGTGAGTTCGGCCCGGCTGTGCTCACGCCGGGCCAGCAGGGTAATGGCCCGCCGCTTGAGTGCGCTGCGCTGGGCCGACTCGGATTCGTCAGCCCGCACCAGCGCCTGAAGATCACGAAAGCTCATGCTACCCCGCCTGCTTCACGACCTCACTCGGCGTCCTTGTCCTTGGCCATGCGCGGACGACGTCCCTCGGCTGCAGGCTCGGCGCCCTCGGCACTGGCGGCAGGTTGCGGCACCTCGCCACGGGTCGAGACACCGACAGCCTCACGGATGCGGTTCTCGATCTCCAGCGCCAGCTCGGGCTTCTCGCGCAGGTACTCGCGAGCATTGTCCTTGCCCTGTCCGATGCGCTCGCCATTGTAGCTGTACCAGGCACCGCTCTTTTCCACGAAGCCATGGGTGACGCCCAGGTCGAGGATCTCGCCCTCACGCGAGGTACCCTCACCATAGAGGATGTCGAACTCGGCACTCTTGAACGGGGGCGAGACCTTGTTCTTGACGACCTTGACGCGAGTCTCGTTACCGATGATCTCGTCGCCCTTCTTGATGGAACCGGTGCGGCGGATGTCCAGTCGCACGGAGGCGTAGAACTTGAGCGCGTTGCCACCGGTGGTGGTCTCGGGGTTGCCGAACATGACGCCGATCTTCATCCGGATCTGGTTGATGAAGATGACCAGCGTGTTGGTGCGCTGGATGGAGCCAGTGAGCTTGCGCAGCGCCTGGCTCATCAGGCGGGCCTGCAGGCCGGGCAGCGCGTCGCCCATGTCACCCTCGATCTCGGCGCGCGGCGTGAGCGCAGCCACCGAGTCGACCACGACCAGATCGACCGAGCCGGAACGGACCAGGGCATCGCAGATCTCCAGGGCCTGCTCGCCGGTGTCGGGCTGGGAGATGAGCAGTTCAGGCAGGCGCACGCCCAGCTTGGCAGCGTACTGCACGTCAAGTGCGTGCTCGGCATCGATGAAGGCGCAGGTGCCGCCCAGCTTCTGCATCTCGGCAATGACCTGCAGCGTGAGGGTGGTCTTGCCGGACGACTCCGGCCCGTAGATCTCGACGACGCGGCCACGCGGCAGGCCGCCAACGCCCAGCGCAATGTCCAGCCCCAGCGAACCGGTGGAGACCACTTCGATGTCCGGGGCAACTTCGCCGTCGGCCATGCGCATGACCGAACCCTTGCCGAACTGCTTTTCGATTTGTGCCAGAGCGGCAGCCAGTGCCTTGGCCTTCTCTGCGCGTGCCTTGTCGTCCATGACGGATGTCCTGTGAGGAGATTGAAGCAGCCCCGATTATGACACCAGACCACTGTACATACAATCAGTCTTCTGGTCTCGACCAGATGATGGAAGCCATTCAGGCGAGTGAATCGGCCGGATGTACGATATGCGCGCGGCTCATGGCAGAGGGCCGCAGCGCGGAGCCCCGGAGCGTTGTGTGCGGCGCACAATAGCCACGTTCTGCGCCGTGGACGGACCTGCGGGAGTATCGTACCGCCTCCAGGCCGGGCATTCCGGTGGCGCTAACCACGCAGGCAAGCCCCTACCCCGGCCTCGCAAGGCCCCGGCATAACCCGGGCATTATTCGATATATGAGTGAGTATTGAATTTCATGAGCAAGACTATTGCAGATCTTCTGGTGGAAACACTGTCTGATGCGGGTGTACAGCGCATCTGGGGCGTGACGGGCGACAGCCTGAACGGCATCAACGACAGCCTGCGGCGCTTCAAGCGCATCGAGTGGGTGCCGGTTCGCCACGAGGAAACGGCAGCCTTCGCGGCCGGTGCCGAAGCCGCCGTGACCGGCAAGCTGGCCGTGTGTGCCGGCAGCTGCGGCCCGGGCAACATGCACCTCATCAACGGTCTGTACGACTGCTGGCGCAACCGTGTGCCGGTCCTGGCCATCGCTGCGCACATTCCCTCCACCGAGATCGGTCTGGGCTACTTCCAGGAGACCCACCCGCAGGCGCTGTTCCGCGAATGCGCCGATTTCGTGGAGCTGGTCTCCAACCCGGCCCAGATGCCCGAGATTCTCTACCGGGCCATGAACACGGCCATCGGCAAGCAGGGTGTGGCCGTCCTGGTGCTGCCGGGCGACGTGGCGCTGTCGGAAGCACCGGCCGCGTCACCGCGGCATTGGGTGGCGGAACAGCCGCAGCGAGTAGCCCCCACCTCCACCGAGATCGACCGGCTGGTCAGGCTGCTGAACCAGGCCAAGGCGCCTGCCATCCTGGCGGGCGCAGGTTGCGCCGGCGCACACACCGAGCTGGTGTCCGTGGCCAAGGCCCTGAAGGCGCCAATCGTGCACGCGCTGCGCGGCAAGGAATACGTCGAATACGACAACCCGTATGACGTGGGCATGACCGGGCTGATCGGCTTCTCGTCGGGCTACCACACGCTGATGAGCGCCGACGCCGTGCTGATGCTGGGCACGGGCTTCCCCTATCGTGCCTTCTATCCCAAAGAAGCCACGATGATCCAGGTGGATCGCGACCCGACGGCGCTGGGTCGGCACACCACGCTGAGCCTTGGCATCGCGGCCGACGTGCGCGAAACGCTCTCGGCCCTGCTGCCCAAGCTGGCCGAGCGTTCAGACACGACATTCCTGGATCACGCGCTGGCGCACTACCACAAGGCGCGTTCGGGGCTGGACGAGCTGGCGCAACCGGCGGGAGCTGGCAAGCCGGTACACCCGCAGCACCTGATGCGGCTGGTCAGCGAGCTGGCGGCCGAGGATGCCGTATTCACTGCGGATGTGGGCACGCCGACGGTATGGGCCGCTCGTTACCTGAAGATGAACGGCCGACGCCGGCTGCTGGGCTCGTTCAACCACGGTTCGATGGCCAATGCCATGCTGCAGGCGCTGGGTGCACAGGCAGCACAGCCCAACCGACAGGTGATCTCACTGTCGGGGGACGGCGGCTTCACGATGATGATGGGCGACATGCTGACTGCCGTTCAGCAGAAGCTGCCCATCAAGATCATCCTCTTCAACAACAGCTCGCTGGGCTTCGTGGCCATGGAAATGAAGGCCGGCGGCTACCTGGACACGGCCACCGACCTGCACAACCCCGATTTCGCGGCCATGGCCAAGGTGGCGGGCTTCACGTCATTCCGCGTCGAGGACTCGACCAACCTGAAGGAGACGCTGACCCAGGCGCTGGCACACCCCGGCCCGGTGCTGGTGGATGTTCGCACCGAACGCAACGAGCTGATCATGCCGCCGAAGGTGCAGATCGGCCACGCCAAGGGCTTCAGCCTGTACATGCTGAAGGCCGTACTGAACGGCCGCGGCGACGAGGTGGTGGAGCTGGCGCGGACGAACCTGCGCTAACTACAGCACCGCCTCCGCCGATTCAGGCAGGATCTGGCCGCCGTCGATGATGATGGTCTGTCCCGTGATGTAGGCCGCTTCGCGGCTGGCCAGGAAGCAGGCGGCGTAGCCGATGTCCTGCGGGGTGCCCAGGGTATGCGTCGGCACGGCGGCGCGCATCTGGTTCAGATATTCCTCGCCCTGGGCGATCAGCCCTTCACTGAGCACGTTGCCCGGCATGACGGCGTTGATGGTGATGCCGAATCGCGCATATTCAAGCGCGACGCTGCGCATGAAGCCCAGCTGCCCGGCCTTGCTGGCGCCGTAGTGGCTCCAGCCGGGGAAGCCGGTGACGGGCCCGGTAATGGAGGATGTGATGACGATGCGGCCGTAGCCGCGCGGCTGCATGGCAGCCAGTGCGGCCTGCACCATCAGGAAGGTGCCCTTGAGGTTGATGCCGTGCGTCTGGTCCCAGTCCGCCTCGGTCATGTCGGCCAGCTTCTTCTGCGGGAAGATGCCGGTATTGGAGCAAAGGATGTCGAGTGCGCCGAAACGTTCGACGACGGCTGCCACGGCGTCCTGGCAGCTCTGCTGCACGCGGACATCGGTGTGCTGGTAATGGGCGCCCAGCTCCTTGGCCGTTGCCTGCCCCTGCTCACGGTCGATGTCGGCAATGACGACATTGGCCCCCGCCTGCCTCAGCACGGAAACAATGCCCTTGCCGATGCCCTTCGCCCCCCCGGTGACAAGCGCGGTCTGTCCTTGCAGGGAAAAAAGTGAAGCGGTCATGAATGTCTCCCGATGCGCAGGTGGGTCAGACCACGATAGGCTGCTGGTCCTGCGCCTGGTCCAGCAACTGCACGGCACGCCGCAGGGCATGGATGGCGGTCTGACGACGAATGTCGGCCCGATTCCCGGAGAAGTGCCGTGTTTCGGTCAGCACCAGGGGCTCGGACGTGCCGGGCGGCCAGCGCAGCGCCCAGCCGAAGCAGACGGTACCGACGGGTTTTTCCGCTGTGCCCCCATCCGGGCCGGCAATGCCGCTGACGGCCATCGACAGCAGGGCATCGCTGCTGCGCAGCGCGCCCAGCGCCATCTGGCTGGCCACCGAGGTGCTGACGGCCCCCTCCGTTTCCAGCGTGGCGGCATCCACGCCCAGCATCTCGATCTTGGCCTGGTTGGCATAGGTGACGTAGCCCCGGCTGAACCAGGCGCTGGAACCGGCGGTCTCGGTCAGGGCCGCGGCAATCAGGCCGCCGGTGCAGGATTCTGCCGTGGTGATCAGCCCTGCCCCAAGTGTCGCCACGCGCTGGCCCAGCAGGCGTGCCCAGGCAACCAGGTCGCCCTGCGGGTCGGGGTGCTCGTTCTGTCGATCAACATCTTTCATCGCGTCCTCCCCTTTCTCCATCCGCATATCCGGTTGCACCGGACATGCCGCTTGTGAACCTGCTGCCTGCTGCCTG
>ENA-OWMB01000356-OWMB01000356.1-metagenome-genome-assembly--contig:-NODE-356-length-18515-cov-3.822860_pt1 | contig 18515 bp, 11 predicted proteins | sample MGYA00245353_ERZ651112 | MGnify/ENA primary metagenome ERZ651112 (study PRJEB26857, sample SAMEA4031773) | metagenome | biome: human; feature: oral; material: saliva | place: Philippines | collected 2014...
GATCAGCCCGAGCCGCTCGCCGGCGGTGAGGGTGAAGGCCGCCCCATCCAGCAGGGGGTGGGCACCAAAGGCCAGGCCGGCATCGATCAGGCTGAAGAGGACACTCACGGAAGGGATCTCGTTGCAGGTGGAGGGGCTCAGGTCCGTGTCGACGGTTCCCCGGCCCTGCCTGTAGATGGGGAGGCCCGAAGAACCGGGAGCCGCGCACACCGCTGGCGGGACAACCGCCAAGCGGGCAAGCGCAGACAGACACTTCCGGGATTCTAGGAGCTTGGGCGGCAGAAAGCACCCGGCCCCTCAGATCCGCGTGCCATCAGTCCTGAGCGCGCTGCGTCGCCTGAAACGCATGCGCATGGCCGGCCCGCAGGATGGGACCGGCCTGCCTGGGCTGAGCCGACCTCAGCCTTTGGCCAGCGGCTGCGTCCGCGCCTCCAGCCACGCCAGCGCGGCGCCCTGCAGGCGCGGTGCCAGCTTCTCGCGCACCAGCGCGTGGTAGGCGTTCACCCACTGGATCTCCGTGGGGGTCATCAGCGCCGTGTCCATCAGCCGAGTGTCGATCGGGCACAGCGTGAGCGGCTCGAAGTGCAGGAACTGACCGAACTCCGTTTCCTGCGGGTTCGCCACCGGCTGGTTCACCACCAGGTTCTCGATGCGGATGCCCCACTTGCCGGGTCGGTAGATGCCGGGCTCGATGGACGTGATCATGCCCACCTTCAGGGCGCCCTGCGGCAGCACCGGCGCATGCCAGGAAATCACCTGCGGACCTTCATGCACGTTCATGAAGTAGCCCACGCCATGACCGGTTCCGTGGCCGTAGTCGCACTGCTGCTGCCACATGGGCTTGCGGCAGATGGCATCCAGGAGCGGACCGGCAATGCCTTCCGGGAAGATCGTCTCGGCCAGCGCGATGTGCGCCTTCAGCACCAGCGTGTTGTCGCGCTTGTGCGCGGCACTGGGCGTTCCCACCGGCACCACGCGGGTGATGTCGGTGGTGCCGTTCAGGTACTGGCCGCCGGAATCGATCAGCAGGAGGCCGTCGCCGCGGATCTCGCTGAACGCCTCGGGCGTGGCCGAATAATGGGGCAGCGCGGCGTTGGCGTTGAAGCCGGCAATGGTGCCGAAGCTGGGCGAAACGAAATTCGGACGCTGGCTGCGGAATTCCAGCAGCATCCGGTCGATGTCCAGCTCGTTGAGCACTTCGCCCCGGGCCAGACGGGCCTCGAAATCGGCAAAGAAATGGCAGAGCGCCACGCCATCCTCGATCATCGCCTCACGGGTGTGGGCCACATCAGCCGGCGACTTGACGGACTTGAAGAGCGTGCTGGGGTTGACCGACTCGATGACCGGCACGGTGCCCTTGATCGATTGCAGCGTGCTGGCAGCCACCTTGGCCGGGTCCACCAGCAGGCTGTCGGACAGCCGGGCGATGTCATCTGCCGCCTTCTCGTAGGGCGCCACCGAAATGCCAGCCGCCGCCAGCGCCTCACGGGCAGGTGCCGTCAGGCGCGAGTCGTCCACGTACAGCGTGGCGTTTGAAGTCCCGATGAGCAGGTGCGCCAGGAAGACCGGGTTGTAAGAGACATCGTTGCCGCGCAGGTTGGTGAGCCAGGCGATGTCGTCCAGCGACGAGATCAGGTGATGGGCCGCGCCCTTTTCCTGCATGGCGGCGCGCACGCGGGCCAGCTTCTCGGCGGCGGTTTCCGACACGAATTCCGCCGGATGCACCACCACCGGCTCGGCCGGCAGCGCGGGGCGCTCCGTCCAGATACCGGCCAGCAGGTCGCCATCGGCCCGCAGCTGGATGCCCTTGGCCACGAAGGCCTGCTCCAGCTGGCGCTTGGCTGCACGCGACAGCATGTCAGGCGCCACACCCACCACCGCGCCCTGCCCCAGTGCCTCGGCCAGGGCTTCCACGTGCGTGCGTCCCCGACCCAGCTTCTGCAGCTGGATGCCGGTGCCGGCCAGCTGCGCCGTGGCCTGCTCCCAGTAGCGGCTGTCGGCCCACAGGTCCGCCGTGGCGGCCGTGACCACCAGCGTGCCCACCGAACCCGTGAAGCCCGACACCCAGCGCCTGCCCTGCCAGTGCTCGGGCAGGTATTCAGAGAGGTGCGGATCGGCCGACGGAATGATCCAGGCATCAATGCCCTGTTTCTGCATGGCCTGGCGCAGCGCGGCCAGACGTTGGACGGGGCCCTGCAGGGCGGAGGAAGAAGAGACAGCGTTCATGACGAAAAAAATAGAATCCTGGATGACCGAAGAAACCGAAGAAAGACGGGAGAAGCCTGCAGCAAGCTACAAGAAGTGCAGGCCGACCACAGGAGCCGGCAGACCGTGCCCTTCAGGGCAGCCTGCCCGGGAGGATGAATCGTCCCCTCAATCGACGTCCTTCAGCATGCGGTTGAGCACCGGCACCAGCACCAGCAGCGCGACCGCACACACCAGACTGATCACCGTCAGCTCGACATAGAAGTCCGCGGCGGCTTCCTTGCTGTAGTGGGCGTCGAACAGCACGCCCCCAGCGGTGAAGCCCAACGACAGGGACAGGAAGTTCACCGCCACCATCTGCGTCTTGAACGAGGCTGGCGCGATCTTGGTGGCCAGCGAGATGGCGATGGGCGAAATGAGCAGCTCGGCCACCGTGACCAGGAAGAGCACGCCCACGAACACCAGCATCGACATCGGCTCGCCCGCCTTGATGTAAGGCACGAAGCAATAGTAGCCCGCCGCCAGCACGAAGAGCGAGAGCACGAACTTCATTGGCGTGCGGGGCTGCTTGTCGCCCAGCTTCGTCCACAGCGTGGCCATCGTGCCCGCCAGGATGATCACCCACATGCTCTGGGCCGAAGCCGACCAGGACACCGGTGCCTCCCAGTCCCCGATGCGGCGCACCACCGTCTCGTCAAAGTACACCACCACCGACGTGAACACCTGGAACCACAGCATCCAGAACACGCAGGCCGCCAGAAAGAGCGGTACGTAGGCCAGCACGTGGCGCTTCTCGCTGGCCGAGAAACTGGGCCCCAGCAACATGCGCCCGAAGTAGCCCAGCACCGCCACGATGTTGATGCCCAGCACCACCGACGAGAAATTGCCCGTGTGGATGACCCCGGAGGCAAACAGCGCCCCGACCACACCAATCACCACCGCAGCGCCCACCAGCATGTGACGACGCTGCGCGGGCGACAGCGGATTGGGCACCGGCAACTGCGGCAGCCCTGCCCGACCGCGCGCATAGCGCCACAGCCCGAAGGCCATGCCCAGCGCCGCGGCGCCAAAACCATAGTGGAAGCCCATCTCGCTCTGCAGCACGCCGGTCAGCAGCGGCCCGAAGAAGCCGCCGATGTTCACGGCCAGATAGAAGATGGAAAAGCCTGCATCACGCAGCGCGTGCCACTGCGGGTTCTCATAGAGCGCCCCCACCATGGCACTGGCCGAGGACTTCACCCCGCCACTGCCCAGCGCGATGCACACCAGACCCAGCACCAGCCCGGGAACGCCCGGCACCAGCGCCAGCGCGATGTGCCCCAGCATCACCACGATGCCGGAATAGAACAGCGTGCGCTCGGCTCCCAGCACCCGGTCGGCCAGCCAGCCGCCCAGGATGGTGGCCAGATAGACACTACCCCCGTAGATGCCGACGATGCCGCCCGCCAGCCCCTGGTCGATGCCCAGCCCTCCCCGGGTGACCTCGTAGTAGAGATAGATGAGCAGGATGCTCTGCATCCCGTAATAGGAAAAACGCTCCCACAGCTCGATGTGAAAGAGCGTGGACAGCGGCCGGGGATGGCCGAAGAAATCATCCGGGACGTGACGTGGCATGTGCCTCTCCTTGCGCGCCCGGGCGGCACGAAGGGACGGCAACGCAACACACCCGGAACAGGTCTCGTGGTTCTGACCGGAAGACCTGCACGGACGCCCGGCCCACCCAGCCCCCGGCACGCCAGGCGCACCGAAAGGTTGAAAAGTGTGTTGAATGTACTACGGACTGGGGGCATGACCGGGGCCACGAGAGGCGGTAAAGGCCCCGGAAAGGGGAGGTTCAGGGAAAACCCTGATCAGCTGGCATGCCGCTCCCGGAGCTGGCGTGCAGCCTGCACCATGCCGGCCAGCGCAGGCAGCACCTCCAGCCACTGGCGCGTCTTCAGGCCGCAGTCCGGGTTCACCCAGAGCCGTTCAGTCGGAATGCGCTTCGCCGCCTTCTCCATCAGGTCCACCATGTGCTGTACCGTGGGCACGTTGGGCGAATGGATGTCGTAGACGCCAGGCCCGATCTCGTTCGGATAGCTGAAGTCATCGAAGGCATCCAGAAGCTCCATGTCGGAGCGCGAGGTCTCTATGGTGATCACGTCCGCATCCATGGCCGCAATGGCCGGCATGATGTCGTTGAACTCCGAATAGCACATGTGGGTGTGGATCTGGGTGTCGTCGGCCACGCCATTGGCCGTGATGCAGAAGCTCTCCACGGCCCAGTCCAGGTATTCCTGCCATTGCGCCCGACGCAGTGGAAGCCCCTCGCGCAGCGCAGCCTCGTCGATCTGGATGATGCCGATACCGGCCTTTTCCAGATCCAGCACCTCCTGGCGGATGGCCAGTGCCAGTTGCCGGCAGGTCGTGGCACGCGGCTGATCATCCCGCACGAACGACCAGTTCAGCATCGTCACCGGACCGGTGAGCATGCCCTTCATCGGGCGTTTCGTGAGCGACTGTGCATGCTGCGCCCAGGCCACCGTCATCGGATCTGGGCGGCTGATGTCGCCAAACAGGATGGGCGGCTTCACACAGCGCGATCCATAGGACTGCACCCAGCCAAAGCGGCTGAAGGCATAGCCTTCCAGCTGCTCGCCGAAATACTCCACCATGTCGTTACGCTCGGCCTCGCCATGCACCAGCACGTCCAGGCCCAGCGTTTCCTGCTCGCGCACACAGCGGGCCACCTCGGCCTGCATGGCCTTCTCGTAGGCCGCAGCATCGATCTCTCCCGCCTTGAACTGACGACGTGCCTGACGAATCTCGGCCGTCTGCGGGAAGGAGCCGATGGTGGTGGTGGGAAACGCCGGCAGCTGGAAGCGGGCCTGCTGATGCTGCGCCCTCACCGCATAGGGGCTCTGGCGTGCCCCTGCCGCCTCCGTGGTGCACTGGGCCATCGCTGCCTGCACGGCCGGGTTGTGGACGCGCGGTGAACGACGACGCGACTCGACCGCCTGCCGGTTGGCCGCCAGCTCGTCCCGCACGGCATCACGCCCTTCATTGATGGCCCGGGCCAGCACGCACAGCTCGTCCAGCTTCTGGCGCGCAAAGGCCAGCCACGACCTCAGCTCGGCATCCAGCCCGTCCTCGCTGGCCAGATCCACCGGTACATGCAGCAGCGAGCACGACGGCGCCAGCCACAGCCGATCCCCCAGCCGCGCCGCCACCGGCTCCAGCCAGTCCAGTACCCCTTCCAGGTCGGTCTTCCAGATGTTTCGGCCATCGATGACACCCAGCGACAGCACCTTGTGCGTCGGCAGCAGGTTCAGCAATGGCTTGACGTCCTCGCGGCCACGGATGGCGTCCAGATGCAGCCCCGCCACCGGCAGATTCGCCGCGAGCCAGGCATTCTCTTTCAGCGGCCCGAAATACGTGGCCAGCAGCACCTTGATGCGCACGCTCTTCAGGTGGTGATAGGCCAGGTTCAGCGCATGCTGCCAGTCCGGTGACAGCTCGGTCACCAGAATCGGCTCGTCGATCTGCACCCATTCCACCCCTGCATCGGCCAGCACCTGCAGCAGCTCGGTGTACACCGGCAGCAGCCGTGGCAGCAGCGACAGACGGTCCAGATCGGGATGCGCCGCATCACGCACCTTGCCCAGCGCCAGATAGCTGACCGGACCAAGCAGCACCGGCTTGGCCGCCACGCCCTGCGCCCGGGCCTCGGCCAGCTGCGCCAGAATCCGCGACGGATCCAGCCGGAAGGTCGTGTCGGCGCCGAATTCCGGCACGATGTAGTGATAGTTGGTGTCGAACCACTTGGTCATCTCGCCGGCAGCCACACCGGTCCCGGCAGCATCGTGCGCACCCGTTGCACAGCCACAGGCCGCCTTGTCGTCGGCATTTCCCGCCAGAACAGAATCCTGTCCCGACGCAGGGGCCACGTCCTTGCCCCTCGGCCCCGCCGGCTCGGTACCCGGCGCCGAACGCCCCCGCGCCACCCGGAAGTAGTTGTCCAGGTCATCGCCCGCGTAGCCGCGTACCCGCGCCGGCAGATTGCCCAGTGTGAAGCTCATGTCCAGCACCTGGTCGTAGAACGAGAAATCCCCCACCGGGACCCAGTCCAGACCCGACTGATCCTGCCAGTGACGGCTGCGCAGCTCTGCGCCGACCTGCTGCAGCGCCTCGCGCGAGGACTCGCCCCGCCAGTAGGCCTCCAGCGCGAATTTCAGTTCCCGCCGTGCGCCAATGCGCGGAAACCCCAGGGAATGCGTGCGTGCCATGATCTTCTCCATGCGTTGCCGATAAGCAGGGCCGCATGGTAGAGAGCCAAACCCATGAATGAAAATGTTATTCTTTCATTGATCGATCCATAATTTTCATGGGTAGGCGTATGGCCACCTTCCTGGAACGCATCCATCTGGAAATCATCCAGGCCGTCGACCGGCACGGCTCGCTGACCGCCGCCGCCGAACGCCTGCACCTCACCCAGCCGGCCCTCAGCCACTGCATCCGCAAGCTGGAAGACCAGCTGGGCACCCCCATCTGGCACCGTGAAGGTCGCAGCCTGCGGCCCACCCAGGCCGGACACTACCTGCTGGGCGTCGCCAACCGGCTGCTGCCCCAGCTGCAGCACGCCGAAGAACGCCTGCGCCAGTTTGCCCGCGGCGAACGCGGCACCCTGCGCATCGGCATGGAATGCCACCCGTGCTACCAATGGCTGCTGAAAGTGGTGGCCCCCTACCTGCGCGCCTGGCCCGCCGTGGACGTGGACGTGAAACAGAAATTCCAGTTCGGCGGCATCGGGGCCCTGTTCAACGACGAGATCGACCTGCTGGTGACTCCCGACCCCTTGTACCGCCCCGGCCTGCGCTACGAAGCCGTCTTCGACTATGAACAGGTGCTGGTGGTGGCACAGAGCCACCCGCTGGCCCACCAGACCGACGTGCAGCCCGAACAGCTGGCCAACGAGACCCTGATCACCTACCCCGTCGGCATCGATCGCCTGGACATCTACACCCAGTTCCTGACCCCCGCCGGCATCGCCCCCCGGCATCACCGGCAGATCGAGACCACCGACATCATGCTGCAGATGGTGGAAAGCGGCCGGGGCGTGACCGCCCTGCCTCGCTGGCTGGTCGAAGAGAACATGCAGCGCTTTGCCGTGGTGCCGCTGCGCCTGGGCCCTCACGGCGTGGCCAAGCAGATCTTCCTGGGCTTCCGGGAGGGCGAGGATGAGGTGGACTATTTGCGGGGGTTTGTGGAGCTGGCGCGGGAGCAATCCGGGCGTGAGCGGCCTGAGGCCACCTGCCTCGAACGCCTGGATGACTTGGAAGACCTATCCCTGGCCGAACAACGTCTGATCGACATCCGCAGCGGCAAGACCCAGACCCTGTCACTGGAAGACGTGATGAAACACCATGGTCTGGAAGATTGAATTCGACCCTGCAGCAGCCCGAGAACTGGGCAAGGAATGCCCCCTCCCGAACCATTCATGAGGCCGCTCCCACCTGTTCATTGAGCATGGTGTCGAATTCAGCGCCACTGATGTCCCCGGAGCCATTCAGCATGTCGCCGGCCAGCTCCCGCTTCTTGGTCAGCAGCTGGTCCAGCTTGACATCAAAGGTCACGAAATCATCGGCGGCCACGGTGGGATAGTAAACGTGGACATCCTTCGTCTGACCAATGCGATAGGCACGGTCGGTTGCCTGATCCTCCTTGGCGGGATTCCAGGTTCGCATGTAGTGCACAACGTGATTGGCCGCCTGGATGTTGACCCCAAACCCTACCGCGACTGGCGAAAGAATCAGCACACCGAAACCCGGCTTCTCCTGAAATGCCCGGATGCGCTTCTGCCGACTATCGACGTTCCGGGATGAAGCACTGGTGTCTCCATTGATGATGGTCGCCGAATAGCCAAGCTCTACCTCGATACAGGACTGCAACAGCCGCTGCACCTCGCGGAACTCGCAGAAGACGATGACTTTCTCGTTCCAGCGCTGGATGCGTTTCAGCTGCGTCAGCAGCCAATCCATCTTGGGCGCCTTTGCTCGGTAGACATCCAACCGGTCGCGCTGGCTACCCTTCATGTTGAACTCCTGGGGGTCGGTACAGAGCAACCGCAGGTAATGCAGCACCCCAAGCTGGTTTTTGAACGGAGACTTCCCAAGGCCCTCCCTGGACGCTCTGTATCCCTCCAGAGTCTGGGCATAGAGGCTGCGCTGAAAAGGGGACAATGGAAGGCGGCGGCAGCCCTCATCGACGATCTTTTGGGGCAGGTCCTTCGCCACATCCTGCTTCAGCCGCCGCAGTACCTGCGGCTGAATGCGTGCGCGCAGCTCCCCAACCCGCTGCATCTCCTGATCGGTACATGCCTCGATCGGCTTCCGATAGCGCCTGGTGAAATCACTGAGCGCCCCCAGTAGACCAGGCTGGATGTAATCGAACAGACACCAGATATCCGCCAGATTGTTCTCGACAGGCGTCCCGGTGCAGGCAACCCGGAAACCGGCCTGCTGCTTCTTGGCAGCACGTGTCACCATCGCAGCCGGGTTCTTGATCCGTTGTGCTTCGTCACACACCATCACTGACCACTTCTCGGCGGCAAAAGAGAACTCGAAATCCCGCAACGTCTCGTAGGTTGTCAGCACCACCCGGGCATTGCCGATCCAGCCCGGCTTCAGGAACCTCACCAGCCCATCCTCGTTCCTCAGACGTTCATCAACGAGATGCCTGGGAACGCGCAATGGCGCAAGTGCATCCCCATAGGCCGTCAGCAGGGTCAGCACACCGGGGACGAAGAACTTGTCCGCCTCTTCCGCCCAGTTCTCCAGCAGAGACACTGGAGCAACCACCAGCATCGGCTCGATGGAGGGATTCTCTTCGATGAGTGATGCCATGAAGGCCAGCAGCTGGAAGGTCTTTCCCAGCCCCATGTCATCCGCCAGAATGGCCCCCCGAACCTGGAAATCCGATCTCAGACCATACAGGTGCTGCAACCATGCCACCCCCTCCCGTTGATGAGGGAGCAATGAAAGCCCAGACCTGATACATGCGGGTACCCGGGCTGCCGTCCTCTCTCCGCTCAAAGCTATCCTTCTCTTCTCCTCGTAGTCGACCTGATCGATGTTGTCCCGCAGTATCAGGGTCGTGGAACCCGACTGCCGAGGCGTGCTATCGCGCTCTTTGTCCTTGGGTTTCTCAAAACCGGAGTCGGGGCTCTTGGGGTTACCCGCCTCACCCATCGGTGCCTTCAGGCGCCCGACCAGGCGAAGCACCTCATCCACGGGCAGCTTGTCAGATGTCCCCGGGACCTGAACATCCGTCTCTCCCCTGGACTTTGCCTCCCATGCGCTCTTTTCAAGCTTGTCCAAATTTTCAGGATCGGTCGGAATCCGGACTGGTAGCTCCCGCCCCTCAGGGGTATAGGCGATGAATTCAGGAATCTGCTCTGGAAACCAGACGTCACCTTCCTTATCCAGCCCCACCGCCGACACATGCAGGACCGTGTCCTGCCCAATGCCTGCGATACGTTCGCTATAGATGCCCAGGTCATGGACCCTCTCATAGGCAATGCCTTCCATCTGCGCATGCTTGGCTCTGAGCGCTTCACGCAAGACATGAAGATGTTCAGGTGTTTCACCCCTGATCGCCAGATCGTGTCCATTCCAGGCAACCAGCTGGTGCTGCGCCTGAATGGCACGCTCCACCCGTTCGATGAAATTCTCGACCTGCTCGTCGGGCAGCCAATGAATCTCTGATGACTGAAGCCCCTCTTCACCCTCTGGTTCAATCAGCAAGCCGATACGCAGCAACCTTCCCTCTGCACCCCATGCGACTCGGGGTGTGAAGCGCTCAAAGAGCACGCCGGCACCGGCCAAGACCTCCTCAATCTGTTTCGGATCAAGCACCTCCTGGGCATCCTCTCCCAGAGCCGCCATGGGATTCCTGAGGATGGCCTCTGCCCTTGCACCAGCCACACGCCGCCCCGGCATCCGCTTGATCGACTCCAGTACGGTACGAACCTGAGGCGTGATCAGCACCTGAACGATCCCTTCCGGCGTAGAAAGGTCATACCGTGGCAGAACAGTGGAGTTCCGATCGAAGGCAGCCAGCCAGACATCCGGCACGCCATCAAACCCGGGAATGATCTCGACGACCGGGCCATCGGACACGATGGCAGAGCGGCGAAGCGCCAGCAGCATGCGCTCCGGCGTCACAACGACGGAACGTGTCAGGAAATCGTCCAGATTGGCATGGGCTGCCAAGGCCAGAGAACGGATATGGCCCCACGCCCTCCGGTTGGACAGATCATCGCGCTCCTCGTCTGGCCTGCGGCTGAATGCCCGTATGGCTTGGACCAACTGCCATTGCTCAACGGTCAGACGCTCCAGAACATCATCCAGCTGCAGGATCGCCCCCTCCAGACGAGCGCTTCGAACGATGCCATCAGGATAACGCCAGCCTGCAATGATGATCGAGAAGCCTGCGTCGATCATCGTCCCTTCACTGCGCAGGACGATTTGGGCCGACGTCTCCTCGGGAAGCTGTAACGCCCCGGCAAGATCATCCGTCGAGCGCATCTCGGCCATGGCCGTGGAAAGGCTGCCATAAAAACCCTCCCACTCCAGGAAACCGCCATCACTCGTCTCGGTCAGCCAGCCGTCATCCAGCAGCTGCTCCAGATAGCCTCCCAGCAGGGGAGACTCAATGGGCATCCCGCCTGAAGACGCATCCCGCGAGATCCGGATGCCAACAGCATCCAGACGGCGGTACCAGCATGCAGTCTGCTTTGCCCGGAACGCCTTGCGCAGATTGAACACGACGACACTCTCCTATGTGTACCAACCTTTACCGGGCCTATAGCGCAACCCCTGCATGCTCAGAGCGTTACCAATCTGCGGATCAGAGTCATCCGTCAAGACCCAGAAGTATCCACCTTGCTTCCGAAGATCACTTGTCTTCAGACCATGCCTTCTGGCGATATCCAGAACGTTGTACAGCGGTGGGTAGTAAACGGGCTGTCCCGGCGGTGGTGAAGGCCGCTCCGGAACATGTTCCGTGGAACGACCTTCTCCCTGCCGGCCAGGTCGAGCGGGCGCACCATCACCCCGGCCTTCCGGCGACACGCCCTCACTGCGCAGCCAGTTCTCGAAGCGGTCTTCCCACTCACTGTAGCCGTTTATCCCGTCTTTGTGAGTCAGCTTGTTACGCCGCCTGGCCGAATTCTTCAGGGAGTTCCGAGCGTTTACTGGCAAGGCCAATGGCTTTGTCAGATCAAACGGCAGCCCTTGGTCATCACGATAAGCATACAAGGCATTCCCCATGTCGCTGAACTCAACGACAACCAGTTTGCCCATTCTCATGATGAAGGCATTGTTGTTGCCGGAGGCATCAAGGTACCAGAGTAGACCCTTCATCTTCTCCTTCAACACCTTGAAGTCCGGATCCCTTGAGTTGCGCGCTGTAGGCCCCAGAGCGAAATCCACATGGTCGATGGCCTTCACGTAGCGCTTCCAGAAATTGACACGACGCCGATCACTGGTGCCGTCCTGCGCAAGTTTCGTGAAGAACGCCTCGATGAACTCCCCTTTCAGCCAGTTCGAGACCATCTGGCGTGTATCTTCGGACACCCTCTGCCAGGCAGTCTTGTTGGAGGGTAACCATGGGTTCTCCCACCACGTCACGGAATGGTCTCGCAGGCCGATATGGATGGGATGCCCCCTTATTTCCTTGTAGCGCTCCAGCAACATGGCCAGCGCCTCATTTCTCAGGATCAGGTTGCCACGGATCAGCTGCAACATGCTGTCAAGGCTGTTCCGGAACCGCTGATCTTCATAGCCCACCACCTGCCTGATCTGCGACAGAATGAGCTGCCTGAAGAACCAGGAAGACTGTTCGATGCCAAGGTGCTCCTTCAGGCTGTCTATCGTGGCGTAGTCCCCTTGCATGACCTTGGCAACATAGGGGGCAACCGGATCTGCCGTGAACAGCTGACGATTGTCCAATGCCACCTGCACCCACGGCGGATTGAAACGCTCAGCCTGGATGACACCATTCCTGTCGTACAGGTACTGGCGCAAGGCACTCCAGTTCTTCCTGCCCGTCTCGCTGACGCGATCGGGAAACGAACCATAGCTGAAGTAGTTATGCACCAGCCCTCGGTAGCACCTCCGGTACAGGTTTGGCCGCTCGACCCAGGAGTCAGCCCCCGCCAGGATCCTGTCGAATCGTCCGGCATCATCCATGGCGCAGGTGTTTGTCCCCCGATATGGGGTGCTCAGGGCATGCGAAAGCAGGTAGGCATCACGAAAGTCCCTGACCTCCATGCCCTCCCAGAACCTGCTCAGCGCATCCTGCATCCGATCTTCCGGAAGGTTGCCGGGTTTCAGGCCCGGATTTGATTCTCTGATCCGTTTGATGACTGCATCAAGTATCGGCTCCCACGCCCCCCGGTCACACGTCTGGGGGCTGTAGGCAAAGGCATCCTGGGTGGATCGAGCCAGCCGGTGTTCCAGCTGCTGCAGGGCATTCATCGCAAAGCACACTCGCCAAAATCATTGGAAAGAGGTACCGGGTCCGCCCGACGCTCCCCAATGCCCAGGAACTCAATGCGCATCTCCACCCGACGGCTTTCCTCCGCACTCTCGCGCGAGGCATTGAAGGAATACCCCCCAACCAGGAACAGATTGCGGACATCGGCTTTCTGGTCTTCCGTCAACAGATGAGCACCAGAGCGCGCGAACATGGCGCACAACACCCGCTGGCTGCGCAGCAGGCTCAGGTTCAGATTGCTGAGATAGGAACCTGTCCTGTCGGTATAACCTTCCACCACGATGCGCTTCATGACGCGGCGTCCCAGCTCATCATTGGCCAGCGCAAGGATATCCGGCACGAACTGGCGCAACACGCTTTCCTGCTCTGGTGAAAGGTTCCATTTTCCAAAGGCAAACCGGGCACGGTCGCCAAAGTCAATGACGGCACGGGACAGATCAATCCGGATACCTTCATAACGGTCGGCGGCCTGCTCGAAGCGTCTCATGATCTCGGCGATATCCTGCCGGTGCTCCGTCTCTGCCCGCTCCTGCTCGCTGACCTTCTTGGTAACTGCCAGCAGTGCAACGCTCATTACCACCAGAAACAGCACCATCAACGCCGTCATCATGTCGGCGAAGGAGATCCAGAACGGTTTCTCGGCCTCGTCACGCCGTGAGCGGTTCATAACCAGACGCGCCCCCAGCATGGATCAACTCCGTCCAACCGATTTGCCGGGGGGCGTGGACGCTCCAACGGACGCCAATGACGCCTCCAGCTCACTCACCGCGGCACTCAGCAGGTTGACGGCATCGGAGAGCTTCTTGTGAAAGTCCACATTGGCGGTGTCCAACGTCTTCCGAATGGAAGCGGCAAAGGCCCCTTGCGCTTCGCCTAGCACCTCGTTGAGGCCATTGAGGTACTCGTTCGCCGCCAGTTGCGCTCTGCCCAGCCCTTGCGCTGATTGCTCGATGCGCGAAACGATATCCGTGGTCAGAGACGCTTCTCGCCGAGCGGCCTCCACCGTGGCTTTCAATTCGGTCGTCATTGCAGCCATGGCATCACGCTGCAGCCGGTAGTCCTGCAGTGCGCTCTTGACCGAAGCCGCGCTGTCCTGGAAAGCGGAGGACGCCTCCATCAGCCCAGAGCTTGCCGTGGTTGCTTTCTCCAGAACACCTGCTACCCCAGTCCCCGCCTTGGCAAAGTCCGACGATGCAGTCGCAAGCAACCCGGCGCTGCTCTCCATCTTGCCAATGGATGTAGTTGTGACCCCTTCCAGTTTATTGATACTCTGCGCTATCTGGGTACTGATCTCTGCCATCTTCTGAATGACAGAATCCACCGAATCGGAGAGGCTTCTGACCGCCGATTCGGTGCGAGAGACCATCGTCTCTTCCCGCTTTCTGACGCTCTCTGCCACCTGGTCCTGACTTTCGCTGAGGGAGTTCATTACTTCGCGCATCGTCGTGCCAATGGCCGCCAAGGTTTCGCGAAGTTTTTCGTTCGTCTCAGCCGTCGACTGGGACACAAGCGCACGTATCTGCCCGATAAAGGCTTCCGACTGCTCGTTCATGGCCTGCTGGCGCTTTTCCATCTGGGCAATGGCCTCGGCAAAGCGCTTCGCCATGTCATCACTGGCTCGGCCGCTGGTCGCTTCGATGTTCTGCACCAGCGCCTGAAGTGTAGAGACTGCCTCCTGCATGCTGCGTGCTGTCTGCTGGTTCAGCTCATTCAGGCCCGAAATCTGGCCACCGAACAGCTCATTAAGCCGCGCGCTGAACTGACTCATCACATCCTGCAGCATGGTGGTGGTCATCGCACTTTGCTCACCACTGGCGACCTGTACAGCACCCGCGATCTTCTCTAGGGGCTCCCGGAAGACACCGTTAATGGCCTCACCCAACGCCTGGTTGTTCTCCCTGGCAGAGGCCTTCATGTCCTCCAGAAGACGCTGCTGCTGCTGCTGGGAGGACTCAATCTGTTGCTTGGTCAGCTCTCGCAGAAGAGTGCCCAGTTCGTTGACCAGCGCATCCTTCAAGATCTTGGACTGACTGGCAGAGTCTTCCGAGGCCCTAACCAGGCGAGAAAGATACTCTTCACCCGCACCGGCCACAAAGCAGGCATCAATGTCCTGAGCAATCTTCTCGGTCCGGCGATAGAGCGAGGACAGAAGCAGTTTTTCAAGGAACGTCACCAGCATCGCAGCGCCAATGGCCGAGGCCGATACGAAAAACGCCTCTCCCACCTCATTCATCAGCCCACTGAGGCTGCCACGTACCGTATCGGCATCCTCGCTGACATGAAAGCTCTCAAGCCCCCCGATGAGGCCAGTGAAGGTACCAATGATCCCGATACCTGTCAGGAGCCCGGGCAGATGCTTGAAGAACTCTGCGCGAAGACGGCCATCGACCACGGATTGGCCATTGAAGTACATCTCTGCCGGCATCGTCGCTCGAAGCGCCGTAACCACATCCTGCCCATCCTGCACGACCCTCTGCTCATGCAGGGACTCGCGGTACTCCTTCCAGAGATGAAGCAGATGCCTGTCCCTGGCAAAGGCCTTGTCCAGTTCGGACACGGCCCTGCACGAATCGGGGCCCGTAGAAGAACTCGCTCCAGACTTAAGCCTGGCGAACGCACGCTGAAGCTGAAACAGGCGCCACCAGACGAATCCCCCCCGAACCAGAAAGAAGACAAGAAAAGTAGCAACAAGGAAGAGAAGAACTCCCCCGACCACCAGCAGGTGAGTAGGAAAGGACATAAGTCTTTCAAGCAGCACGTTCATGCGCACACCTCCAGATGAGCAGCTCGCATGACAACGGCGTGCCTCTGCCCGGATAGATCACCGGGATGCACCTGCCCTTGTTCTGCCTGCCCCGACGTTACCGGCAGACTGTCGGCGGATGTGCCAACGCCGCCCACTGCGCCTTCCGCAGCACGCATCATCGAAACAACAGAATATGTCCTGCCGAAAAAAGCGAAGGCATGCACCCCCAGCCCTCCGCCGCTACTCCACGCCACGTCTTCCATACTGCAATGAAAGCCATTTATGATTTTTAGCTGATGCTATCACGCAGTAAATAACGCCCAGCAGTGTGTAAATTATTGAGGAACTTCCCTCATCCAACCGTATCGTTTACACAACGAAGGAGCTGGATGCCAGTCATAATTTCGCAACACCATGTGCCACTCGCTCCAGTAGAGAAGCCGCTCATCTCCTTTGCTGGTCCAGCACGATGACCTGAGACCAGCGGCATGCTTTCAAGTCGATGGCCGTGAACGGCATGGCAAGCGTGTGGGATGAGAACGTTCTGGAGCGCCCGATCTCCATGGACCAGCCGAGGCTCTGATCCTTCCTCACACCCCCAACCACTCCGCCACCCCCCGGCCAAACAGCAGGATGGCAGCCGCAAAGACAAAGAGCAGCACGATGAACCAGATGGGTTCGTCGATGCGGTTGCGGGCGGACTGGCGCAGCAGCAGCAGGGTGAAGGCAAGATAGACCAGCACGCCGGCGATGGAGGTGGTGCTGACCTGGCCAAGGCGTCCGTCGATGGGGGTCAGGACCAGGACCGAGGGCACCAGGCCGTAGACGAGGGATATCCACCAGCCCCCCAGTGAGGGACGTGCCCGGCTGGCCGATGCGGTCGTTTCGGCGCGGGTGTCGGTCTGGTCTTGTCGCATGGCGTCGCCCCCTGTCTGTGGCTTTGCGGGCAGGCAGTCGGCCGCGCGGGTGGCCGCTGTCTTCCTCGGTGGCAGCATCTTGATGGGCTGCTCATGTGTACCGGTCATCCGGGGCTGGAAAGGCGGCCCTGTCCTGCCGCGGCCTGCCCGATGCCTGGTTCTTCGAGTGTATCCAGCGAACGCCTCCTTCCGGCACTTTGCCCCCTGGTTTTACCCGGCCATCCTTGCGGCGCCCGCCATGCCAGGGGTGCTGAATGAGTGCACACCCCATGGGCTACACTTGCCGTGCAGTCGGTACCGACCGCATCGGGGCCGTTTCCGCATGCGGGCCGTTTCCGCATGCGGGTCGTTTTCGCGTGCGAGCCGTACCCGCGCACCGACCGCCCCCCTGTCTGCCGTTTCCCCCGATTCACCCCGGTCTCTCTGCCATGGCCTCCTCCTCCGCATCCTCTCCCCCTTCGCTCCTGATCATCGGCACGGGCGGCACCATTGCCGGTGTGGCCCCGTCGGCAGGCAGCACGGCCGGCTACCGGGCGGGGGCGCTGCCCATCGGGCAGATTCTGGATTCCGTGCCGGGGTTGTCGGCCCTGGTGCCTGAGGGGCGGCTGGCCACCGAACAGGTCTTCTCGATCCCCAGTGAACAGATGAGCGGGACGCACTGGCTTCAGCTGGCGGGACGGCTGCGGGCATGGCTGAACGGCGACAAAGTGCCCGATGCCATTGTCATCACGCACGGCACCGACACGCTGGAGGAGACGGCATTTTTCCTGTCGCTGGTGCTGCCGGCCACGCGGCCGGTGCTACTGACGGGGGCAATGCGGCCGGCCAGTGCGCTCAGTGCCGACGGGCCGGGCAATCTGTACGATGCCTGCCGCTTTGCGCTGGCAGCGCGACAGGCCGGCATCGGCGGGGTGTTCGTGAGCTTTGGCGGCCGGGTGCTGCGTGCGGATGCGGTGTACAAGCAGCACGCCAATCGGACGGATGCCTTTGCGCAGCGCTTCGGCCAGCCGGTGGCCTGGCTGGAGGCGGACCGGCCATGCTGGCAGACGGCGCAGTCGGCCTCAGGCTTGCAGGGGCAGTTTGCAACGCTGGGGCTGGAGGAGACGACGGCCTCGGCAAAAGGCGCTGCCGCATCGATGACGCTGCCCCCGGTGGGCATCGTGCCCCAGCACGTGGATGCCGACCCGGCCATGGTGGCGTGGCTGCGGTCACGCGGCTGCCAGGGGCTGGTACTGGCCGGTACGGGCATCGGCACCATGCCGGCGCCCATGCGGGCGGCGCTGGCCCAGGCGCGCCGTGAGGGTTGTCTGGTGGTGCGTGCCAGCCGGGTGCCGGAAGGCTACGTGGGACGCAATACCGAGGCCAGGCCGGAAGACAGCGATGATGCGCTGGACTTCATCGCAGCCGGCTGGCTGGATGCCCGCAAGGCGCGCATTCTGCTGCAGCTCTGCCTGGCGGCCGGGATGCACGACGCCCGGGAGGTTCAGGCGCTCTTCGAGCGTTGTTCACCGTGAGGCGACCATGCCGACCATTCATATCCCCACCGAGATGGCGCGGCGTCTGGAGCACCTGGACAGGATCACGGGGCGCTCCAAGGATGCTCATGCGCAGGAAGCCATCCTTGAGTATCAAGAAGCAGCCCTTCTCGGACTGAGCTGACAGCCCTCTCTCAACGCCCCTGCGTCTCTTCCAGCTGATCCAGCCGCTGGGCCAGGCGGCGCACGCCGTCGGACCAGTCCTCGAACTCGGCCCGAGAGACCAGCACGCCCGTTCCGGACGACAGGTGATCGGACAGGGCGTCCTGCAGCCGGCTGCCCACTTCAGCGGCATGCACGCGGGCATCGCGCCAGAACTGGCCGGCCCGATGGGCAGCCACGTCGCCCACCACCTGGCTGAGGTCTTCTTCCACGTCCCAGTGCAGGGCCTTGGCCACATCGCCCAGGGCCTGGGCCAGCATCACATCGCCTTCGATGCGCAGCGTGGCGCCCAGGGCCAGCGGGCCTTCACGCAATACCCGAAAGAGCGCATCCACGGTGGGGCGTGCCGTCAGCACCACGGCCGGCTCCTCGCCAGAAACAGCGGTCAGCATGCCGTCGACGCCGATACGGGCA
>ENA-OWMB01000364-OWMB01000364.1-metagenome-genome-assembly--contig:-NODE-364-length-18301-cov-4.427929_pt1 | contig 18301 bp, 22 predicted proteins | sample MGYA00245353_ERZ651112 | MGnify/ENA primary metagenome ERZ651112 (study PRJEB26857, sample SAMEA4031773) | metagenome | biome: human; feature: oral; material: saliva | place: Philippines | collected 2014...
TGTTTTCTTTAGCTCTTCTTTTCTCCGCTGTCTCCATGCTTCTTGTGCGTCTGCGCATGACTCTTCAGGGCTTTTACCTTTCTTCTCAAGAGCTTCAAGGATATTAGCAAGATCTAAGAGTAGTTCTTCCACTGTCATCTTGCTGTATTTGCTAGGTTTCTTCTTCTCTCCGCGTTCAGCCAGCATCTTAGCTACAATCTTTTTCAGGTCTTCATCAGAAGTAACATTGTCCAGCTCATCATCCACATGCCCATGGCCAATGTATGTTCTTACATATTGGGGTACAGATTTGCCTTCTCCAACATAAGCCTTAAATTTAGGCTTTTGATCATTTGGATTCTCTCTTAGCTCAAGCTGTCTGTTTTTTACCCTGATTCTTCCCATGTACCTACTTTTGAATCCGCCCTTTTGGGTTTTTACTTGCTGATCATTTACTTGCCCTTCTACGTGGCCTTCTTGGATAGAATTGTTGCTGTTCATAGCTACAGTTTTTCATAAGATCATCCCACCAAAGCATTAGTGCCTTAGCTTTGGATCTGCGTGCAAAAGAAGTAAGAAGTTTGCATATCTCCAAATTTACAAGCTGTTTTTTTGTTCTTGTTCTTCATCTTGTGTGCTTAGGGTCTTTGCTATCAGATAGCTGTAGTGGTAATCTATACCAAGAAGAGCAGCACAGAAGGTGAATAACTCACCACAAGCAGTAATTATGCTTGTGTCTATTGAAGCAATAGGAGGAAAAAAGAAAGCAGCTACCAAAAGGAAGACACCTGTAAAGGCAAAGATTATAGCAAGCCATAGCTACAGATCCTTCTTGTCAAATTTTCCGTTCTTGTTTATATCTAGTATATTCATGGCTCTTAGTCTTATGCGTTCACTTTCTTCTCAATAGCGGTAAGTCTATTAAGGAGCTGGTTATAAGACTTCTATAGATTGCTTACTTCTTTCTCCTGCTTAGCTATCTTGTCCTATAGATTATCTACATCATTAGAGATCCTAGGTAGAGTTTCATCTTTTATAATTCCCAGCGTAAACTTGATAACATTGAAAAGATTGTAGGCGTTATTTGCCTTAGACTTAGCACTATTAGCATTTGCTTCTATCTCATCTAACTTCTTACTATCTGCAAGCTTGGCTTTAAGCCCCTTGACTTCATTAGTGAAGTCTTGGTACTTGCTTCTTAATTGTGCAGTCTATGAAATACTATCAGCTACAAAACCGTGCTGCTCTGCAATATCCTTCTTGTTCTGTTCTATAAGCTCTGCATTGTGGGTAATCTTAGCTTCTAAATCCTTATCCTTATTCTCAAGATTGGTAATTAGCTTTTCATGTGTTTCCGTAATCAAGCCTTGTGCAGCCCAATTAAGGGCATACAGCTATTCTACCTGCTTAATCTACTTCTCTGTAAGATTGTCCATATTACCCTCACAAAGAATCTTCCACTTAGTGCTTTCCTCTGAAGGTTCTTCTGTAGTTGCTACCAAACAAACAAAGGCACTACCATTAAAGCATACCACGTCTAAATCATTATAGGTTTCTCCCTTCTTGAATCTTCCCTTAAAGGTTGGGATTACCTTGCCTAATGTAAATACTTCCATGTTACTATACTGATATTAAAAGGTTGAAATCATCATCTATCTATGTTGTGAAGTGGTTCTTTAGCTTGTCACTACAGGTGCAAACCAAGTAACCACTTTTCTTATCTATCTTGTATCTTATGCTTGTAAAGGGATTTATCTTCATTTTATTGTCATTGTTATTGTTCCGCTCTTGGTAAGTTTGAAGGTTGGTAGTGTGTAATCATACTCAATAGTAGCCTTGTAAACCTTAGGCTTATAGCTTTCATCATGATAGATATTATCACCATTCTTCTTGTTGTTCCTTACTTTGGAATAGGTTAGTACTTCTGTTATATTGTCTAAGGCCTTCTTTTCAATAAATGAATAAGTGTACTGCTCTTCTGCCACTTCAAAGCTATATGAATCTACAATAAACTCCTTATCCGCAAACCAGCTGCATACTACTTTGGTGATTGGGGCTATCACTTCATTAAGTGATACTTCTAGCTTTAGCTGTGGAGTGCTATACTGATTGGAAAGCCTTGCTACAAGATACTCTTCAGGGCTGGCTTCTGCCATTAAGTAAGGCACTCTTATGTTCTGAAGTAATTCTACAAAGTGATTGGAATCATGAAAGATATAAGGACTGGAGTAGTTGGGAGCTTTCCCATCATAAGTAGTAATCTCATTTTCCACTTTATCCATCTCTTCTACAAAGGCATTATCATTAAGCGCATTTTGGTACTCCGTTTCACTGTCATCTAGTTCTCCTCTGTTTACTAAGCTGGCTTCATAGTTGGTGAAGACGTTACAGCCAGCTGTATATCTTGTAAGAATTAAGCGCGGCCTTCCACCGTCCACTTCACTACTTGACAGTAGAAAAGTATAAGGACGTAGTATTTCAAATATTACGCTTCCTGTAGTAAAGCCTGGCAAAGGAACAAGCAAGCCTTTATTACTGCCATATATTAGCTGATCCTTCCAAGTCTGCCTTTCATTGATTATATTCCCTGATTCATCAATAGACAAAGTGCAAGTATAAGCTTCATCACTCCAAGCATTAAGAAAGTCATTATAGTATAGATTCCCAAACTTAAGCCTGTACTGAAGCTTCATATAGCTATTCTTCCTAAGCTCTTTACAGGGAGCATAAGAGCCCCAATAAGCTTTGTAGTTGAAGTTTACATTTACGTAGTGTTCATTATCTCTATTGGTGCTGTGATTCCTTGCTATTATATGCTCAAAGATTACTTGCTTATTTTCTTTCTCTGCCTCTTTCCAACCTTGAGTAGAACTATCAGGGCGCAATTCATGATTATTATCTTTACCAAAAGCAGTGTAGTAGATAAAGGCCTTCTTCAGAGATATAGATTTTACTTCAGCATTCTAGTCCTTTGCTTCTTGGCTGTCAAACTCACAAGGAGTACAAACATTATACTTATAAAAGGTATCCTTTGAAAGCACGTCATCATTTTCTATATAGCCCTCTGATTGCTTCTTATCCTTATCAAGAGCATAGGAGTAAAACTTGAAATCATCATCTTTGCTAAAGTGGTTATACCTAATGAAGAGATTGTAATTCCCAATCTGTTTATTGCCCACTTTGAAGTGCTATACATGTAAGCTATCTTCTCCATCACTTACATTCTACATACTTGGGCCGTATTGTCCTTTTTCTCCATACGCTTTAGTAGGCTCAAGATCCATCTCATCAAGCTTCTGATTTTTAGCCTTACTTATAGGGTAATGCTTGGCAGTTACTGATACCTTGTTATATTGACCTAGCACACTTAATTGGCAGTCATTGCTTGATATTTGCTCTTTTTGAATGTAATGCGGCTAAGTGGCATCAAGTAAAGCTCCTTGCCTTTTCCAGCTAGGGATCTTATACCATTGATAAAAGCTTGTATCTCTACTCTAGTCATAATCTATGAAATAGATAGCATCTTTGTAAGGTACACAGCTTAAGCCAAAGTATTGGCATATCTGCTCTATTATCTCTAATTGGTTTCTTGGCACTCCGTCTTCATCAAACCAATTTAATTCCTTTATGTACACATCTTCAAGTATTGATCCTTCTTTTCTAAAGCTTCCAAGACTGCTATCATCTGTATTTATCTTTACTGCCTTCATTGATTCAGGCCAATAAACACTAGTATATACTTCCAGCTGCTGGATAGCATTAAAAAGATAGTTCTGTATGTTGTTGTGCAAAGCAAAGTTCCTCTTATACTTGACATACTGAAGAGTACTAAGCGCGTCTTGGCATTCAAGTTCAAATTCAGCTGTTTCATTAGAGTAGCTCTAGTTATAGCTATTAGGAACGGCAAAGCCTATCCATTCAGTAGTATAGTTTTTGCTATCACTGTTATAGTCCTCTTCCTTGTTTGCTCTTTTAGCTTTCTCCTTCAGTAACTTTACAAGTACATTATTCCCCAAGCTATTATTAAAGCTGTCATCATATTCCTTCTAATTGAATCTCACAGTAGCAGTACTGCATTTATAAGGCTTATAGATATTGGCTTCATCAGAATGTACTTCTATTGAAAAAGGGGAAGAGAGAAGCTGTAACTCCTCCCCTTGTTTTATCTCCCTATTCTTCCAGTTAGTGATAACTACCACCTTATATAGTTGGTTGCTTAGGCTTCTAAAATATCCGTATCTGTACATAATCAAAAGGCTTTACTTGTTTTACTATTGTAGTTGTTGAGTACTCCTACTAATTCCTTTCCGCTAATCTTGAATGTTACATTACCTCCTATAGTTGCATTGCTGTTTTGTGATCCTGTTCCATCAAGTATGCTAAACAACCTCTTTTGCTGGCTTCCGTTTAAGATCATTTCTCCACCGTTTACCCTAGCAAGGTTGTAATCTCCAAGGCCTGAAGCAGCAGAAATAATACCACCATTGGCAAATTTAGGAAGTGAAGCAAACACTCCTAGGACAGTGGAGATAATAGAAGCAATAGCGGCTAAATTGACTGGGAAAGGCATGGCAGCAGCTGAAGCAGTACCTGAAGCCATGGCTTGTGCTTGGTTAGCTATGATCAATCTGCTTATTTGAGGAATGATTTCCGCTACTGCTCCTGCTGTCTTACCAGCAAAAGCCAAGAAGCTATCACCGCTTAATTCAGCAGCATTAGAAAGAGCTGATCCCATAGCACTAAAGGCTTCTTGTGTTCTCTCTGCATTATCCTGTAAATCTTGTAAGCGTTCCTTTTGATTGGATAGGCTCTTGTTATTTACAGAGATCTTCACTTGGTACTCTTTAGCTTCCAAATTGGCTAGCTCTTCTTGTAGCTCCTTTAGTTTTTCAGTATTACCTTCAAGTGAAATCTTCCATTTGGTTTTATTGATCTCCTCCTGAAGTCTTGCAAGTTCTCCAAGCAGATAATTTACACTATCCTTATCTACTTCTGTCTTGGCTTTGATCCTAAGTTCTAATCCTTCCTTTTGGTCTTGTAACTTCTGGATCTCTTCTAGTGTGTGGTTGTAATCAAGAGATCCTACCACCTTCATTTTAAGAAGGGCTTGCTTAGAGCTGATCTTTTCTTCTATATCCTGTAAAGATCCAGCTTCTGATTTAGCCTTCTCTTTAGGCTGCTTCTTGATAGTTTTGTGTTCTAAGCCATTACGCTTTTTCACTAGATCTATCTGCTCCTGTAATACCTTCTTTTCCGCTTGTATCTGCTTAAGTCTTTCATCTGATACTACAGTGTTCTGTAGCTCATCATTTAACTTCCTCAAGCGTTCCTCTAAGTACTTCAGTGATCCTATTTGTGGATCTTCCTTCTTATTGGCTTTACCTGTTTTCTTGCTGCCTTTTTTCTTGCTCTCCTTTGGTAATTCTCCTGATCTAAAGACTTCACCACTATTCTTGTTATCTGTGGTCTTGGTTTCTTTTATGTGTACTTCAGCACCCTTCTTAAGGCCTAATGCTTCCTTTAGTTGATTCCAACCTCTTACAATATCCTCCCAAAGCTTTTTAATCCACCGCCACGCTTCTATACAGGCATCTTTGAAAGCTTTCCCTATTGGTATATTGTTGAATTTATCCCATAAGTCTTTGCTAAATCTACTGATCAAGTTCCAAAGATCAATCACAGGCTTTACAATAGCAGCACAGCCAACTATAAAGGCTTCCACCAAAAGCTTACATGCTTCAATTACCACATAGATACTAGCTTTGAGACTATCCCAAACATTTATGCCACCATCAACAGAGCTAATAAGGTTGTTCCATTCATCTATAGTTTCCCCAATGAAAGCAGTAAAATCAGCAAAGACATCACAAAGCCATTTACAGAAATCTATCAGCTCTTGCATTGGTTGAGTTTCTGCAAAGCTAATAAGGAGATTATCCCATGTAGTACCCAGCTTTCCCCAAGCATTACCTATTGTGTCTGTTTGCTTGGCTGCCATCTCATTTGCTGCATTAGTATCCCTTACTGCTTTATTAAGATCTTGGTATTTGTCTTTAGCATCAATCATCTGCTATAATACAGGTGCATTCTATTGACCTACAAGCTTTATCAGTTCACTGTACTTCAGATTAGCATTAGAAAGGTTCTCCAAGGCTTGAGTTGTTCCTACTACTGCTGGATTAAATTGTTCCGTTGCTCCTTTTAGTGCTTGCAGTCTTGAGTAAGTACTTTGAAGCTTTGTGCCTAGTTCTTCCTCTTTACCTATCCACTTATCACCAACTGCTTCTATCATGGCTATTGAAGCAGCATAATCAAAGCCAGCACTTGCCATTGTAGTACCAGCTTTCTACATTACTGTAGCCAAGCCTTCAATCTCAATAGCACCCACTTTACTACCAGCAGCTATAGCATTGGCTACTTCACCTGATTTCTCTCCTGCTAATCCGTATTGGGCAAGTATGCTACTTAAAGCAGTACTAGCTTGCTCTGCTGAAATTTTACCAGCTTGTCCTAATGTAATTGCCGCCTAAGCTGAAGCTGCTAAGGCTTCCTTGTTGTTGATAAGATCAGGATTTATACCTACTAAGCTACTCTCTAAAGCTATAATCTCCTTAGTGGCTACCCCTGTACTATTACTCATCTATCTTGCTGCCTTGCTTATATCTTGCATTTCTTTATCTGTAGCATCAGTAATGGCTTGAAAGTTATTCATTTCTGCCTTTACTTCTTCAAAGGCTTTTACTGAAGCTGCTCCAAAAGCAACAGCTGCACTAGCTGCTAAGGTATAAGGATTAGCAAGCCCTCCTAACTATCCTATAAGTCCTGATAGCTGGCTTCCTCCTACAGAGTCAAATAAGCCTGTAAAGCTACCTGATAAGCCTTCAAGGTTTGCTCCTAATCCTTCTACTGTTTTCCCTAAACCTTCAAAGGAAGTACCCGCTTGTCTGCCTTCTCTAGTTATACCTTCTAGTGCTTTGCTTGTCTTCTGTACCTCTTTCTCATACTTGAGTATTTCCCCAATACTTCTATTTATAGCGGCATCATGCTGGGACATATCAGCAGTACCCCTAAATGTATATTTACTTGGCATAGGTCTAACTTATTTTGTTTGCTTTTTCCTCTAAGCGTTTAATATCTTCATTGCTCATGCTTTTAGCTGATTCTACCTCCTCTTGTTCCCAAGGGAAAGTAATAAGGTCTGAAGGCTTTAAGCTCTTCTTGGTACTCTTCTATATATTGCAATAGGTTTGAAATCTTGCACGCTCCCAATCAGGACGCTGTAAGTAATTCAGATTGTCCACTATAGAAGCTATCTCCCACTCCTGTAATTCATCAAGGAAGTAGGGAATGCTGATTACCTAAAACTCAAAGCATAGCACCCTAAAAAGCTCATGCACTATCAGTGCTTTTTTTTAGCACCTTCCTTATCCTCTTTCTGCTGATTGCTAATGAAGCTATTCTTGCTAAGCACACTGGAAAGCCAATTACTAAAGTCATTCAGCTGCCAAGGATTTTCATCAAGCCAATCCATAAACTCATCAAATGATAAAGTGCTATCCTTATCACAAGCAAGTACTGTACAAAAGAAGTACATGATTATATCACTTAAGCCTTGTGGATTGAAGTTCTGCTTAGCTGCCTTCTCATAGATCATAAGAGAGCGCATTGTATATTTCAAGGTAATTGTTCTGTTGTTGATTTCTATAGTCATAGCTGTAAGTATTAAAGTAAAGGGGAGAAGGAGAATAAGCTTCTCACATCTCCCCAAATGAATTAAATCTATTAAGATCCTGGTGCTTGAGTTGCTTTTGAAATCTTGCCTGTACCTACAAGGGTAACACTATAGGTGGCATTATCTCCATTATTGGCATTAGATTCTAAAGCGGTAATCAATACCTTACCAGTATAGCAGCCTGTATCACCAGACCAGTTAGGCAGATCTCCATCTGCTACAGTCTGTTCAGGATTATTCTCCTTCTTAAGGCCAAAAAATACAGTAATGGCTTCTCTTGCTATCATCTTATCAAACAGCTTGCCATACTGTTCTGCAGTGTAAAGATTTTCAGAAGACATTTCCCAACTGATTTTGCTAACTGTCTTTGCTGCAAAAATACCATGATCTTTAGAGCTAATATCTTGCACATCTCCGTTCATCTTGAAAGTGTGTGAAGTTGCAAAAGCTAAGCTTTTACCTTGCTCATCAAAGAGCATTAAGTCTTCACCTTTAATAATTTGGTTTGCCATGTTGTTATAGTTTTAATAGGTTATTACTCTACTATACACTCAAAAGTCAAGCTTTGAATATAGCTATCATAGTCAAAGCTTTCTTCAGCATCAATCAGCTTAATGTAATATAGTACCATTGCTTCAGTGTCTATCTTATTCTTTTCAATGGCTGCTCTTGCTTCCTGTGCTGCTATTACTCCATTGGTATAGTTGCTAAATACAAGGTTGATCTAAAAAGTTACTCTATCTTGATTTGTTCCATCTTTTGTGTTTATGCTAGACACCCCTAGTCTTTGGTAGGTTATATAGCCTAGTTTGCTCTCTTCTCTTTCAGGTACTGCAATGGCTGGGTATATGCTGATATTTTTCTTATTCAAGATCTCACCTTGGTACTCAGTAAGAATGCCAGCTATCACATTACCTATTAGTAGTGCATTTGTCATTTCTTGCTGTTTATCCTATCTATTGCATTATTGACTTCTTCTAGAATTGTGTTGCCAAAGTTTGCACCTTGTTGTAACATTGCATTCTAGAAAAAGAGCCTTGCTGTTATTCTACCTCTATATCTTCTATCTTTAGTATATCTGTATTTAGTTCCGTTCTCAAGCATTGGAAGCCTATAAGATCCACTTCCTGCTTTCCTGTTACTATCTATTCTAACCTTACCCACCAAGGTATTATCTCTATTGGTAAATACTCTTGTTGTTCTTACTCCTTTCAGTAATGTATCTTGGAATCTCTTGTTTTTCCTGCTTACTCCATTTACTGTAGATCTAAGGTTACTCTTAGCTTGCTTCTCTACTGCTTTCAGTGCTTTCTTAAGCCCTCTCTTTGTTGCTGTTTGCATTTCTCCTAAGGAAAGCTTTTGGAATTTCTGATATACTTCCAGCATGTTGGTCTGTATCATCTTTGCTATGTACTCTTAAACCATTTCCGTAGATCCTCTGACAGGTTAAGTAATACTCTCTTTGGATTGGTTTATGTTCCACTTCTACTATCTTGTATGTTAGTAGCTCTCCATTCTTAGCCTTATACTTCACATAATTCTCCTCTCTTACAGGCGCGTAATCATGTACAGCAAAAATAGTAGTACCTACCGCCCAAAGCCTTTCAGCTTCTTCTTCATATTTTCTAGACGCCTTTACTACTCTTGCTTTTAAGGATAGTGCTTTAGTGCTAGGCTCTTTACTCCTACCAAAGTTCTAATCAGATTCTGTAGAGTGCAAGTACTCAATCTTCAAGTTATAACTTCCTGCAAACATAAGATCAGCCTTTGTAGTTCTAATATAAGGATAGAAGGTAAGTATAATTTAGTGGTGCTTCCTTAAGCTGGCTAAGAGATATACTTTCTCTTTGCATGTAAAATGAAGCAGCCAATAAAAGCATAGCATGAAGGAGGGGCTTAGGTATTTCCCCCTCCTCCTTTGCTATTTCACTTAATTGCTTGTCTATGTGTTTTTCTACTACCTTCTCTGTTGTGCTAATTAGGCTTTGGAGATACTCCTTCTCATTTTCCACCTGCCAATCATCTAAATTAAGGTGCTTGGCTAGAAGGTCTGTAGTTAAGTTGTTCATCCTACTTTTGCTACCTTAATTGCTTCAGGGCGCAATACCTTTGCGTCAAAGTAGGCATTTACCACAAGTCTAATCTAACCTTCAGCGGCAAGCGTTACATTGTCCACCGTAATATCCAAGTTACCCCATTGAGCAAGTACTAAGTTGCTAAAATCACCATAAGCCACAAACTTATCTTTTAAGTTGCTGGTGCAAAGAGCTTGAGTACCATCTACTTCCCCATTCTCAAACACTAAAGCAGTAGACTTAGCACCCTTGACCATATTACGCAAAGCTGCCTTTGCCTTGGGAGATACAAGATACTTCATATCACCTACTACATTTGCATCCTCTAGGCCTGCTTCAAAGTCTGTAAGCTTGGCAAAATCATTCACCGTAGGAACAGCAGCACCACTAGCAGCATAGCAAAGGCCTGCGGGCTGGGTAGCTGTGCCTTGTTCAGCACCTAATACAGTTGCTTCAAGCTTGCTATTGATTGCATTGAAGATCTCTTCTCTGATAGCTGCTTCTGCACCTACTGAATCCTGTACAATAAACTGCTTAGAGATAGGCACTACTACAGATAAACGCTTAGGAGAAAGCTTTACATTGCTGAAGGTAATGTTTGCGTCCTTAGCTTTAGCAGTTTCACCTTCCCAGCTTACATTAGCAGAAGACATTACAGGGTATTGCAAATCACCTACAAGACCAGGTACAAATCTAGCACCAGCTTGCAAGAGTACATTCTTAGCCTTAAGAGGAGTGACTACATCCATTAAATCTGTTGCTACTACGTCTTCACCTTCATCAGCTACTGTAAGCCCTCTCATTTCATTAGAAGGTAATTGGATTTGGCCTACATAGTTTAAGCCAGCTTTACGCATTTCATTACTGCCAGCTTCTACTACTGCTTGGCTTAAGTTGTCAAGTGCTTTGTTATTAGACACGCTTCTAATTGCACTGATAAGGGAGAATTTCTTTTCCATGATTTTATTATTTTGATTGTTATTGAATTGGTTGAGTTCTTTATTGAGTGATTCTATCTTGCTTCTGTATTCCTCAATCTCTTTGCTTTCTTGATCTGTTATATCCCTAATCTCTTCCTTGCATCTTTTATATACTTGAATCATCTTCTGCTTTAATGATTCCTTCTCTTCTCTTATGTGTAAGCTGCTTCTCATAAACTCAAGGTATCTGCTATAAGTGCATCCATCTTGTTATCAATTTCAGCACTTAGGTTCATAACTTCCTTATATCTCTTAGCACAAGAAGTGGCTTCATAAGCTGGCTAAAATACAGGGCTAATATCATGTAATGCTTTAATGTGATATATATCCCTGCAGATTTTACCTTCTGCGTTCTTATACCATTTATCCGCTTTATCACCTTCAATAGAAAAGGCAAAAGAGCTAGAGGTAATATCTCCTCTTTTCAAGTACTCTAATAACTCATCTCCTGCAGCTGTACAAGGAGCTTCAAAAAGGTATTTCAAGCCTTTATCATCTACTTCCAAAAGTAAGCTGCCTTTTCCTTTTTTACTCCTTGCAAGTACCTTCTAGTCATCATGATTAAGCTTAGCAATTACATCACTGTTCTAAATTGTTTCTTGTGTTATTGCTCCCTTCTTAATGTATTCAGTCCAGCCTATATCTTCTGAAGGAGAATCAAAAATTGCAGCATAGCCTTCTACCATTCTATCATTGGAAGTAGGTTCATTTTGATACTGTCTTGTTTCCATTTAATGTGTTCTGATTTATATCCGTGTAAGGTATAAAATGTTTATCACCACCATCTATTGCATTGTAGCCTAGTTCACTTCTTACTTCATTTACACTAAGCACTCCCTTATCTAAGAGCTTTCCGTAATAATTAGCCTGTGCTTCTTTGTTAGTCCTAAGTAAGTAGGTTTCATCTAAATTGATTTGTAAGTTACCCTCACTTGGTTTAAGTAGCTTTCTATTAAACTCTTCCTCCACCATGATAATATAAGGCTGGAGCGTATGCAAGAGAAATAGATTCTGTACTTCTTCTATATTGCCTAAATTCTTTGTTTCACCTAAAAGCAAAGGATTCAATCCAAAGAAGCGTGCTATATCTTCTACACTGAATTTCCTGCTCTGAATAAGCTACGCATCATTAGCATTAAGGCTTACAGGCTGATAGTGCATATTACCTTGTAATATGGCTAATCCTTGCCCACCTTCTGTGTATGCGCTATTCCAAGAGCTTCTTATATCTTCTCTTTGTTTCCCTGATAGCTGGCCTTCTACTGTTAGGATTCCTGATAAATTAGTACCATTCTCAAAGAAATTCTTTGCGCTATTCTCTGTGTTGCTAGCTACTTCAATAGATCTACTGGCAAAGCTAAGCACTGATTTTCCATTTATGCCATCATTGCTATTCTTTACTAAGTGGATCATATTGTAAGGCTCAATCTTTCCAGCACCTAAAATAGGGCTTTGATACCAAAGAGTTCTTTTCTCCTTATTGTAGAAGACTTGCACCTATTGTGGATCAAGATATATGAAATCTAGTGGAGTTCCATCTTCTGCCCTTTTAATGTAAGCATAGCCATTACCCTTAAGTATTACACTCTGGATAAGAAGCTTCATCAGGTTGTACTTGGTAAGTAGTCCATCCTAAAAGGCTAAATGCAAAGGGTGGTTTTTCATCTTCTCATCTTTCTTATCTTCCTTAAATCCTACCTCTATTGGTAGTAATGCTATTGAATCTGATATAATTTCTACTGCTCTGTACACTGCACTTAAAGTCATTGCACTATACTTTTGGCTATAGCTGCCAAACTGCAATGCTTCATTAAGTGTAGTATAGGAGCTATTTCTTTTCTCTGCTCTTGTAATGTTAAGTCCAAATAGTTTCATTAGTCTATACTGTTGCTGTATTGTGGAGTATCAAGGTAAGCTCCTAATGCTTCTATCATGCTAATTACTCCATCTATTTTATTCATTCCTGCCTTCTGTCCTCCGCTCTTTACGGGCTTTACGTTGTTATTGTGATCTGTCTTCAAGCTTACATTAGAGAAGCACCATCTTGTAATTGGATTGTTATCAATAACAAGCTTGCCTTTCTTGATTAAGCGTTCAAGCTCTTTTGTTGGCTTGTTGAAGTTCCATAAAGCCTAAGAGTAAGGATATAAGGGTAATCCCTTATTTGTACAATCTATAGCCCACTGTGTGCTATTGTAGCTGTCATAGGCTATTTTATCTATGTATAAGTGATCTGATATTTCCAAGATCTTCTTAGTCACTTCATCATAATCAGTAACATTCCCAGCAGTTACAATTAAATGCCCTTCTCTTTTCCATTGCTTGTAAAGTTCAGCATTGGGATTACCTGATAAAGCACTTTCAGGTAGGAAGTACCAGCTCTTAAAGTAAAATATATCATCTACCTGTATCATACAAGATAAAGCCGTAAGGTCTGAAACAGCTCCTAAATCTACCCCCAAGTAAGCAATACTTTCCTTGTAGTCTTTTAGATCTATATCCTTGCTGCTGGATAATAGTGTTTCATGTGTAATCCAAGTATCTATGCTTGATACCCACTGATTAAAATTCTTAGTTCTTACCCCAACCTCTAGGGCTGAATTATTGATAGCATTCTTTACTTGTGTCCTAAGATAATCCTTCTCTACAGTAATGCCAAGGCTGGGATTTGCTTTGATCCAGCATTCTTCATCTTGGTAATTGTCTTCTTCATCTAAAGTGAAGATAGCGGCAAATTGGCTATCATTCTCCTTCACTCCTGATAGAATCTCCAAGCATGTACTTCTATAGTTGTAGCAGAAGCCGTACTTGTTGAAGCCAGCAGTAGTAATAATGATCCCCAAGGGATTTGTTCTTGTTCCTTGACCACTTACCATTACATCCCAAAGAAGGCTATCTTTTTGCTCATGTGCTTCATCTAAACAAAAGCAGTAAGGATTATAGCCGTCATTGGTTGAAGCGTCTGCAGCAAGCACCTGAATAAAGCTCTTTGTTTTGTCAAACTTCACGCTATCCCTGTACCTCTTAAAGTGCTTGGCTTTTGGATCTATGCTGCTTAAGAAGGCACTACTCATTTCAAAGCAGATCTTGGCTTGCTTTGCACTGTTTGCCACAAGATAAACTTCACTGCCATTCTCATAATCAGCTATCAGCATGTAAAGGCAGATAGCAGCCATTAAGGCGGTCTTTCCTTGTTTTCTTGCAAGTTCACAGTACACGTATTTAATAACGCGCTTTTCAGTGTCCTTATAATAGAAGCCAAATATGCTAGCCACTATCCATAGCTGGTAAGGAAGCAGCTTAAAAGGCTTCTTATTGTCCTTACCTTTGTAGTGCCTTAGCTTGCTGATAAAGTTCACTATTCTGTCTACCTTCTCTGGTCTAAACTCAAGATCTTCTCTTTCAAACCATTTCAGGTATCTTGCTGTAGCTTGCTTGATATACTTGCAAGCGGTTATCTTTCCACTCTGTACATCTAAGGCATACTACTTGTAATCATACGCTGGTAAGGGCTTCTATATAATCTTCTGTTTCATCTGATTCTGTAAGTTTGATCTTGGCATTAGCATAAGGGCTAAGGCCAAAGTGCTACATCTATTTCAGTATTGTAGCTTGTAAGTCCTTCATAGTTGATAGGAGAGGATTCTTTTTACCTGTTGTAGGGTCAAAGATTCCGTTCTATTTGATAGACTTTTGGCACTCCTTGTAAAGCTCCATATTGTCTGCCAATAGTTCTAAGGGTGCTTCCCATTCTGCTTTTACTTCTCCATGCAACTTAGTAAGGTAGTTCCTTACATCTGTAATATATTCCTTTGTTTGCTTCTTCATATAGGTATAAACAGCTTATCCCACAACAAGCCTAATAAAGGCCTGCAGTGGGTAAAGCTGATCTTAATATGTTAGTTACTCATCTGTGTAGGTTTTGAGGATTCTTTGAAGCTTGCTTTTAGAAACATCTAATCCATACTCCTTCATCACCTCTATATTCTTTCTTATTGATAAATTGCAATCATACAAGCTAAGAATCTCTTGAGCTTCTATCTCCTTTTGATTTTGCTTTGTATATCCCTTTTCTTTGCACAAGGTCTTTAGAGTGCGCAAGCTTATGCTGTGTACCTTGCTTATTGCTTTGTAATTCTCTACTATGCTTAATTCAGGATTATACAACTCATCAAATATATCTTGATTGCGTATTTTTCTGATCTTGTTTCTTTCTTCTGTGCTGAATCCTCTTCTGTAAATAATCCCACTCTTAGGGTAGGTTATCTCTTTCAGTTCATCTATCTATAGCTTATAATCTGTCTTAATAATCTGAAGTGGCTTGGCTGCTACTTCAAGGCAAGCTTCTAATATCCAATCTAAAGATATGTGCCTGTCACTGTTATCTATAAAGTCCTTGAGATCAAGCCAAGCATTATAAATAAGCGTGTTCACGTTTGTATCTTCCTTTATCACTCTTCTAAGGTTCATTCTGTCCTTGAGTGTCTTCTTTCTATTACACTTCATGTAATAACGGATAAAAGGAAGGGAAAAGTACTCTCCTTTATTTACCTCTTGGTAAAGCACTTTCCATTTGGGGCTTTCCACTCTATAAATAAGTGGGTACTTGTTCTGATACTGCTTAATGATTTCATCATAGCTAAATCTAGCAATATCATTCAGAAGAGTAGTATCTACTCCCAGCCTTTCCAGCTCTTTTCTGCTTCTCTTGCTTATATAGTCTGGAATCTCATTTAATTCCCTATTCCTTTCAAGTGAAGAGTATAATCTAAAGCCTTTTAAGCTGTTGTATTTGGGTTTGCCAGCTGTAAAGCAGTAGGCGGATATATCATATATATTGATACGTTGTACTTGTGTTGTCATGATAAAGCATGAATTAAAAGTTAGTGTTTGATCTGTTCCTTGTTTCTTGTGTCATAAAAGAAAAGGTTTCCTTTGCGTAGTTGATACTCAAAAGCTCTATTACCTCCTAAGTAAACCTTTAGCTCTTTCCTTGTTTCAAAAACCTTGTTTTCTGACTTCAATACAATCATAGTATTTACCTTTGTAATTTCCAAAAAAAAGATCATCTATTCCTATTGTGTATCTCATGATGGCACTTACCACATAAAGCCATTAGGTTATTGGGATCATAAGCAAGTGACTACATTTCAAGTAAATCTTTACCCTTTAAGATAGGTATCATGTGATGTATCTCTTCTGTGTAGCTTGTTATGCCTTTGCTTAAGCAGTTCTCACAAAGTGGATTCTGCATAAAGTAAGCAGCTCTTAATCTCTTCCATTTCTTGCTATTGTAGATCTTGGAAGCAATAAGAGAGTTACCCCTTTTGAGGTAACTTCTCTTGCTAGTCATCTTGTTTATATACGGCATAACTTATCCTCTTCTTTAATGTAGCATAAGCCTTTTGAGTAAGGGATCTAGTATAGCTCATCCATCTACATTCTGCTATTAGGATTGTATTGCGTCTACTTCTACAGACAACTACTTACCCCTAACTCATTCCACTTTATTCTATCAAGGTTGTAGATCATCATCTAATCCCAAGAAGTTCCATCAAAGAGCTTAAAGTGTTCATTGTTGCAATCTACGTAGTCAAGAGTACGGCCATTTTCATAGAGCATTTGAATATACATTACATGTATCTACTCCCTTGGTACTAATTCACCTTCTTCTTTTAGTTGGTTCATAAAGAAATTAACAGCTCTATATATCCTGTGTAACTTATCTACCTTAAGCTCTGAATAGTGGTATCTCTTCCTATTCTCCTTTGTACTTGTTCTGTTCTTCTATTCCCAGATAAAATAGTGTGTCTTGTTGTCTTTGTCCTTGCACTATATGATATAATCAATACTGCACCCTTGTTCAGTTTGCCAAATGCTTATAACCTTGTAATTGGTTCTCTCCACTAACTTAGTAAGTATATCCTTGCAACCATTGAAGGATAATAGTTCTTGCTACTCTATTCTCTCCCTGATAGCATTATTCATACTAACCTCCTTTCTATCTTATAAGGTGAAAAGGATTAGGTATGATGCCAAACACATAAAGGATAAGGCAAAGCCCTGTAACAAAGCAAAGAGAATCTACAATCACTCCAAGCTCCAAGGCAAGGAGAATTATAATCACTACTGTAATTTGCATAGGCCAAAAGAGCCTATTCTTAAAGAATAGCTTTAATGCACTCTTCATAATGGTAATTTATTTGTGCCGCCTAAGCAAGGCAGCTTATTAATGATATTATCTGAAAGCATATATATCTTCTTATGATTGGTCTTTGTTGTTCCAATCACTGATATACAAGGTATAGTATTTGCAAATGAAACTTCCAAATTTATTTACAGGAAAAATGCAACTTTTTTTTGTCCTTATACCTAAGTGCTGTTTACAGCTATATAAAGCGCATTTATCTTACTAACCAACTAACCAAACCAATAACCAACAAAGAGAGGAAGCACTTTACTTCCTCTCTTTCTTTGTCTATACTCTTCACTGTATAAGTCACTATAGTAGTCACTGGTATAACCACTATACCCCCCTACCTTCTATAAGAGTAAGGGTAAGGAGCATACCCCAAAGCCTCCTTATTTTCCACACATGGCATTATCTAAACTTCTCTGCTGGATCACTAAGCTGCTACCTTCTTAGTCCCTTAGAGGGCAAAAGAAGTGGAATATCCCTTTTAGCTGGACTGTCCCAAAAAGTGCAAACCATTATATATATATATAACTAGTGACTTGCACTTTTTGGGACACTTTCAAAATGCAGACAGTAAGCGGCTATTTGGCTTGTAAGCATGAAATCTGTATCTTTGTCAAGTACCAAATACAAGCCACTTAAAGGCTAACTTACTGAATTACAGACAGGTGAAGAAGTGAAGGTAAAAAACGAAAATCAGCTGATGTGCGCGTTACACGCGCGTGAAAAACGCACAGGTTTATTCAAAAACTCCACTACTTCTTCCTCAAACTCCCCCACTTTTCGAAAAGAAAACCAACGCTTCCACAACCCAACATCCGAAGCACGAGACCATGCACTTGCCCTCTTTAGGGTTCGCCCACCTCACGGGAAGGAAGACACCTCACGACCAAACGCAAAGGGCAAAGTAATGAAGCGCTAAATCTGTTTCGCACAAAAGGGGAATCGAATTTTTCATCGGCAGATTCACTCCACACACACGAAAAAAAGAGGAGTCGTTCGCGTTTTCACGTTCTTCGTTCCATCATTCCGATTTATTTTGCTATATTTGCACGCTGAATTGTTGTGCGCATTTCGCATTGACGCACAGCGCTTCGCCCTCTCGTCTCCAAGTCGGCGCCGCGGCACCGACGGGTTTCGCCCTCAAAAGCGATCGCCGCTCCCCCTGTATCGAGCAAGAGAGGGACTCCACTCGCAACAAAATAAAACAACAATAAACAACTCAATCTCAATGCAAAACAAAGGATTTGTCAAGTTCATTGCGATAGCCTTGGCCCTGATTTGCGTCTTCTATCTGAGTTTCTCCTTTGTGACCCGTCACTACGAGCAAAAGGCAGAA
>ENA-OWMB01000366-OWMB01000366.1-metagenome-genome-assembly--contig:-NODE-366-length-18300-cov-11.822472_pt1 | contig 18300 bp, 19 predicted proteins | sample MGYA00245353_ERZ651112 | MGnify/ENA primary metagenome ERZ651112 (study PRJEB26857, sample SAMEA4031773) | metagenome | biome: human; feature: oral; material: saliva | place: Philippines | collected 2014...
TTATATACTATTAAAATGTAGTAAGATTTAAACACCTTAATAGGCAATAAATATATAGAGGAGGAAACTAAATGCAAAATAATATTGATATGCCGAAAGGTATAACAATTCAAAAATATAAAGAGACTATGCTTTATGTGATGGAACGTGTATGTCCTAAATTATCTAGAATGGAAATACTAGATGCTATAGATTATAGTATTAATAAAAGATATAAAGCTGGTACTGCTAGATTACATAATAACTACACAAAGACTGAAGTTAATATGGATTTCATTAAACTAGCAAATGATCTTCTTAATAAGAAGGCAATCATGACAACAGAAGGGGTATTATTTGGTAAACATGGTTCTGTAAAGAATCCATTCTATAATTTGATTCAGTATCTAGCAGATAAACGTGATGAAGCTAAAAAGGAAATGAAGAAATATCCTAAAGGATCTGAGCAGTTTAATGCATGGAATCTTAAACAGCTGAATTATAAAGTATCTGCGAATGCATTATATGGTTGTGCTGGTCAGTATAGTAGTATTTTCTATAACCTTTATCTGTGTACCGCGATAACTGGTCAAGGTCGTGGTTGTATCTCCGCATCAATTACAATGTTTGAAGGTCTTCTAGGTAATAATATGAGATTTGAATCTCTTACAGAAGTACTACAGTATATTGATAATATTGTAAGCGACCAAAAAGAAGAACGATTCTCTAAGTTCAATGATTGGGATGTATTGGATAGAAATATCACAGTAGAAGAATGCTATCTTCGTATTATGGATATTTGTGGTACTAAAAATTGGATTCCATCTCAAGAAGCAAGAGAAGCTATTTGGAATACTATCTGTAATCTAGATCAAAGATGTATCAATATAGTTTATTATAAGAATAACCTATACAAATTCTGTGAGAATAGAAGAGTTATCAATCTAATTCTTCAAATGCTTACTAAGATGGAAGAACCATATCTAGATCCAAATAAAGTTCCAGAAACTATAGAATATGAGCTTAAACTATTTAAGGATCTAGTCTTTGAATATATCTATTACCGCCATATGTTTATAGATAAACTTCCTAGAGTATATGAAATGCAACGTGATATTGTATTGATTACAGATACAGATTCTTGTATCATATCTTTAGATGAGTGGTATCAATTTGTATTAAAATACACTATTGGTATTCCTATGAAGATTAAATATACTCAAGCTCAAATAGATGAAGAGTCTGATAAGCTTGTATTACAATATAAAAATAATGAACCTAAATATGAATATGATTTCTACGATAGTAAGTTAGTAGAAGCTAAGAGAAAGAAATATCCATTAGTTGTTATTGAAGAAGATTCTCTAAGATATAGTATTGTAGATATTATGTCTTATGTAGTAAGCCAATTAATATTAGACTATATGATTCTATTTAGTGAAAACTATAACACATATGCTGAAGATAGAGATTGTTTGCTTATTATGAAGAATGAGTTCTTATTCAAATCTTTATTACTTACAAAAGGTAAAAAGAATTACTCTACTCTTCAATTAGTTCAAGAAGGCAACCTAATTCCAGAAGATAAACAAATGGATATTAAAGGTATGCCTATGAGCAAAGTTGGCACTCCAGAATCTACAGCTAAGAGACTAGAACAAATTCTGGAATATGATGTATTAAGAAACTCATTCATAGATCAAATAGATTTGGTTAAGAAGTTTACTGTATTGGAAAGAGAAATTTATGAATCTCTAAAAAATAAAAGTAAAGACTTCCACAAACCTGCTCGTATCAAATCTATGAACTTCTATAAAAATCCTATGGCTGTTCAAGGTATTAAAGCTGCTTATGCATATAATACTATCAAAGATAGATCTGAAGAAGGTATTAATCTAGAAGAACGTAATAGTGTTCTTATTATTAAGACTAATCTTACTACTAAGAATATTAATGAGATAGCAAAATCTCATCCAGAACATTGTATGAGGGCTAATGAACTATTAAAAGATCCAAACTACAAAGCTGGTATTACATCTATAGCTATTCCATCAAATATTGATATACCTGACTGGATAATTCCATTTATTAACTATACGGATATCATTCAATCAAATCTAAGAAACTTCCCACTAGAAGAACTTGGTATTAGTAAGATGGATAGTAAGAATGTAACTCATACAAATATCCTTCAATTTTAGGAGGTAAAATGCTTATTGGATTAGAAGCTGATGTGATGGCTGGAATTATAGCAAAGAAAATCATTAATGCATATAATTCTAAGCTTGAACCTGAAGTTAGATTAGCATTAGATTCTATAAAGTGTTTAGTAACAGAATCTGAATCAGAGACTGAAGTATTAAATATACTTAGAAATAAATATAATATGAGATTAGTATTTAAAAAAGTGCATGATAATGCTACTACTCATACTTATATTGCATTAGAATATAAAGATTTAGCATTTAGAATAGAATAAGTAGAGAGGGGTAATCCCTCTCTACATAAATTTTTGTATAATTATATACTATAATTATGAAGACATTATGAGCTTCATAATATTTTAACTTTATTTTGCTTAAATATTTTTTCCTTAGGAGGAATAAAAATGAAAAACGAACAAATTTATATGACAGAACGGGTTGATAATTTGATTGCACAAGGAGAAGAACATCGAAATACATTTGTCGAAATGTTCGATGAGCAAATTCAAAAGATCAAAGATCGATTGAATTCATTAGATAAAACTAAAGATATGGCTGAAAAGCAATATCAAGCTAAAGAACTATCTTTAGATCTTTACAATATTATTGTTAAAAAGCTAGACAATACCGAAAAGGAATTGGAAGAGCTTCTTAAAGATGCTGTAGATAAGAGAAATGAAGCTGTAATTGAATACAATAATCTTATTGCTAAAGCTAATAGTCTAAAAGCAGTCATGATATAATAGGAGGTATATGAAATGATTAATACTCAATTTAGTTTCAAAGATATGATAGGTTTAATGGAGCCAGAATATGGATATTCTATTAAAGAATACTCAGCAGAAAATCTATATCGTATTTCGAAAAAAGGGGATAGTCGTATTATCCCCTCTCAACATTTTACTGTATTTAAAATCAGTAAATTATATTCTCCAGAAATGGAAGTATATAAATCAGAAGATAATCGTAAGATTTATATTCAATCTTTATTGAATCCATCTGATACAGATATAAATAAGAAGCTTCCTGAAGTTATGGATTCCTTAAAAGAAAGATTAGGTAAATATGGTAAAGAATTGATGGAATTCTTAGATTATAAATACAATGACCAAAAAGATCATGTTGAATACAAAGATTTCCATCTTATAGTTGCTATGGAATTACCATTTATGACTCCAATATTGTTAATGAACTATGGTCCTTCTGATCAAGTATTTATTGGATCATTATCTGAACCTTATGAATTACCATATAACCTAAGAGACGAGGATTCTGATGATAAAGATCCTTGGAGCTTTGTAAGATTAAATCCAACAGAAGAAGAATTTGAGGATTGTGATTTTATCAAGTCTCTTAAAGACAAAAGTTATAAGGAAATTGAAAGAACTCATTTCATAACTCGTGATAATGAAAAATTCTTTGATCTTTTAGAAAAAGATCACATTATCAAAAGTGGTCTCGATAATAGGATTGAAGAATCTTTTGATTTCCAAACTGATTGTGGGTATAATTTTATATGGCTTACAAAAGTTACAAAGAGATTCATTTATGATAGATTCTCTCATGCTTATAAAGAGGTAATAGATATTTCAAATGGTGAATACTTTACTAGCATTGCTGTAGAACCTAATGAAGTTATGAGTAGTTTTGAGATCAATTATGCTAATTTTGAGGGATATTATAAAACACCAGTAGATAAATTTATCCATAATCCTGAAGCAACAACAATAGCAGCATTGTCTAATAATATCAGTTGGAAATTTGTTGATATGGTAAGAGAACAAGTATCCATCTTTAAAGATGAAATCAAATATGTTATCGCTAATATCTTATTATCTGGATATAACTACATGGAAAAAAGATTCATAGTAGATATTCCTGATCCTGATACATTCGATAAGGTGGAGTTATTCATTGCTAAAGAATCTGATTATTCTCTAACAGATATGTCTCGTGCTAGAATAATTAGACCAGAACTTGAGAAAGATGGTAATAGTCGATATGTAGTATTATTTAGACCATATGATGAAGACGCTAGAACGGATTACTGGCCTTCTTATATCCCGTTATTTAAAATAGATAAAATTGATCAGTTAAGCGGCTATACAGCTGATGAATCTTATAATGCCAAAGTAATTATATCTATTCAAAAAGGTATTACTAAAATGCTTGCTGGTAGACTTACAACTATTGGTGGATATAAAGGCGCTGTAGATTCTAAAGTCACTGAAGCTGTAATGCTTAACAATGATAATCTATATCTTAGCGGATCTGTTAGTGGTGATGAAACTATTACTAGATGGAGAGTAATTGACAAAGGTGATAGCAGACTCTATTATGGTCATATCAAAGCTTATGATCTTGGCCCTCAACCAGTAGTTCCTAGAGAGCCTATTAATGTTGAAAAGCTTAAAGAAGAAGAATAAATGGAGGTAACACATGAATGAATTTATTACAATTAATCTAGGAGGATACCCAGTACGGGTATCCTCTTATTCTCGTCTCTTACATCGTGAACAAGGAGATGAGGTAAATGGTTTTGAACCATTAAGCGACTTTGGTTATAATTCCATATTATTCCATAATCTAGGATTCAAAACAGCTCCAATTGGATTGCAATGGATTGAATCTGGCAAACCAATTGAATGGATTGCTAAAGAATCTAATAATGTATTAGATGTGCCTATGACAAAAAATAAACTAATGCTATTAGGACCAACAAGTCTATTAGATTTAATGCGTATTGTAAGATTATGGGGTGCTGGTCATGTAGAAAATGGTAATATCTTAGATTATATCCATTCATTCCAATTACCAGAACCAGATCAAATCAAATACCTAATAGAAAATGGTTATAAGGTTTCTAGAAAACCGATTATTAAGAAGAAGACAGATAGTTGGCTGACTTCCCATGTTGAGATGAGGAGGTTATATAATATCAATCCAAATGTAGATGAGGAATATTATGAAAATTGCTTCCGTAATTATACTAAGTATTTTAGAGCTGCAATTATCGAGAATCCGATTCCTTTATTTGTAGCATCTATTATTGATCCAGATTTTCTATTTGGAATTATTAGAGAATCTGAAATACAAGCAGCTAAGATTGTTAATGCTCAAAAATATGATGATATAGCAGCTCTTAGAAAAGATGAAGATATGTTTGATGAGTTCATCAAAGTATTCACAGTATTCGAAGAGCAAGTAAATGAGATGTATGCTCAAGAAGGGGCATTTGTATTTACTAAAGATCTTAGAAACTCTATGGAATTTGTTCCATCTGGAAGTATATCTATGGCATATAGAACTCATAAGGCTGCTATGGAAGATACTAAAGCAAATAAGTTCTATAAACTTATTAGTGAAGATGATGTTATTGCTGACTTATCTATGGTATCTGATTATATTGATGGTAGCTTGATAGATGAGGATAGACAAGAGATCTTTAAGTATATTGATAAGAAATCTCTTCCTAAATTCCTAACAGATATGGTTGTCAAAGAAGATGGATCTAAAACTCAATCTGATGCATATGAAACTGTTATGGTTAGATTTAAAAGAATCATCACTTGTCTAAAAGTAAACTTCCCAGATATGTTTGATTCTAAAGATAAATTGATTCTTACTAAACCATTTTATATGGATGAGCATAGATTTGCATTGTATAGTAAAGTAACTAATGAAGTTATTATAGCTACTAATGATAGAAAGATCTATATCATGAGTCCTAAGAATGCTATTGATCTTTATAAGTCTTTATACAATACTAAAGTACTTTTAGATCCTAAAGAAATTCCGCCAGAATGTTCTCCAGCAGCTCCTAGAATGAAACTAATTGGTCCTAAGAATGAAGAAATTCCACCAGTAGTTTCTGAGCCTATTCCTACTGGTAAAGTGGTAAATGAATCTTATCAAACTCCTCAGTATGATAATGTAATAGGTAGTTCTGGAGTACAGGTTGATGAAGATGGTATGATAGGAATTAATATCTCCAATTACGTTGAGTAATAGAAAATAACAAGAAGTCTGACCTCTAAATAACTTAGAGGTCAGATATTCTGTTTTAAAAATTATTTGAGGTTAAGGGGAGATATTTTTTATGCTACCAGCAGATGAACGACGTATGAAAGAGGTCGTATTATTATATAATAAAGTTCAAGATAAGATCATGTTTTTAGGAATGAATGCAATTCTTAAAATGAACGTGGTTCTATATACTGGCGGATATATGGATCCAAATAAGGGTAAGAAATATTATTATGGGGAAGTAAAATATACTGATGATGAAGGTCTTAATAAAAAGAAGATAAACAGAAATTTTGATGCTTATCTTACTATAGAAAATATTAAGCCTACAGAAGCTGGAACAAAAGAGAATATTATGATTAGAGGTGCTCAATTAGAATTAATGAGATTAACCTTACTTCCAACTTTAGAAAAGATCATATTACAACCAGAATTGTTTTATGAGTCTAGAAACAAAAAATTATATTTGGGAGAAGCTCCAGCAACTACAATAGAATGTGGTAATAATAAGTTCTTATTATTTGCTCCAGGGATACATAAACTATATAATGAAGATTTACAACCTTGTGTAGATCTATATTTGAGTAATGAAACTAATATCTCTAGTATGAGCTTCAATACTGTTTTACAGTTTATGAATTTTATTAGAACCTTTTCAATCTATCAATATGCTTGTACTATGATAAATTTCTTACCAAGACCAGTACCTGGATATAATATGTTTGATATGAGTATTCCATCTGAATCTCCATCTTACTTTGATACACACAAGAATAAGAGAATGCAGTAATTGCATTCTCTTATATTTTTTTTGATTATATACAATAATTGTGATCATATGATTTAAGTAATTTAAAGATATATAGAAGAGATAGAAAGGATATTTCTATGGATCATATTGATGTTCTAAGAATGATTGTAGCAGCAATCATAATGAATTTGATTAGAATCCTAATTGACTTCATTGTTATGAAAATCAAAAAACATCTGTAATTAACATCCATTTCTATTGGATAAAGGTAAATACCTCCATTGTATATAATCAGTGTTTGTTTACCGATCTCTTCTATATAGCTTTATAAATAAGTTATGTATTTAATTATCTATTATTTTTTTCTAGTTGATAGTCATCATTGCTGGTTGGTTTCTGTTAGCAGCAGATACAAATGTATTATCTAACATTTCTACTATTTGTTGTCTATCTCTAGCCTTTTCTTCTAAAGAAGATAATTTTAAATCCACATTAGCATATACTGTTTCTAAGTTATCATACATCTTTAATTGTTCATATAAGAATGTAGCAACGTCAGCAGTAGCTAATCTTTCAAATGTTTCCATTTGTGTTGGAGGGATTGTTTTAAGATTATCAGCATGCTTTACAAATAAGGAGATAGGAACTCTTTGGAATTTGGTTAAGAATGAAGCAGAGATAGCTACATTTAATTGGATCTTATTAGGTGGGATCCATTCTACATAAATACCATTAGAGAATGCAGATACATGATCAGCCATCATAGTAATATCAGCATAAGTACCAAAGTCTACAGAGCTGGTCATCATATCATAAGTATTTACACCACCATATGTAAGACCAGGGAAATGAGCTGACCATCTATGCCAGTCAATATCTCCACAACCTAAGATAGTTTGACTTTCACAAATAGTTTCATCAATTAACCAGTAATCACCTTTTTGATTTTCTGGTCCTAATGTGTAAGGAACTTTATTTGGGAAATATCTTGAGAATGTATCTAAAGTTTCATTACAGATTACATCTCTAGCCCATACGTCTTTAGAGAGATAATCTGGTAAATTCATTTGGCTTGTACCTAAACGTCTTTCAATCTTGTTAAGAAGCTTAGTCATTTCATTTGCCATTGGCATATATTTACACTTCCTTTCTTATTGGAATATTTTCTATTATCCTAATGTGGAAAGACTACTAAATGAAAAAAAAATAAAGACTAGAATTGATCTAGTCTTTATATGCTGGGATTTCACCGTGGTGAGTGATTTTCCATTTTGTATTGGCTTTGGCTTGGTTGCCTTGCTCAATAACTTTTTGCTGTTGTACAGCTGCAGCCTTAGCCTCTGCTTCTGCAGCCATTTGATTTTCATGGATGTTTTGAACTAATCCCATGCCAATAATAAGAACCATACCAAGCATCATCAATGTGTACTTATTTACCAATTTTTTCATTTTTATAATCTCCTATAGTAATATAATAATATACATATTCACCATTATAGTATACAATCGAAAATCAGAACTTTACCAAAATATTAAAAGCCAGACTTTAATATAAATCTAATATAAGTATATTAATCATTCCAGGAGGTAATAGAAATGGAAGATTGGAAAATTAGGCTGATAGATGAGCATATTGAGCTCAAAGAACGTATCTCTAAACTAACTAAATTCTTAGATGAAAATAAAGATCATGAAGACCACGATATTCTTAGTAGACAACTAGTTGCTATGATGGATTATCTAAAAGCTCTAGAAGAAAGAATTAAAAAGCACTGCCACTAAAATATTCCCCATAGCTATAATAGCTATGGGGTTATTCTTATCTTAAAATTTCAATGCCATAAATAATACGGTTAGCTTACATTTCTTAGATTTCTTATAGATATCATACTTGACCAAGAATCTATTAGCACCTTGGCTATTTAGATTATCTCTAATCTCCATAGTAGTAGCATCACCTTTAGCAATATTGAGCATAGATTTATTTATGTAACTCATATACTCGAAGTTTCTATTCCCATTAGAATCTTTAAATGTAAAAGCAAAGATACCATCAGATGCTTTATAGTTATTCATTATATTTTGAAATTCTTCATCAGAATCTAAATCATAGTCCTTTAAAACTGTTCTACTATATTGATCTTCAAAAGCATAGAATGAATAGTAATTCACATACTTCAAAACTTCTGTTGCTGGAATTGTATTCATCTGTGCAAAGATATCTTGCTCTGTTGTAATAACCTTATTTGTATGAGGTTGTCTTTCATTATGAACAACGTGTTTAGTCTGAGTCTTGATATAATGGCAAGCAATAAATGGTTGTCCATTCATATCATATTGCTTCAAACCAAGAATAAGATTATTAGTTTCTAACCCATTATCTTTAATAGACTTAAAGAATGGATTTAGATCTTTAGATAAGAATGCAATATTATGCAAACCCAAATCTCTAGGAAGAATATGAATCTTATCTTTTATCTTTTCAAAATATCCTATAGTAGCTACAGAGTTAAAACTTATACCACATATAGAAGTATCTGGAGATGATTGTAGTAACCATGCTGGAATAATAGTTATCTCAGACTTTAGATTTTTGGATTCATCTAATGCTTCATAGAGATTAGCAGAAGCTATAGTGATTTCAAATATACCATTATTGATCATTATAATTTTTCTCCTAATCTCATAATCATACCATCTACTCTATTTTTAACCCATTCAGGAATAGGTCTTTGAATTCCTATTACTCTATTTGGATTTATTAGATTAACAACAGATCTTCTATTATCTGTAATTTGTTTAAACTCATTAATATCTTGCATACATTCTTCTACGTTTGCCAATCCTACCCATCTATGGCAGAACTCAATATAGTTATATGATGCTAGATTCTCTGTAAATGTACCACCAGTACTTAGTTTCAAATAAGCTGGATCTTGGAATGGTGCATCATCAATAAAGATCTTACCTACTTGAGTATTTGGAGCCATATTAAATTCTTGCATCAAAGATGGATATAGACGTTTGTAGTCAAAGTCATTGCCATTATTGAATTTAGAAATATAGATACCATTTGCTTTAACACGGTTCTTATTGCTAATCTTAGTAGCTTCTGCAACAAACGCACCAGCAAACTTCTCTGTAGGTTTCTTACCAAATCTATTTACATTATTACCCATAATAACACCTTCATGGTGTTTATAGAATTCGGCACCTTTTGTAGATAGATAGTTTGTTTGTCTAAAGATCTTTTGATATGGAGTATTCATTTCAATTACATTGTTAAACATGTATTTGAAATCTTCTGTTTGAGCTTCAATACAAGCCTGAACAACAACGTCGATAATATTATACAACCAGAATGTATGGAAATCGATATAAGGAAGTTTACCGATATCTGTAGTGATATCATGATAATCTAATTTTCTTACACCACATTCTAACCCACCAACAAAATCTAATGCATAGGAGTCTATAGCTTTTTGGCCTTTACGTCTAGATGCATATGATACCATTTGGTCTAGATATACTGTTCTTGAAGAAATGAATGAATAATCGCCACGTTCTTGAGGATCATTTTGATTCTTCTCATCTACGAAATATTCGCAGAACTTGATAGGAATATCTTGGTCACAAATAAGATCTTTTGGATCTATATTATTAGCTTCTAGTCTAGCTATAAGAGATGGTAAGTCATATGCGATATTGTATGCTGCTGCAATATCTGGAGATAATTCATGAACTAGATTAAAGAAAGCTATAATCATTTCAGCTTCTGTATCAAAGAATCCTGTTGATAATCCTACATTATCTAATTTATATTTTGATACTTTCTCTTTAGATCCTAAATCATATTCTATGAAATCTCTAACCTCTTCAGTATATTTATTGAAGTCTTCTTTCATCCCATTTTCTAATTCTTTAATCTGTGGGTTATTTGGATTTCTCAAGATGAAATTATATAAAGTATTTGTCTTAGTAAAGTATGCGGTAATAGCATTTACAGGACACTCACCGATTGTGATTACGTCTGGATTTAATGCATTAATAATATCAGATTCAATATCAAAGAATAAGATATCAATATTACATACTGGATTTTGGTATAATTCCGCAAAGACACTACGGATATAATTCAAGATATTCATATCTGCAGAAAAGGCTCTTGGATGAGCGAAGAATGCATCGTTCATCCTATAATTTCCAGAATACATATTTTGCTTATAAAGATCTTCATTCCCAGTCTCTACCGCTATAGACTTTTTAATATCTTTATATTTACAAGTTACTGGATCTACTTTCTCTCTTTCAATAAAGTGAAGATTGTAATCTGTTTGGTATTCTTTCTTCAATAAATACCAAGTGTATTCTGGTTCATAATATACTCTAAATTCTTTTTTACCAGTTTCATTATTTTTAAATATAATAATAGCAAAGTCTCTATCAAATCTACCAGTAGCTTCATTTCTAGTTGGTCTTTGATAGAATACGTTCATTATTGTTAAATTGGATCCCCTAGGATAACCAATTACCTCTTCTAAAGTCATTTATTTCCTCCTAATATTCAAATTCTATTATAAGTAAGTCTCCGAAATTCTCAAAATGAAATCGGTATGGGAATAACCCCATACCGACTTATTATATAATACCAAGACTCATCATAAGAACTCTAACAGCTAAAAATGTTGAGCTTATAAATAATACTCCCTGTATTATGAAACATAATATTCCTATAGGAATAAAGTACCATTTTATTACTATTATCTCTTTTCTACCAAATCCACATATTTGTCTGATAGCACACTTCAATGCAACAGATACTACTGATATTCCATAGAAATATAATAAAGGCTTTTCAATATATTCTGCAAATTGAAGTTTTGGTAAGAATACTACTGCCATTGTTATGACTAAACATATCGTCCAATAGCATTCTGAGTAATTAGACCACCAAATATTTGCCACACCATCTTCTTGTTTTTTCATTATAATACCCCTTAAAAATATAAAATAAATATTCTGCTTATAGTATATATAAAGATTACAACCTCTATACTAGAAGAAAAAATAACTCCTAGTCTATAAACTTTTATAGAACTATTAAAAGTACCATACCTTTGTAAGGTATCCATACTATCACTAAATATAATCCCTACAGTCCCTATTAATATAATAAAGATTGTTCCTAATATTCCTATATCATCTGTTATCATTAACCCTATTATATTTAATAGAGTGATAATTGCAAAGAATAATAAATGCATATTTCTATCTCCCCTTGATAATATAGTGCATTAATAATATTACAAAGAAGTCAACTAGATATATACACAATTATAGTATACAACTGAATAGTTATTTTAAAGGTTCTGACAGGTTAGTAAATAATTTTCCCATGATATTATAGAAAATATAAGGAGTTGAACTCTTATGGCTAAAGAAATAGTTACATTCGTCACTGTAGAAGACGATCATGATGAAGATAGAACCTATGGTTTTAGTTCTAATAATGTAATAGATGAAAGTAAAGTTGTAGAAGCTGAAATTATTGATTCTACAGAACAAAAGATCTCTAAACGTAGAGGTCCAGGAAGACCTCCAAAAGATAGTTCCAATGTAATCACTTATACAAACTTTGATGATGATGGTAAAAAGAAATCTTCTGGAAAAGGATCCATAGTAAAAGAGTTTGAAAAGGGATATGCTGATAATAGCAAACTTTTATACGGTGCTATTGCTCAAACAGAGATGATTTACAATAGTATTGAGGATGAACTAAATCATTTCAGATCAAATAGAACATATGGTGGTAAGATGCGTCTCCAACATATGTCTAACTTTATGAATACTCAAGTAACAGTATTGAATACAAAGATTGCTGCTGTCAGAGAGCTTAACTCTACTCGTAATAAAATCAATGATCTTGTTCTTAAAAGAGAACAACAACTCAAAGACGTTAAAGATGAAAATTCTGATAAAGTTATTACAGATGCGTACTATGCATTACTTAATGCTCCTAGATATGGCTTGCCTACAGTTGGTCAAGCATTAGCTCCTCAATCTATTAATACTGGTGTAAATCTATCTGGTAATATCATTGAGACTGCATCAGTTGGTGGAGGAGTTGCTCCTACTACAGTTAGTATGAGTGATATAGTTCCAGCGAATGGCAATAATATTATCCCAGCAAATAATGAAGATCAAGCATTTAATGATTATATTGGTAATCTTACTCCAGTACAAAGAAAGATGATCTCAGAAAAGGATCCTAATATCCAAACAGTAGTTATTTATAATCAAGCTACTGGTACTAAATATTTTGATGTTGTAAACGTTCAAACAGGACAATCTGTTCCTGGTATTCAAAGACCTGGTGAATTCTTGTTAGATGATATGAGAATTGACCAAAGAAATGGTAGAGCAGTAAACTCTAATGCCAATATGAGTTTCCCTTTAGTAATTGTTGGCTCTAGAGCTATGGATGAATTATAATATATGACAAAGATATGGAGTAAGGGATTATCCCTTACTCCAATAATTTTAGAAGATATTGTATTTAGGCTGTTCTGTAACTGTAGCATCATAATAAATATAGAATCCATAAGCTCTAGATTTATATTTATTTGCAAAGCAAATTAACTCATACAACTTTCCAGGAGTTACTCCTATAGTGGTATAAGGAACCTCTACATTATAATCCTCACCTGATACTCTAGGATTAAATGGTAACCTACCAAAAGATAAATAATCTGTATCAAACCAATTATTATATTCAGTATCACTCATACCAACACCAGTGATAACTTTATCTTTAGCAGCAAAGTGTTCAGTATCTTCTTTCCTTACTTTATAATGGAGACCTTTTACATTCAAATGTGATGTTTCACCACTATCCCAGTCACTAGAGATAGCACCAGCTCTATCCTGTTTATCATTTCTCAAATCATAGTTTTCTCTATTGTAGAATTCAAAATCACTTGATAATGTTTTAAGCATTTTAATACCATTACTAGCATTTCTTAAGAAAGGTCTCTCGTCACTATCATAATGCCATGTAAAATATACTCTAACTTTATTAAGTTCTTTAGGGAATCTGATTTTCTTTCTACGAATACTAGCCTCTGCTTTATGATTATGCAAGTCGTATTTAATCTGACCAGTTCTAGGTGCCCATGTAACATTCATAGGAATCATACCAACAATAAACTTTTCTAAAGTTGCAGGTGTTGCAGATATAGTCATATCATTAGTAGGAGTTCCTCCAGTATAAGATAAAATTCCTGTTCTATAATAGATAAAGGCCCCATTGTTATCTTCAGTATTAATAGGTTCTATTCTAACATCAATAGAATCTCCACCCATGATTTCAAAGTTAGAAGTGTACTCTTTTCCTTTATAAGTGACTACAATTCTTTGATTATCAGATTGAACTATATTAATTTTGAATTTGCTTATGTAATTAAAGTTACCTTTAATCTCAACAGGGTATTCTAATTTTCGTTTTTCCAACTCAAATCCTTTAGAAGTCAATATAATCTGACCATTTCCATCTCCTAACCAGTTCTTTTCATAGCTTAATTTGACTGGAATAAATTTGTGAAGAGGATCAGAGTCTTTCATATTAACCGAACCAAATATAATAAGATCTTTATCATATCTATATGGATCTTCAGTATATCTATGACCATTAATAAGTTCATTGAATTCGAATGGGTTTAAATCAGGAACATTGACTCTCTGCTCTGTATCTGTTACGATATTATAACTATTATACATCATATTCAGACCAGGAGAGAAGTCTAGGTCGTTTCCATCATATTTAGATTTTACATACACCATACCAGTGAATGTTTTGGCAACGTTTATATGATATGGAAGAGTTGTAATAACACAACTTATTTCACCACCAGCTAGATATCTAATCCCATAATTATAATAATACCAATAAGTCATTATATCATTATTATCATATAGGGTAGGATATCTTAAAGCCTGATTATCTGGTTCTCCAAAGTTTCCTATTACATAACCATTACCAGTAAATGCTTCTGGAGCTGCTTTGATAAATAGGTGATATACTTCATCTTTAGAATTAAAGAATAACTGTTGTTTTTCACTAGATACAAATGTTCTAGTATCATCAGGATATCCTAAGAACTCTTTTAAATCCGCTTTCATAAATAACTTATGATTTGTATATACGGATATTTCTTGTGCTTTAAGATCTATCATCAAACCAATTATATCTGGTTGCATAGGAGGAATAGGATTGTAAACAGTTCTTATAGGATAATGAATCTCTTTATCACCTAACTGAACGTTCGCATAATGGTATTGGTATATCTTATGCCATAAGTCAACAGAGAAAGATTTATTTCCTATCTCTTTCTTACCCATATAATTATCAGTATCTTTTACTTTAGTAATACCAACAGTTAATGGTATACCAGTATAACCATTATCCATAGGAGCTTCTTTACATTGTATTTCAAAATAAATCTTTTGATCTATAGGAATAGGATATGGTAAGAAAGCATGGTCTACTGGATCTTGATGCTCTGAATCTATAACAAAGGCATCATTATTATCTGGATCATATAGTTGAGATGGACCAAGGTTAGGTTGTATATAAGTATCTCTCAAATGCGGATTTGTAAGAGGGGCATATTTATTTTCTGTTTTGATATTAGCAAGGAAATCAGTCCCTATTTTTCTTCTATTAGCATAGTAATAATCTACTTCATCATTACCAGTTGTAAATTGCACAGTACCTACAAGGTCTTTTTTCATTATATATCTATCAACGTAGTATTGGTTCATATCCCAATATCCTTCAGGTCTGTATTTTAAAGGATACGTACCGAAGTTTATATTGCCAGATATATTAGCATATACTTTAGATGCTATTGCAAAATAGAAATCACCATCTTCATTTAGATTGAATTCTCTAGGTCTAAATGAATAGAATGGTTTGCCATCTGAATAAATAGTGATTTGATTTCTTGTAGAGTTTACTCCAACCCCAATAATAGTTCCTTTAATAGGGAGTCGAGATTTAGTTGTAGGAACTTTGTAGTGTTCACTATAAGCAGTCTTGTTATATTGCTCATAAGTTTCGAAGTCTTGTCTTCTAGTATAATATATACTACCTAAACTAAAATCAGTAGCAAATACACCAGAAGATGGCTCTTTATGTATACCTACATATAAAGGTAGGTGTCTAAATAAAGGATCCTCTTTATACTCTGTAATCTCAAACTCAAAATATATATTTACATTCTTTGGAATTGGTTGGCTTGAGAGTATTAGAAATGGAGTACTGGCTGTGAAGAGTGTATCAGAGATCATATCTTCTCTATAAGTACTCTCATTATCATATGCGATAGGAGTAATCTTCATTTTGCTCATAAGTTTTATATTATCTCCTTTATATATAGTAAAATTTAAGTCGTATTAACAAAATGTTTGGGATAGGCGTTTTAATCGCCTATCCTTCTTTTTACTTATCTTTATTATTGAGAGCATCTATTGCTTCATTAATATTTTTAATATCAATTTCTATTCTTCTAATATCTTGCTTTATACTAGCAACCTCTTTACTAACTTCACTTAGAGTATAAGCTTTCTTTTTAGTTTTTACGAACTGTTTATGCATATCGCTATTACGATCATTAATAGATCCTAATAGTTCTATAATCTGACGGTTCAGTTGATCGCTTTGTAAGTTTTTCATCTTTTCAAAGAAAATTGTTGAAATCAAAATTCCTATAATAAATACAACTGCTATCAATAAGATGATTGTATAATCCATCATCAAAAAATCCTTTACTTTTAATAACACATATGATATTATTAAAATGTAGACTAAGCCCAGCAGAAGGGCTGGAAACATCATAATAAAGTCTGAGTAAAGGAGGTAATACCTATTGGCTGAAGAAGTTAAAGAAGGCTTATTTAAGCAATTGTTTTATGAGGACGATACGTTTTCACTGACTCGTTTAATAGCCTTTTTAGGCTATCTAACTTTTATGATTGGTTCACTCTATCTATTAGTTAATAATATAGATTGGGGAGGATATCCAGTATTTGCTACTTATACAGGAGCTGTTGGGGCAGCTATGCAGACTACTAATAAATATATTAATAGTAAATATAATAGTCCTACTGGATCTTATGGACCTGAAACTACAGGATCCGTTCCTAGTATTAATGAACAATCTAATACTAAAAAACAAATTGATCCTAATATAGGATCAAAATGATCTGATATATTTATGAATATCAGCTACTAACTAAAGGGAAGGTTTAATACCAAATAAGACTAATAATGTTTTACTAGATGCTATATTTCTCATAAATATATCTTAATTCTCTCATAATTTAGAAATGGAGGACTCATAGATGTAATTATGGAGTATCTTGATAATCAACTCTTGCTAGAAGTTACAATCGCTGAGATATTTATCTGTTTCTTTTTTGCCTCTATGGGCTTTAGCTTGAGAGAGCTTATTATTAGAAGAGGATCTGATAAAAGGAATAATAAAAAAGCCTTTATAGAATCTATTGTAGTTATAGGATTTGCAGTAGTAATCTCATTAATGATAAATCCATTTATTGCAGATTACTCTAAGAGATTAGTTGCACTCCCTCCATTTATACTTGGTGTAATTGGTATGGACTTTGTTAAACAATTATTATCCGTAAACTCTCTATTCAATCTTATAACCCGAGCATTTAAGGTGTTCGGGTTGTTTCAAGGTAGAGAAGTTAAAGATGATGATGAGGATAAAGAGAATAAGAAACCTAATGTAGAAGGGGATAATCCTCCTTCTTCTAAAAGCGAAACTTATAAAGAAAATCCTTTTTTAACTATGAGCCATGATGCTTACGGTGATTCTATTAGGAAAGAAGATTATAGTATAGATAAATATACCGTTCTTCACTTATTAGAAAATTCTATTAATAATCTTAATCACGATATAGAGTTTATCAAATCGACTTATTATCGTACACATGATCACAAATCTTTTTTAGAAATGTATGTGGAGATTGAGAAACAGTATACGACAATTAGAGATATCACCTCCTCCGTAGATGACGTCCCTTTAATCATATCTAACAAAATTGTAGAACTAGTAAAGAAAAAAATAAAATTAGATGAGTTCTATAAGTCTGAAGTTATTGCTTCTATTCATTCTGAATATGAGGAAGAATAGGAGTTTTCTACCTTGAGACCTGTCAGAGCTCATCTGACATTATTATAATTATTTTGCCTCAAAGTGCCAAAATTTGATGCATCAAATAATTATATTAATATATTAATATACTTTTTTATAGGAG
>ENA-OWMB01000372-OWMB01000372.1-metagenome-genome-assembly--contig:-NODE-372-length-18143-cov-5.026371_pt1 | contig 18143 bp, 19 predicted proteins | sample MGYA00245353_ERZ651112 | MGnify/ENA primary metagenome ERZ651112 (study PRJEB26857, sample SAMEA4031773) | metagenome | biome: human; feature: oral; material: saliva | place: Philippines | collected 2014...
ATGGAGTCCTTCTTTGGCATTCTTAAGTCTGAGATGTTTTACGGTTATGAGAAGACGTTTCAGTCACTTAAACAACTGGAACAAGCTATTGTGGACTATATTGATTACTATAACAACAAACGAATTAAGGTTAAACTAAAAGGACTTAGTCCTGTGCAATACAGAACTAAATCCTTTCAATAATTAATTGTCTAACTTTTTGGGGTCAGTACAATTATAGGGTCTTTTATAATATAGGTAGGAGCTTATGAAATTAAAATTAGGTGTTATAGGACTCTTTTTTTGCTTAATTGCTGCCATTGGTCTGGTTAGTATTAGTGATACTCAAAAACCAATACCTTTACCAATTGATGGTGCCTTCTCCATTCAAGGGAAAAGCAATCTTTCTAATGAAGAAATATATCAAATGATTAGTGGCCTATCAGAAGAGAAAAAAGTTAAAATATACAAGCCGGTGGTTCAGAATTCAGGACAGTTGACTTATATAAATCTTGATGATGCCAGCCATGAACAATTAAAGTCTATACCGATAACAGGGATGTACTATACTCTAGGGGAAATAGATTCAAATGTTTTAAAAAAACTTACGTCTACAGGTCTGCAAGTAGTATATATGGCTTACCCTTGGTATATGGGAGGAATGATACAATTTACTGGCTCTTTAAGATTTTTGTTAATGATTTCAATTTACTTAACCTTATTAGTTGTTTTATTTGTTGTTAGAGCGAGAAAGATTAAAGAAGGGATGATAAGACGTTCTTTAGGATTGCCTGTGTATAACCTAAAAAAGGATTATTTAATTTCTGTTACTTTTGAGCTGATTTTAGTTGCTTTATTGATGGTTTTCTATGGCTCTTTTCTGGGGAGTGGTCTCTTCACCTATAGTTCCAAGTTATTCTTCTCTCTACTTCTAACCAATTTTATAATTTTTCAAATCATTGATCTCATCACCTTTGTTTTATTTTGGCTGACGATTCAGGTTGAAAAGCCTATTGAAATTATAAAAAATAAGGCCAAAAACAGCCTCATTTTTATCGTATGGCTTGCGGTTATTTCTAGCATAATAGTTGTTTCAGGAGTCTTTTTACGGGAAACAAAGGCTAGTCAATCAAAGATAAATATACAGATAAAGCATTTAGAACCATGGAGTGCAGTAAAAGATTGGAAAAGACTAGAGTTTTTGGGTATTGAAAATGAATCTGTTACTAATGGAGAAGAAGCAAATGACTCAGGAGCTAAGTATATAGAGATTGCTAAAGCCTTAAAAAAACTGGATTTTATATATATCAAATCATCTTCAGCCTATGTTCCAGATTTTATGAAAACTTCTCATGTTACAGAAGATTTTTCTAAGCAATTAAAAAGTGATGGGATAACGAATCCAGAGGTTAATAAAGAGCTGGTTTATATCAATCAAACAAGTGCTAAGGTACAAAATAAAGTTAATGGAACAAACTATCGTATTTTAGATAATAAAATAGCAACCATCTATATTCCTAATAAATTTAAAGAGAATAAGGCATCAATCGAGAATACGGTTGTAGCAGAACAATTTACTGGTACAAACTATACAAAAGATGATCTTACGGTGCAAGTCATTCCTGATGGGCAAGAATTTTTCTATTTCAATGAAAATGGCAGTAGTGTCCCTGAAAATAAAGATAATCTACCTTTGGAAAGTGTGACAAATAGTAAGAGTAATATAGTGGTTGTATTAGATACTGATAAAATGGTAGAAACTAACGATTTTATTTTGGCAAGCAATATCATATATAACTCACTTTTTAGTCCAGAAGCAATTAAGGAAATCAACGATTTGAGTGCTAGTTTGAATTTTTCAATCAATCCAGTCGAGGTTTACCAAACTGTGAAACTTAATATTCAATCTTTAGAGCACCAAATTCTCCTTTCAAAAATACTGCAAATAATTATTTGCGGAATTGTATTTCTACTCATTTATCAATATGCTCAAATGTTTGTTGCCTTAAAACAGAATGACTATGTCAAAAAAATCATTTTAGGCCTATCGAAAACAGGTATGGCCATTTCAAGTCTAAAATATTTTATGATAACGATTATAATGGTTATCTTATTGACATTTATCATGACTGGACAAATAGAGTTATTGTATATTGGTCTTGCTTCTTTAACGGTTTTAATGATGTCAATGATAATAAGTTTCAGAAAATTATCTGATAGATACACTCAAATTCTAAAAGGGGATGACTAATGACAATTGAAATTGTGAATGTTACAAAAAAATATGGCTCAAAAGAAATATTTACAGATTTAAATTTAACCTTTGAAGCTGGGAAAAGCTACGCCTTGATTGGCGGTTCGGGTTCAGGTAAAAGTACCTTGCTAAACATTATAGGAAGGCTAGAAAAAATTGACAGTGGAAAAGTGTTAGTTGATAAACAGGATATTTGGAAAACCAAAGAAAGAACCTATTTTAAAAATACTATTGGGTATGTATTCCAAAATTATTCTTTGATAGAAAACAAAACAGTATATGATAATTTAAAACTCCTCAATAAAGACAAAAAGATTATATCTGAGATACTTGAAAAAGTAGGCCTTTCTACGGACTATTTAAAACATAAAATATATGAATTGTCTGGGGGACAGGCTCAGCGTGTAGCTATTGCAAGAATGTTAATGAAACCGCGTAAAATTATTTTAGCGGATGAACCTACAGGAGCCTTGGATAGTGAGATTGGGAATGAAATCATCAACTTATTATTGAGTGAAGCAGCCAAGAGTAATTATGTTATTATAGCAACACATGATCCAGCTGTATATAGTAAAGTTGATGTTATCGTTGACATAAAAGATATAGGAAGTCAGGCATGAAAAAGAAAATTTATATTAGTTTGCTACTAGTCATTGGCGTACTCGCAATCGTCTTAATTGGCAAACAAGTGATTAAAAAAGAAAATCCCAATAAACCTTCGGTGGATTTAACAGTCTATACAATCTCTTCGAATGATACCGAAAGATGGGATAAGGTAAGGCAAGTAGAAACAGAAGATGCTGTCTATCTAATATCTGTCAAAGAAGTAGCATCTTCAGAAGAAGTGTTTTCAAATATTATTGCAGATGGCACTGCTATGGGGTTTGGAGTTAGTGAAGAAGAAGTTAAACAATTTAACAATAATTTAGGAACTACTGTAGTAGATGCTAAAAATAATAAATTGATTGGGATAGAATTCTTCACTTTTTCTGATGATGGCAAGGGATTTACAGTAGCGAATTTTGATTACGGCAAAAAAGAGTTTAATGATCAGAAAAAAGAAAAGAAAGAGTTCTATAAAAAACTATACGAAGCGTTTAAAAAATAATTTATGATGACACGACAAACGCATAAAGACAAAAGTTCCAATAAATTTTTGAAATACAAATGATTATTTAATTTTTTGACAAGCATTTGTCAAAGGTAGCTGCAGTTCTACTTTCCTCTTTTTCCTTTGCTATCTTATATGTAAAAATCGAACGCAATCTTTGCATGCCTGCTCTCTTTCATATGTTTCATAATAGGGTGATTCTGTTTCTTATTTCATAGGAAAAATTCCTTGGTTTTCTAACATCCAAGGAATTTCGTTTAGTTATCCTTTTGCATCCAAATCTTTTCCTTGATAAAGATGCGTAATTCATAGAAAAGCATAAAGAGGGTGGAGATGAGGAAGCCAGCCATAAAGATATGATGCAAATAGGCAAAAATAGCAATTTCAACCAAAACGGAGAAGAGATAGAAAATGACTAAATAATGCCATTTCTTGGCCTTGCTGTCTTCGATGACCTTTTTCTCCAAACGCTCATCCTCCTTGATGAGTGTGTCCAGGCTGATATCAAACTCCCGACTGATAGCGATGAGATTTCCAATATCAGGGATACCTTTTTCGCTTTCCCAGCGGGCAATGGCGGAGCTAGAAACCTTGAGTCTTTCTGCCAAAGCCTCCTGAGTGAGTTGATTTTGTTGACGAATATCTTTGAGAACTTGTGAAATTTTCATGATAATCTCCTTTCTTCAAATAAAAGTATTTAGATGATTTCCTTTTTTCATCTTTATTATAAAAATAATGAAACCATTTGCCAATAGCATTTCCCTAACAATCTAGTTATTCTGCATAACACCAGTCATTCTTAAAAGTTTTCCACAGCATGTTGACAAGTTTGTCAAGGAACTTGACAGCTCTTTTTATTTCCTGAAATGAAAATCAACTTTTTTAAGATTTTTTGTGATAAAATAAAGCCAATTCCGAATAGTAAGGTAGGAGGTTCTATGAAAGCAGAAATTATTGCTGTGGGCACTGAGATTCTGACGGGTCAGATTGTCAATACCAATGCCCAATTTTTATCTGAAAAACTGGCGAGTCTGGGGATTGATGTCTATTTTCAAACAGCAGTGGGCGACAATGAAAATCGTCTCCTCTCTGTTCTGGAAATTGCTCAAGGACGTAGTAATCTGATTATCCTAACAGGAGGCTTGGGGCCAACAGAGGATGATTTGACCAAGCAGACCTTGGCGAAGTTCTTAGGACGTGAGCTCAATTTTGACTCACAGGCTGTGGAAAAGCTAGATCGCTTTTTTGCTAGTCGACCAGATTATGCTCGAACGCCCAATAATGAGCGTCAGGCCCAGCTGGTTGAAGGCTCGACTCCGTTACCAAATGCGACCGGCTTAGCTGTTGGAGGATTGTTAGAAGCAGACGGAGTGACCTATGTAGTCCTGCCCGGTCCGCCTAGCGAGCTCAAGCCTATGGTCAACAACGAGCTGGTTCCCCTCTTATCCACAGGTCAAAAGCTATATTCGAGGGTGCTGCGCTTCTTTGGTATTGGCGAGAGTCAGCTAGTGACTATTTTGTCAGAGATGATTGAGCAGCAGAGTGACCCCACCATTGCTCCTTATGCAAAGACGGGAGAGGTTACCCTGCGATTGTCTACCAAGGCCTTGAGTCAGGTAGAAGCTGACACCAATTTTGAGGCTGTGGAAAAGGCAATTTTGGCACATAAGACTTTTGAGGGACAGTCACTGTCAGAGATTTTCTATGGTTATGGGGATGACAATTCCTTGGCACAGGTGGCTTTTGAGTTGCTGAAGAGTCAAGGAAAGACGATTTCGGCGGCGGAGAGTCTGACAGCAGGGCTCTTTCAGGCGACCTTGGCTGATTTTGCTGGAGCCTCTTCCATTTTTTCAGGTGGCTTTGTCACCTACAGCATGGAGGAAAAGAGCCGGATGCTGGATATTCCGTTGGGAGAACTGGAGCAGCACGGTGTCGTTTCCGCTTTTACGGCTGGGAAAATGGCAGAGCAGGCTAGAAAGCTGACCGAAAGTGACCTAGCTGTCAGTCTGACAGGTGTGGCTGGTCCAGATTCACTGGAAGGCCATCCAGCAGGGACCGTTTTTATCGGCTTAGCAAGTGCTTCAGGAACAGAAACTATTAAGGTCAATATTGCTGGACGAAGTCGGCGTGATGTGCGGAAAATTGCTGTTCTGCACGCCTTCAACCTAGTACGAAAAGCTTTATTAAAAGACTGATTTTTGGTATAATTAACAGATGGCCAAAAGACATTTTAGAAAAAACAGGAGAAATAAATGGCAAAGAAACAAAAAAAATTAGACGAAATCTCAAAGAAATTCGGCGATGAGCGTCAAAAAGCCTTGGATAATGCCCTGAAAAACATTGAAAAGGACTTCGGTAAGGGAGCCATTATGCGTCTTGGCGAGCGGGCAGAGCAAAAGGTTCAAGTTATGAGCTCTGGCTCTCTGGCTTTGGATATCGCCCTTGGAGCGGGCGGTTATCCTAAGGGACGGATTATTGAAATTTACGGTCCGGAGTCTTCTGGTAAGACAACCGTTGCTCTTCACGCTGTTGCTCAAGCGCAAAAAGAAGGTGGTATCGCAGCCTTTATCGATGCTGAGCATGCTTTGGATCCGTCATACGCAGCAGCTCTGGGTGTTAATATTGATGAGTTGCTGCTGTCCCAGCCGGACTCGGGAGAACAGGGATTGGAAATTGCTGGTAAGCTGATTGACTCAGGGGCGGTGGACTTGGTGGTTGTGGACTCAGTTGCAGCCCTGGTACCACGTGCAGAAATCGATGGCGATATCGGTGACAGCCATGTCGGCTTGCAGGCTCGGATGATGAGCCAGGCTATGCGCAAACTGTCTGCTTCTATCAACAAAACGAAGACGATTGCGATTTTCATTAACCAGCTGCGTGAAAAAGTTGGCGTTATGTTTGGTAATCCTGAAACAACACCAGGTGGCCGTGCACTGAAGTTCTATGCTTCTGTCCGTCTGGATGTCCGTGGTAATACTCAAATCAAGGGAACTGGCGATGAGAAGGATACTAATGTTGGTAAAGAAACCAAGATCAAGGTTGTTAAAAATAAGGTAGCTCCGCCATTCAAAGAAGCCTTCGTGGAAATCATGTACGGAGAAGGTATTTCTAAGACAGGTGAGCTGATTAAGATTGCGACTGATTTGGATATCATCAAAAAAGCTGGTGCTTGGTACTCCTACAATGATGAAAAGATTGGTCAAGGATCTGAAAATGCTAAGAAGTACTTGGCTGATCATCCAGAAGTCTTTGACGAAATTGACCGCCAGGTTCGTGTACGCTATGGTTTGATTGAAGGTGATGAGTTAGCAGAAGCGGTTGGCAATAAGGCTGATAGCCCTGTAGAAACGCTGGAAGAAGTGACTCTTGATTTGGACGATGCCATCGAAATTGAAGAGTAATTTTGCAAAATAGGTCGCAAGACCGATGGTTTTTGTGATATAATAGACTACGATATTAGTATCGTGTAGCGAAAGGAGTACTTACATGATCACAATCTATACTGTCTCAAGTTGTACTAGTTGTAAAAAAGCAAAAACCTGGCTAAACGCTCATCAATTAACTTATAAAGAACAAAATTTAGGCAAAGAAGGCATCACCAAAGAGGAACTTCTGGATATTTTAACCAAAACAGAAAATGGTATCGCGAGCATTGTTTCATCAAAAAACCGCTATGCTAAAGGTTTGGGTGTTGACATTGAAGAGTTGAGTGTCAACGAAGTTCTTGACATCATCATGGAGACCCCGCGTATTTTGAAAAGTCCTATCTTAGTGGATGATAAACGTCTCCAAGTTGGTTACAAAGAAGATGATATCCGTGCTTTTCTGCCACGTTCTGTTCGCAATGTTGAAAATGCAGAAGCTCGTCTGCGGGCAGCTCTCTAATCTTTGAATATAACTGAAAGAGTCGGGAAGAGAATCTCGGCTCTTCTTTTGGTTCGGGTTGACAGAGGGCTTTGGCGACTGGATGGATTGACAAGGAGCAGAACTGTGATACAATATCTCTGAGGAGGATGGAAGATGAAGAAAATTTTAGTAGGACTGGGATTGAGTGTGGCACTGCTAGCAGGCTGTGGACATAAAAAGACAGAGACGAATTCGAATGCGGCTGACAAGAAAGAAATCAGCAATAATCTGCCTATCATTGATAATGCCAAGCAGCAGGAAGTGATTACTCGGACGCTTGTTTTTCCAAAGGATGAACGAGGAAACCAGCAGAGTCAGACGGTGACTTATCAGGGAGAGCATTTTAAACGCTTGGTCATTGAAAGGCTGACTACGACTGATGATGAGATGAAAGAAGCCATCAAGCAAATGGGGCTGGAGGAAGCTCAGAAGTCGCTCAATGAGTCACTGGAGCAGGATGCAGACTATGTGCAGGCTCGTGGACTTCAAGGCTTCAGCGGCTCAGTGACAATTTTGAATGAGAACGAGCTGAAAATGACGTCTACCTATGATTTTGAGAGTTTGGATATCGAAAAAGCGGCGGCTATGCCTTATTTTCAAAATCTCAAGCTCAAAGAAATGATTAAGCTGACGCCAGAAGAATATATCAACAATCTCCTGATGAATGGAGCAGAAGAGCAGAAATAAGCTGCTCTTTTTTATTACATTTTAATGACAGAGTGACAATCAGTTTGACAGCGCCATTTTTATAATGATATGATAAAATCAGTTCAATATTGAAGGAGATAAGACATGAGAAAATTAATTGTCTTTTTGCTGGCAGCTTTGGCAATCTTAACAGCCTGCGGTCAGCAGTCAAATAACAGTTCATCCTCACAGGGAGGAGCTGGAAAAGGAGATATTGTCACTAAGTCCTATAAAACTGAGAAGCAATTGGAACATGGAAAAGAAACCAGAATCTTAACAGTCAGCTACAGCGGACAGAAGTATGATAAGGTTATCTTGCATGTCAGCAAGGCTATTCCTGACAATATCAAGGAAGCTTTGTCAAAGCAGGATGTTTCCACTGTGAAGAAAGAAATGCTGTCTTTGATCGAGGAAGCACTGGGTCTGAAAGAAGTGGTGAATATCACCGGTCTTGACTTGAAAACAGATATGACTGCGGAAGAGATTTCTCTGGAGATGACTATCGATCCTGAGAATCTAGACTACGAAGCAGCCAAAAAGCTTCCAAACTATGCGCAGCTGTTTGAGCAAATCGAGACCCTGAGTCCAGAAGAATTGCTGAACAAGTTTAAGGGAAGCGACGGCGTGGAAGTACCCGCTTCAAATTAGGAAGTTTCCATCCAGTTCTCTGAAGAGAGCTGGATTTTTGCTGGATTTCAGAGCCAGACTTCGGATAAATATTAGCTAAAGCTTATTGAAAAATTAGGAGAATTCGGGTGAATTAAATTTGTGAAAAGCCTATAATTATGCTATAATAGGGATATTCTAAAGAAAGAGGGTGTAATTGTGGGATTTACAGATGAAACAGTACGTTTTAATCTCGATGATTCAAATAAAAAGGAAATTAGCGAGACTTTGACCGATGTCTACAAGTCGCTCAATGAAAAAGGATACAATCCAATCAATCAAATCGTGGGATACGTACTCAGTGGCGATCCTGCGTACGTACCTCGCTATAACAATGCCCGCAATCAAATCCGCAAATACGAGCGCGATGAGATTGTTGAGGAGTTGGTTCGTTATTATTTGAAAGGACAAGGCGTCGATCTCTAATGAGAATTATGGGATTAGATGTGGGCTCGAAAACGGTTGGGGTTGCCATTAGTGATCCTCTTGGTTTTACGGCTCAAGGACTGGAGATTATTCCGATTCATGAAGAAAAGGGCGAATTTGGCCTAGAGCGCTTGGGCGAGCTGGTGAAAGAGTATAAGGTTGATAAGTTTGTTATTGGCCTGCCTAAGAATATGAACAATACCAGCGGACCTCGAGTGGAAGCTAGTCAGGCTTATGGCCAGCGGGTTGCTGAGCTGTTTGGTCTGCCGGTTGACTATCAGGATGAGCGTCTGACGACGGTGGCTGCTGAGCGCATGCTGGTGGAGCAGGCGGACATTAGCCGCAACAAGCGTAAGAAAGTTATTGATAAGCTGGCGGCGCAGCTGATTTTGCAGAATTATCTGGATCGAAATTTTTAGAAAAGAAATGAAGGAGACACTAGTATGACACATGATCATAACCATGACCACGAGCATGAAGAGCGTGAATTAATCACCTTGGTTGACGAGCAAGGGAACGAGACTTTATTTGAAATTCTTTTGACCATTGACGGTAAGGAAGAGTTTGGCAAGAATTATGTTCTTTTGATTCCGGCTAATGCGGAAGAAGATGAGAACGGTGAAGTAGAGATTCAAGCTTATTCCTTTACCGAAAATGAAGACGGCACAGAAGGCGACCTGCAGCCAATCCCAGAGGACTCAGATGCTGAATGGGATATGATTGAAGAAGTCTTCAACAGCTTTATGGAAGAGTAAGATTGGCCTAGCCTCGTTTCTAAAAAAGACAAGCGCAGGCGAGATGCTAGCTAAACTTGACAGATGAAGGAAGTAGCCAAGGCTCGGTTATTTTCCATCTCATATCATAAACATTAGAAAGAGGAGCGAGTTGCAATTCAGATTTGAATTCTGCTTCGCTGCTCTTTTTTAGGTAAGAAAATGAATGAAATTGAAGAATGGCTGAATAGCCGAATTGGTCTAAACTTTCGTTCGGGTCTAGGGCGGATGCAGCAGGCTGTAGCTCTTTTGGGAAATCCTGAGCAGAGTTTTCCAACGATTCATGTAACTGGTACAAATGGCAAAGGCTCTACTATTGCTTTTATGCGTCGGCTGTTTGCGGGGCATGGTCGCAAGACAGGGAGTTTTACCTCGCCTCATATGATTAGTATTCATGATCGGATTTGTATCAACGGTCAACCGATTGCTTCAGCTGACTTTATCCGTCTGGGTCAAGAGGTGCAAAAGATGGAACAAGAACTGCTCAAAAGCCATGACCAGTTGTCCTATTTTGAAATTCTGACCTTGATTGCCTTTCTCTATTTCAAGGAGCAGGAAGTGGACATAGCCCTAATTGAGGTGGGGATCGGCGGACTCTTAGACACGACTAATGTCATTACGGGAGATATTGCGGTCATCAGCTCTGTTGGATTGGATCACCAAGAGACTCTGGGAAGGAACTTGACGACGATTGCGGAGCAAAAGGCAGGGATTTTCAAGCCGGGGCGGCCAGCTGTCATCGGGCCGCTGCCAGAGGAGGCACGATTGGTTTGTGAACAGCGAGCTCAGGAGCTGGGAATAGAACTCTATCAGTATGGTCGCGATTTTTCTCTGGCAAATCAGACTTTTTCCAATTTGACTATGACCCTATCCAATCTTGAATTGGGACTCAAGGGAGCCTATCAGGAGGAAAATGCAGCGTTGGCTCTGCAGGCATTCTTGCTCTTCATGCAGCAGCAAGGTTGGGAAATAGATTCTGCTAGGATTCGAACGGGCTTGCAGGAGACTCGCTGGGCAGGGCGTTTGGAAGAAGTCAGTCCAGGTATTTATCTTGATGGGGCCCATAATCTTCCTGCACTGGAAAGGTTAGTGGAGTTTATCCAGAGCCAGAAAGATAAAGAGTGCTTGCTTCTTTTTGGTGCTCTCAAGCGTAAGGACTATAGCACTATGCTGGCTTATCTGCGAGAGGCTCTGCCAGATGTTCAGTTGACGGTTACTTCCTTTTCTGATGGAGATTCTGTTGGTCAAGCTGAAGCGGACGGCTTCTTATACATTGAGGATTATCGGAAGCTTATTCAGAATTTTCAGAAGAGAAAAAACGCTAATCAACTGCTTTTCATTACGGGCTCTCTCTATTTTATTGCGGAAGTCAGAGCTTATTTGACAAGTTTATAAATTGACCGCCAGAGTCTCGCTTTGGTACAATAAAGACAGAAGAAAAAGGAGAACACTATGGCAATTTCTAAAAAGTTAATGTTTTCAGGTCTAACTGCTGTGGCTGTTTTGACTTTGACAGCTTGCGGCTCTAATCAGAACCAGACGGCACCTTCCTCTCAGTCTCAGTCAGTCGCTTCCAGCAAGACAGCAGAGTCTTCGTCGGTAGCTAGCACGTCTAGTGCGGCCAATAGCAGCTCATCTGCTTCAGCGTCTTCTTCCGAGCAAGCAGCCAATGGTGAGCTGGATGGCAGCTATCAGACAAGTCATGAAGGCGATCAGCTGACCTTGCAGATTTCGGGCACTACTGGCCAGCTGATCAAGGTTGAGGCGGATGGTGAGCAGGAAATTGAACAGGTTCAGATTGATGCTACCAACCAGACTATGGTCATTGGAGATGATGTCAAGCGCTATCGCATTGAGGGCAATCAGCTGACTATTGAGGACCTTTCCCAAGAGCCTTATGATGATGACACACTGGTCTTTACAAAACAATGATGAAAGAGCCCTGTCTTGAATAGGGCTTTTCCTTTTATCGGCCATAATTTAGCAGTGAAATTCTAACGATAGCGGTCTTCAAATACTGTGCTTAGATTTTCATCCACCAAAAATACAGTTTGCATTGATATAAACGTTGTTTTAAGGCAGTTTTAATGCTATACTAGAATATATGCAATGAGATAGGAGAGTGTATGACTTTCAGGAAATTCCGCTTATTAATGTCAAAATACGGTTTCAGCATCATTATTATGCTGCTGGAGCTAGCCTTTGTCTTTGTTGCGTTCTTCTATTTTAATGAGATTGCACCCAACTGGCTGTCAGTGGCGATGATTGTTTTTCTGTATATTGGGACTATTTTAGCGATTGTCAACCGCAATATGCCGCCTGAGAGTAAGGTGACTTGGCTTTTGATTGCCGTGGTTCCGGTCTTTGGCTTCTTGCTCTATCTGATGTTTGGTGAGCGACGGCTGTCTAAAAAAGAAATGATCCAGCTGGAAAATATGGACTCCATGAAATTTCGAGAGGACAATAGCTATGATCTCCGTGTTCAGCTGAAAAAAGAAAACAAGTCAGCCTACGGCATTATCAAGTCACTGCTGAGTATGGACAATAATGCGGATGTCTATGACGGTACGGCTTCTCGCTATTTTCCCATCGGTGAGGAGATGTTTGAGACGATGCTGGCTGATCTGCGGGCTGCTGAGAAATTCATTTTTCTGGAATTTTATATCATCGATGAAGGGCTGATGTGGGACAGTGTTCTGGAAATCTTGGTCGAAAAAGCTGCGCAGGGAGTTGAAGTCAAACTGCTCTATGATGATATTGGCTGCATGGCCACTTTGCCAGGCGATTATACGCGTAAGCTGCGCAAGATGGGCATCGAGGCTTATAAGTTTAACAAGGTGATTCCGCGTATGACGGTATCCTACAACAACCGTGACCATCGCAAGATTTTGGTCATTGACGGTCAGGTCGGCTATACTGGCGGCATCAATCTGGCTGACGAGTATATCAATCATATCGTTCGTTTTGGTCACTGGAAAGATGGCGGTGTGCGCTTGGAAGGTCGGGCAGTCAAGGCTCTGACGCGGCTCTTTCTCATGAACTGGTATATCAACCGTGGGGAAATCACAGACTTTGACAAGTATCATCTGGAAAATAAAGCTGTTGAAGGCAAAGGGCTTTACGTTCCCTATGGCAGCGGGCCTAAGCCTATTTATAAGGGTCAGGTTGGCAAAACAGTCTATCAAAATATCATCAGTCAGGCTACGGACTATGTCTACATTACCACGCCTTATCTGATCATTGACTACGACCTGACGGAGGATATTAAGAATGCTGCTATGCGGGGAGTGGATGTCCGCATCGTGACTCCTTTCATTCCGGATAAGAAGCTGATTCAGATTGTTACCCGCGGAGCCTATCCGGATCTGATGGAAGCGGGGGTTAAGATCTTTGAGTACACACCAGGGTTTATCCACAGCAAGAATGTGGTGGCCGATGATGAATTTGCTGTGGTAGGGACGATTAATTTTGACTACCGCAGTCTAGTGCATCATTATGAAAATGCAGTTCTGATGTATCATACGGAGAGTATCCCAGCTATCAAGGAAGATTTTGAAGCCATTTTTGAGGCTTCTGAGGAAATTCTTCCTGAAAATCTCGATAGCAGCTGGTATCGTCGCCTTATCAAAGAAATCATGCAGCTCTTTGCCCCTATGCTCTAATGCCAGATGTGGGCAAATTCTGCAGAAATATACAGAAAGTCTGAGGCAGAAGTCTCAGACTTTTTTGTATGTGCTTTTGTTAATCGTGCTGAGAGATGTTCTTGTCATTTTTACTTTTATAGGGAGACGGATTTTTGCTCTGTTTTTACGAATGTAAAAAATAAAGGAATTTTTTAAGATGATAGTGGAGAAAATTTCCAGTCAGTCGCTTGCTTATGAAACGAGAGAATATCGCTGTTTTCGGGAATTGGAGGAGCTGGCTAGAAGCTATAATGCTCAGAAGAAGGGTCAAGAGAAAGCTGACAGGAGGACAGGAATTTGATATACTAGATGGGACTGATATCAAGGAGAATATTTTATATGCATGATACAACGGAAGAAAAAGTTTTAGAGGTTTCAGAGGAGCAGCTAACTAGGGCTGAAAGGTCTGAGCAAAAAATTACCAAGCCAGAGCCAACGCCCTATTTTTTGACGCTCTGGTGCAGTTTGGCTATCGGCTTGCTGAGTGTGGTCAATCCTTTTTTGACCAATCTAGCAACGAATTTACAAAGTCAGAATCTCTACGCCGGCTGGGCTATGACTCAAGGGCAGGTGCCTTATTCGCAAATATATGGGACTAGTGGTCTGCTTTACTATCTGATGGCTTGGACCAGCAGTCTGGCTTTTGGCCAGCTTTTGTGGATGGTCTTTCAGACGCTGGCTCTGTGGCTGGCTGGACTTTTCCTGCACAAAACCTTGGTGCTCTTACAGCCTAAACAGGATTTATCGCGCAGCCTCCTGCTGCTCTTTTACCTGCTAGTCTTTGCCCTTGGATTTGGCGGTCTTTACTCTAATATTTTTGTTCTGCCCTTTATTTTTTGGGATCTATCTTTCTTGGTGCGCTATCTGCAGGATTCAATCAAGGATGAAAAGTTCATTCTTTATGGAGCTTTTGGAGCCCTCGCTTTTATGATTGATCCGGTTTCCAGCCTAGTCTTCTATTCTTTGACTGCTCTGGTGCTTTTGGTCTACAATATCGCGACCAAGCGAGCAGCTCAAGGTTTTTATCAGCTCTTGGCAGGCCTCTTTGGCTTCTCAGTGATTTTTTATCCTATCGGCTACTTTACTGTTGCCAATCAAACCTTTGGCCAGGCTATCAGTCAGGTGACCTATGCTTGGGATTCCATCAGCTTGATTGGCAGTCATAGTATTTCTAATTTGGTTTATTATGGCTTGCTGACGGTTGGTCTAGGTTTCATTTCTGCTTTGGGTGCCAATCTCTTTTCAAGGGAAAAGGGGCAAGCAACCAGCCTGCGCGTCTTGCGCTTTATCGGTCTGCTAGGGCTCTTCATTACTGTCTTTGCGGCTTTTATCCTGCCAGATCAAGGCAGTTATCAACTGCTTCCGGCTCTGCCTTTTGCCATGATTCTTTTTGCTTTGTGGTTCAATAAAGGCAAGCAGCAGGCACCGGGGCGTCACCGCCGGGATCGCCGTCGTCCTACCATGTGGACTTCCTATCTCTCAGGCCAGTTCTTTCTGCCGCTCTTAGCCATCTTTTATCTGATTGGCTATCCTTTGGTGAATGAGTATATCCTTTCCAGCGGTGTATCTGCTGAAAGAAGTGAAGCGGCTCAGTATATTAAGGAAAAGACCAAGGATGGGGATACTATCTATGCCTGGGACACCTCGGCTAGTCTGTATCAGAAGAGCGGCCGCCTATCAGCTGTTTCTCTCTTGTCTCCAACTTTGTATGTGGGAACGGCTGAAAATCGTTTGGGTCTTCAGAATGGACTGGAAAACAGTCAGCCCAAGTATATTTTGGTTAACAATGATGTCAAACTGCTGTCAGATGTGAAGCAGCTAATTTCCCAAAATTACAAGGAAGCTGACCTCAAACTCGACCATTTCAAGCTTTATCAACTCAAGTAGCAAAATCAATATGTTGTGTATAAAAAGAAAAAATGACTTTTTTGCCACAACATATTGATTTTTAATTTTAACGTGCTATAATGAGTCTTGTATCGACTTATTTATAAAATACTGTTCTTTGGATGAACTGCTGTCGGAGATTTCTTGGAGATTTCTTAGCAGGTGGCTAGTCTGAGGAGACTTGATTTGTCCTAAGGGCAGAGAAAAGGAAGTGTTCGTGATGATTTTAAGGGAAGAGAAGTTTGAAACTGCTCCAGCGATTTATGTGGAGAAGCGGGACGGCCGCAGAGTGGCTTTTGATGTGTCAAAGATCTATAAGGCTATGGTGCGGGCATCTCAGGAAGTCGGTCCGCTGAATCCAATGCTGGAAGCCAAGCTAGAAGCTGTCACAGACCGCATTGTGGCAGAAATCAGCAGTCGCTTCGCTAAGTATGTCAAAATCTATGAGATTCAGAACATCGTTGAGCATGAGCTTTTGAATGCCAAGGAATATGCCATTGCAGAGAACTACATCACTTACCGCACCCAACGGGATTTTGAGCGTTCAAAAGCGACTGATATCAACTTTACCATTGACAAGCTCCTCAACAAAGATCGCACGGTGGTCAATGAGAATGCCAATAAGGACAGCGATGTTTTCAATACCCAGCGGGATTTGACAGCTGGGATTGTTGGCAAATCCATCGGCCTTAAGATGCTGCCGCCTCATGTGGCCAACGCCCACCAGAAGGGGGATATCCACTACCATGATTTGGACTACAGCCCTTATACGCCTATGACTAACTGCTGTCTAATTGACTTTGACGGCATGCTGAAAAATGGCTTCAAGATTGGGAATGCAGAAGTAGAGAGTCCCAAGTCTATTCAGACTGCGACAGCGCAAATCTCGCAGATTATTGCCAATGTAGCTTCCAGCCAGTACGGTGGCTGTTCGGCCGATCGGATTGACGAGGTCTTGGCGCCCTATGCTGAGCTTAATTATCAAAAGCATCTCAAGGATGCGGAGCAATGGGTTTTGCCGGATAAGCAGGAAGAATACGCCTGGGCAAAGACCAAGAAGGACATCTACGATGCCATGCAGTCGCTAGAGTATGAGATTAATACTCTCTTTACCTCTAATGGTCAGACTCCTTTTACTTCGCTAGGCTTTGGTCTGGGAACCAATCGTTTTGAGCGGGAAATTCAGAAGGCCATTCTCAATATCCGTATCAAGGGACTGGGAAGTGAGCACCGCACAGCAATTTTCCCTAAGCTGATTTTCACCCTTAAGCGTGGGCTCAATCTCGAGCCGGGAACGCCTAACTATGACATCAAAGAACTGGCTCTGGAGTGTGCCACTAAGCGCATGTATCCAGATGTGCTTTCCTATGACAAGATTATCGACTTAACTGGATCGTTCAAGGTACCGATGGGCTGCCGTTCTTTCCTACAAGGCTGGAAGGATGAAAATGGCCAGGAAGTCAACTCCGGCCGTATGAATCTAGGTGTCGTTACTGTCAATCTGCCACGGATTGCCCTTGAATCCGAGGGGGATTTGGATAAATTCTGGGAACTTTTTAACGAGCGGATGAATATCGCTGAAGATGCTTTGGTCTACCGTGTGGAGCGGACCAAGGAAGCCAGTCCAGCCAATGCACCGATTCTTTATCAGTATGGGGCTTTTGGCCAACGCTTGGGCAAGTATGATCAGGTAGACCAGCTCTTTACTCACCGTCGTGCAACGGTGTCCCTAGGCTATATCGGCCTGTATGAAGTGGCAGCAGTCTTTTATGGCGGTAATTGGGAGACCAATCCTGAAGCCAAGGACTTTACAGTTGCCATTGTCAAAGATATGAAGCGCCGGGTGGAAGAGTGGTCCGAGCAGTATGACTATCATTTCTCTGTTTACTCGACGCCATCTGAAAGTCTGACTGACCGTTTCTGTCGCTTGGATACAGAGAAGTTTGGGGTCGTTCCGGATATTACTGACAAGGAATACTATACTAACTCCTTCCACTACGATGTGCGCAAGAATCCAACGCCTTTTGAAAAGCTGGACTTTGAGAAGATTTATCCTGAAGTGGGGGCCTCAGGTGGCTTTATCCATTACTGTGAATACCCTGTTCTGCAACAAAATCCAAAAGCGTTGGAAGCTGTCTGGGACTATGCTTATGACCGAGTTGGTTACTTAGGAACAAATACGCCAATTGACCGCTGTTACAAGTGTAACTTTGAGGGAGATTTCACGCCGACCGAGCGGGGCTTCACCTGTCCAAACTGTGGCAATAGTGATCCGAAAACGGTCGATGTCGTCAAACGGACCTGTGGCTATCTAGGAAATCCTCAAGCCCGTCCGATGGTTAATGGACGTCATAAGGAAATCGCTGCGCGGGTCAAACACATGAATGGGTCCACGATTAAATCAGCTGGACACCAAGTGACAGATTAGAAAAGGAAGATTATGGGAAAATACCAACTAGACGATAAGGGCAAGGCCCAGGTTCAACGATTCCACGAGAAACATTCGACAGGTGGAATCAATAAAAAAGACCGGGTAGCCAGCCTGAGAGAGCAATTTTTAAAAAAAGCTAAGAAAAAATAAAAGTGAGAGTTCGCTCTCGCTTTTCTCGTATGGGGGGAGGTAAAGATGGAATTACGCAGACCAACATTAGCAGATAAAGAAACCGTTCTAAACATGATGGCAGAGTTCGAAGAGACCCAGTCGGCCCACAACGGTGGCTTTTGGGATGCTGAGAACTTTGATTATGAGGAGTGGCTAGAAACTAACCTTA
>ENA-OWMB01000375-OWMB01000375.1-metagenome-genome-assembly--contig:-NODE-375-length-18132-cov-3.248161_pt1 | contig 18132 bp, 18 predicted proteins | sample MGYA00245353_ERZ651112 | MGnify/ENA primary metagenome ERZ651112 (study PRJEB26857, sample SAMEA4031773) | metagenome | biome: human; feature: oral; material: saliva | place: Philippines | collected 2014...
TAGTCCCTCGTTTGGCTTCACAATGGGGTGGAACTCTTGGTTTAACTGGACAGTGACGGTATCAGCGGATCTTGTAGCCGCGGGTATTGTGATGTCCTATTGGTTTCCGGATGTGCCTGGCTGGGCGTGGGCCGCAGGATTCTTGCTACTCTTGACGCTCCTCAATGCTTTGAGTGCACGTATCTATGGTGAGGCAGAGTACTGGCTAGCAGCCATTAAAGTCGTCACAATCATTATTTTTCTTATCGCAGGAATTGCAATGATTGCGGGTGTACTGGGATATGGCTCGCCTGGACTCGCAAACTGGCGGATTGGTGATGCGCCCTTCCATGGAGGAATTCTCCCCATGGTTTCAGTATTTATGATCGCGAGCTTTTCCTTCCAAGGAACTGAACTCGTTGGAGTTGCTGCTGCGGAATCAGGGAATCCTCGTCGAGATGTTCCACGTGCGATTAAGTCGGTGTTTTGGCGAATTATGTTCTTCTATATCGGCGCGATCGCAATTATTGGAACCCTTATTCCATTCACCGATCCAAATCTGTTGAGAAATACCGAATCGGACATCGCCTATTCGCCATTTACCTTGGTGTTTGATCGCCTAGGTATTGCTGCAGCAGCAGCTGTTATGAACGCAGTGATCCTTACCTCTATCCTTTCAGCAGGAAATTCAGGCTTGTATGCCTCATCGAGGATGCTGCATGCGCTTGCAGTAAATGGCCATGCTCCGAGGATGTTCTGCCATGTAACGAAGAAGGGCGTCCCGAGGAATGCGATGCTTGCGACGATTGTGGTTTCAGCACTCGGTTTCTGTACCGCACTAGTCGGAGAGGGGACTGCCTACAGTTGGCTTGTCAGCATTGTTGGTGTTTCAGGTATTTTCATGTGGTTGGGGATTTGTGCCTGCCACATTCGCTTCCGTCGCGCGTACCTACTTCAGGGCTACAAACTCGACGACTTACCTTATCGTGCGCCTTTCTTCCCCCTCGCTCCCATTCTTGCATTCGTCATGTGCCTGATTGTCCTTGTCGGGCAGAATTACGAGGCCGTTCTCGCTGGAAACGTATGGGACGCCGTTTCCTCCTATATTGGGGTTCCTTTATTCCTTGGAGTCTGGTTGGGCTACCACCTTGTGAAAAAAGATCGCATGACTCCGCTCGCTGAACTTGATGTTCGGGGAGTCTCCTTCCAAGAGGCCAGTGAATAATTTCCCTTCCGTAGCGAGAGCTGGCGCTTAGTAGATGCAAGACAGCGCCGAGGCCTGAAAACCACATGGATTTTCGAGGCCTCGGCACTCGCTTCTGCTTAGTATTCCGTGTCCGCTAGCTTTAACGCGTGAATTGATTGCCGAGGCCGGGGGTGCGGGGCGGACACAGGTGATAGTGAACGTGTTCTGAGTAGCCGTAGTTGTGTCAGCTTTCTATTGGAATGGTTGCGTTTTTGGTTAAGAGATGAGCTCAGTGCCAAATGCTGTTTGCGCCACGGTGCATTTCCTTGCCATCGTTCGCCCAGCAACGAGTAGGGTCGCTTCCGAGACTTCCAGAGCAGGTCCATCCCAAGCTTGGGTCCTCGGTGTGGGTTTCAGCCCAATAAGACTGACCGGAGGAGGACAAACCGCCCTGAGAGGCAGTAGTGTAACCGGTTGACTGCGAGGCAGCGCCGCCACCGTTTGAACGCGAGCGGGCTTGGTGTTTGAGGATTGAGCCGCCCGCTCTATTTCCTATGTCGTGGTTTTGTCTGATTCTGAGTTCTTCGTCGCCGAGGAATGACTTTATCGAGAATCCAGATGATGGCGCTTTGGACGAAAGAAACCTCTGTCACGATGTAGGCAATGGTCATAAGTGTGGGGAGAAAGAAGAATGTGATAGCGACCCTGGATAGGTGAAAGGTACACTCTGATGCGCAAAACAAGAGTGCTTTCGCGTGTGCCAACGAATAGATGCTCAGCGCGGTGTAGGGGAGGATCCCCCATTTATTGACAATGTTCTGTTTCTTTTGGGTGGAATAGTCTGTTTCTTTAAGGGCCCATAAAATCAAGTACTTAAATGCTGCAATAGTCAAAAAGCCAATGAAAATTACCACGAGTGCGACGTCGGAATCGTGGGATAGGGATGATGGCCAGAGCGCGGACGGATTCATGATTCAAGCATAAGTCGCTGTCGCAGTACGGGGGTTTCCTAGTGGTCATCTTGGGGTGGGAGTGTTTGGCCTGGCGGTAGGCGTTTTTTGGCGTTGTCGAGCAGATTGGGGTCGGGTGTGAAGCAGAAAATGATGGTTTCTGGCGAGTTGCCCCAGCGTGAAAGAGTGATGCCGGTGAGCTCGAAGGTCCCGGTGCCAGGTATTGTGACAGGCTCTCCTTCAATGAGGTCACCGTAATAACCAGGTAGTGGAGGATCGTATCCCCACCCGCCCTCTAGAGCTGTTTTCATTCTGCCGTTTTCAATCCAGGCTCCTGAAAAGACAAAACTCGGATCGATGCTTCCTCGGACTGGGTGGAAGACGGTGTTGGAATGTACTGCGACTGTTTTGCAGGGTTGTGACATGGGTTCCTTCACTTCGTAATGCTGTGTGCATCCGCCAAGTAATAGTGGGATTGTGAGAGTGCTGCTCAGAAGCAGGGCTGTTGGGTGTCTCTTGACCATTACGGTATTTCTCCGATCGTGATGTAACCAAAGTACTTCTCAAATTCACTCCACGACATCGAGAACTCACCGTGCAAAATCGGACTTTGGTGACTTGTGCCAGAGTTTCTGCCGTGTGGATTGACGAGTGTTAGAGATGTTTCATTCGCGCTCATGATCATGTACGAATGCCGTGCATAGAGATCAATTCTGCGGGGGTGTCCATCAATTGATACTTCTGCCGGTTGGGAATTCTCATTTCCAAATATCGGTGCGTACACCGTTGCTGTAGTTACGGGCTTTCCCGACTGGAGTGCCTCTACAACTTCTTGGCGTTCCTGCGCATCGTAGTTTAGGCCTGACCCGAAAATGCTCTTGATTGATGCCTCTTGATAATTGACTAAATGGCTTCCGCGTCCCGTGACTCGCAGCAGTCCTTGGCCATTGGTGTTGGAAGTGATGCCATCCCCATTGAGAAAGGAACTCTCATTGACGCCCCCAGGTGTGAGCTGGGCATATGCTTTTTCATAGATGCTGACGATACTGGCGAATCCTCCTGAGTTTGCTCCCTTCGCATAAGTCTCGCGTACCAGCACGAGTGAATAGCTGCCTGGTGAGGGGAGTAGTGGATTGTCATAGATGCGCACCATGTATCCATCTACTTGGCCTGAAGAATTGAAATGTTGAGTTACTCCCTTCGCCAGCTGTTCCTGTCCTTTTGGGGTGTTCATAAGTGCAAGAATTGCCGAAATAAAATAGCAGTCACCAATCGCTCCCTGTTGCACTTGATGAAGATTGTAGTTTCCACTCTTCAAAAGGGACAGTTCTGTGTTGATTCGGGAGATATCTGCTTCGTTGAGCCGTCGTGTACGCGAGGGGTCCTTACTTGTTCCCGCTACTGATCTATCGCGCGAGACAGGTTCGAGCCTCAGTGCCTCACGCAATGCTTGTGACAGAATCTCGGCCGCCCATTTCAAAGATTCAATGCGGACGTAGTAATCGTGGGCGATCGATTCGGATTCGTGCGAAAAGCTCGCGTAGATGACCGGACGATCTTCCTTTGAGGCGGCCTCATAGATTCGATCCATTTCTGCCAGTCGGGGGAGCAATCGGTTGTGGACGTAGTGTTTGGCGCTTGCGACTTCACGAGCATAGCCGGCGATATCGGATGCAGCTGATTCAAGCCCCTCATGCAGGCGCGTGAAACGATGCTGTTGTCGAGTTGCCGACTCTTCAAAGGCTTCGCGAGAGCGCCCGGCCCATATCGTTGTTTTCCGTATCGTTGTACAGAACTCATCGCCGATAATTTGCACTGCCTCGGCTTGGTCATGAATTTGAGCTGCAAGGTGATCTATTGCAGAAAGATCCCCGGGGACGTCCCCGATGAGTGAAGAGAAAACCCCCATAGCAGCCATCCTCCAAGTGGTCTTCGTCGACTAGTTCGTACACTAGCGCTTTATGTTCAGCTTTGATGGTGTTTTTAATCAATCGTCATCGAAGTGCGATCAAGTCGTAACTGAAGTGCAAGAAGAGCAATCCTGTGTTGCTCGACACAAAAAATCGCTCAAAAAGTCCAAAAAATTAAGACACGCCCTTAAAAGTCGCGGAAAAACTGACAAAAGTGCTTTTTATTCCTTAATCTGTTCCCTGAAGCCACCGAAGTGGCATCCATAACCGACAAGAATGAGGTTTTTCAATGTCCGTCAACCGCACTGAACTTGTTGCCAAGATCGCCGAGCGCGCCAACATCTCGAAGGTCCACGCTGACGCCGCCCTTGCTGCGTTCCAGGATGTCCTGGTCGAGTCCCTGTCCAAGGGTGAGACCGTCAAGGTGACCGGCCTGCTCTCCGTCGAGCGCGTCGAGCGTGCAGCACGCACCGGCCGCAACCCCCGCACCGGCGAAGAGATCAAGATCCCCGCAGGCTTCGGCGTCAAGCTCTCCGCTGGCTCCACCCTGAAGAAGGCTGTCGCCAAGTGAACTCAGCCTTGCGCTGAAAAACACTGAAACTTCGATGCGTTTAATGCATCGATAATTTCACTCTCGTGTGTGCCCCGGTCCCCCGACCGGGGCACACACGCATCTCAACGCTGGGAGCTGAGTTAGCTCGCTTGGCAACAGAGCTGGGTGTAAGCTGAAGGCGCACAAACTGTACACACAGGCGTGTTCGTTGCTTGGTCTCGAAACCCCATGCTCTTGCGGCCACAGCTCTGCCCGCGCCTCGCGATCCCAACATCAATGAGGAGTTCCAATGCGGATTGCCATCTTGCCCACGCCCGAAGATATTGCCGTCGTCGCAGCCGATCGCATTCAAAGTCTTCTGGAGCGCAAGCCTTCTGCAGTACTTGGTCTTGCGACGGGCTCGACTCCGCTGCCCCTGTACGATGAGCTGACCAAGCGTTACGAGGCCGGCGAAATTTCTTTCGCGAACACTCAGTCTTTCAACCTTGATGAATACGTTGGCCTGCCCGAAGACCATCCCGAGGGCTACGCGAACTTCATTCATCGTTTCCTCGTTGATCGCGTTGATTTCCCCAAGGGCGCCGCGCACGGCCCCAACGTCTGGACCGGCGACAATGACCAGGCCGCGGCTGACTACGACAAGGCAATTCGCGATGCCGGCGGCATTGACCTCCAGATCCTTGGAATCGGCGCAGACGGACACATCGGCTTCAATGAGCCCGGCGGATCCTTCGCCTCGCGCACTCACGTCGATGTTCTTACCGAACAGACTCGTCGCGATAATGCTCGTTTCTTCGATGGTGATATTACGAAGGTTCCTACCCACTGCATCACTCAAGGTTTGGGAACCATCATGGAATCCGGAGAAGCCCTGCTGATTGCAACCGGCGCGGGAAAGGCCGAGGCCGTCCGTCAGCTGGTTGAGGGTGCGATTTCCGCCCGTTGGCCCGCCACCATTTTGCAGATGCATCCCAATGCCATTGTCCTGCTGGATGAGCCCGCAGCTCAGGGCTTGGAACTCGCGGATTTCTACCGCGAGGTGTGGGCTAAGCATCAAGCGTGATTCCCGTGTTCGCGGCCGTTTCTGATCAACATCGGAAGCGGCCGCGTCCTACAATAGGGGACATGTCTTTTCTTGATGAACCCCAGGGACCTTCCGCGCCTCAAGGCCCGCAAACCCAGTCGTCGACAGGCTTGCTTGAGCGCACCGAGGTTGAACAAGAGAAGAGCCCAGGAGATGGCGATCGCTTCGCGCACTTTGTCCGCCGTGATAAGGCCGACTCCTCAATGATCACCGGCCAGCCGGTGGTTGCGCTGTGCGGGAAAGTCTGGATTCCCACTCGAGATGCCTCGAAATACCCCGTCTGCCCGACCTGCAAGGAATTACGTGATTCCATGGGTAAGAACGGTAGGAATTGGCCATTTTCTGATGGAAACGGCCAGGGAGGTTCCGCGGAGTGAGTCCCACTGCGCAGGGGCCATCGCACGCATCTTCTTCCGCAGCCACTTCTCTTCCTCCTGCTTTCCCACGCCGAGCCCCCTGGGGAACAGCCGGAAGTCTGCGCGCGTGGCAGGCTGCAGCCCTGGAACAATACATGGCGACTTCACCGCAAGACTTTCTTGCGGTTGCTACCCCCGGCGCGGGTAAAACGACCTTCGCTCTTCGGATTGCCGTCGAACTCATGGGTGCTGGCATCGTTGAAAAAGTTACGGTCGTTTGTCCGACCGAGCATCTCAAGAGCCAGTGGGCCGAGGCCGCTGGGCGCGTTGGGATCCACATCGATCCCGCGTTCTCGAACTCTCAAGGCATGGCGGGTTCGCACTTTGATGGGGTTGCTGTCACCTACGCGCAGGTTGCCTCCAATCCCATGGTTCACGCCGCCCGGACGCGCCTTCACCGCACCTTGGTGATCCTTGATGAGATTCACCATGCGGGTGATGCGCTTTCGTGGGGCGATGGTGTTCGTGAAGCCTTTGACGAGGCCACACGTCGCCTTGCGTTGACCGGTACTCCTTTCCGCTCCGACACTTCTGCGATTCCTTTTGTGCGCTATGAAGAAGACGAGGAGGGGATCAAGCGCTCTAAAGCCGACTTCACCTACGGTTACGGCGATGCCCTGCGTGACTTCGTTGTTCGTCCGGTCCTCTTTATGTCCTATTCGGGACAAATGTCGTGGCGAACGAACGCGGGCGATATTTACACCGCGCGTCTGGGTGAACCACTCACCAAAGACCTGATGAAGCAAGCGTGGCGAACCGCGCTCGACCCGAAGGGGGAGTGGATCAGCGCAGTGCTGCAAGCTGCTGATCAGCGCTTGGAGGAAGTTCGGCGCCAGGTTCCCGACGCCGGCGGTTTGGTGATTGCGGCCGATCAGGATAAAGCCCGCGCATATGCGCGCCAACTACGAGCAATTACGGGGCAACGTCCAACCGTTGTCCTCTCCGATGACGCTGATGCATCTGAGCGCATCGACGAATTCCGTCAATCGACCGATAAATGGATGGTTGCTGTGCGCATGGTCTCCGAAGGCGTGGACGTTCCTCGCCTGAGTGTTGGGGTGTACGCAACAAACGCCTCGACTTCCCTTTTCTTTGCCCAGGCAGTTGGGCGTTTCGTGCGCGCTAGGCGCCGAGGCGAAACTGCGACGGTTTTCATTCCCTCAGTCTTACCCTTGCTGAATTTGGCTGGGGAGATGGAAGTCCAGCGCGATCATGCACTGAACCGGCCTCCCTCGAAAGAGGGGGACATGTGGAACCCCGAAGACGCCATGGTTGCTCAGGCGAATAAGAGCGAGAGCGCCTCGAGCGATCTTCTCAATCAATTCGAGGCCTTGGGTGCGGATGCGCAATTTGATTCCGTGCTTTTTGATGGTGCTGCATGGGGGACCGAGGCCGATGTCGGCTCCGTCGAGGAACAAGAGTATTTGGGAATTCCGGGCCTCCTAGAACCTGAGCAAGTAACCACTCTGCTTCGAGCACGCCAAGAAGAACAGCTGGCGACTCAGCGACGTGAAGTGAGTGCGCGGCGGGCACGCGAAGAAAATGCCAATATCCCGGCACACCGACTGCGAGCAGCTAAGCGCAAGGAGCTTTCTCGCCTGGTGTCCTCATGGTCTAGGCGTTCCGGGCAGCCTCACGCAACTATTCACGCAGAACTGCGTCGTAGAGCTGGTGGGCCCGAAGTCGCCCAAGCGACGACGGAGCAGATCGAAGCCCGTATTGCTCTTTTGTGTGAGTGGTTTGTGGGCCGCGGGTAGGCATTTATTCGAGGCTAGCTAAGAGACCATATACGGTTGTGGGGGCTGCGGTGAAAGGAATCACCGCAGCCCCCACAACCGTCAATAACGTTGAGCGCTCAGATGTAACGCGTTGGAATTGCAGGTTCGCCTTCCGATAAGCGCCATGCCTGGTAAGGAAGCTCATTTCGCGAACGCAGGTGATGAGCCTGAGCCTCGGACAGTGCCTGAGAGCTCCACGCTTCGCTTTGGATTTCTCCATCAACGATCAGCGGAACTTGAAGGGGGCGGGCGCCATTTTCCTCGAAGAAAGCAGCAGCCTCTTCAGCGCTTCCGGTGAAAAGGATTTCTTCGCTTGCGTAGCCATCCTCGTCGTAGAGGCGACCCGCGTACTTCTTGCCGGCAACGGTGTTCTTCGATGCAGACTTCTTCGCAACACCCACCATATTTCCGTTACTGTCCTCGCGGGATACGAGCTTGTATACGAGGGCTGCGGTGGGGACGCCGGAACCGGTAATCAGACGTGTGCCAACACCGTAAGAATCGACGGGAGCGGCTCCCAAAGCTGCAATGGCATACTCGTCGAGATCGGAAGTCACGGTGATCTTCGTGGAGGTCGCACCGAGCGCATCCAGTTGTCCGCGAACCGTAAAGGCCTGAGCGACGAGGTCGCCGCTGTCCAAACGTACAGCGCCCAATTCTCCGCCTGCAGCGCGTGCGGCCTCGACGGCGGTCTTAACGCCCTCGGTGACGTTGTATGTATCGACCAGGAGAGTTGTATTCGGGCCAAGGGAGGCGATTTGAGCGTCGAACGCTTGGCGTTCGCTGTCGTGAAGCAGGGTGAATGCGTGGGCGGCAGTACCGATCACCGGGATGCCGTAGCGCTTGCCGGCCTCGAGATCTGAAGTGCCTGCAAAGCCGCCGATAACGGAGGCGCGTGCTGCAGAGACAGCTGCGCGCTCGTGGCCTCGGCGTGCACCCATGTCCAGGCAGGGGCGTCCGTGCGCGGCAATTGTCATTCGTGAAGCAGCAGAGGCAACTGCGCAATCGTAGTTGTAAATCGACAGAAGAAGGGTTTCCAGAAGAGTGCACTCTGCGAAGGTGCCTTCAACGGTGAGCAGGGGAGAACCAGGGAAATAGCACTCGCCTTCGGCATAGCCTGAAATATTCCCGCGGAAACGGAAGGTCGACAAGTACTCGAGAGCTGTATCAGAGACAACCTTCTTTTCGGCCAACCACTGGATTTGCTCAGGGGAGAACTCAAAGCGGTCCAAGGCCTCGAGAACCCGGCCCGTCCCTGCAACGACGCCGTAGCGGCGGGTAGCGGGAAGACGTCGACCAAAGAGCTCGAAGACGCAGTGTCGATTCGCGGTACCCGACTTCATGGCAGCGTCGAGCATGGTCAATTCATACATATCCGTCAGAAGCGACGTTTCAAATGATGCAGGCATATCTCAAATTTAATCGCCTTCGTGGAAATATGTGCAAGAAATGCCAAAAATGCAGACAGGAGGGCATTTCATGCGTAGGCTTAAGGTATGTCGGGCGTTCCTGTGACGGCGAAAAATCCCAATGTCGGGACCGTAAAAGCGTCGGTGCCGAGGTGGAACCTCATTGTCTGGGATGACCCGATTAACTCATTGGACTACATCGCCGAAGTCCTTCACCGGCACTTCGGTTACCCGCGTCCTACGTGCGAAGCACTGACTTTGCAAGTGCACAGTGATGGACAGGCCATCATCGCCACTGGGCTACGTGAACGCGTCGAAGCAGACCTACAAACACTCCACGATTACGGAGTGCAATCAACATTGGAGCGTGTCACGTGATCGGCCCCTTTACCGTCTCACGACGGGGGATTAGCGCACCGATCGGAAGGGACTACAACCTTCTGATCCAGCAGCTCATCCACGAAATCCTTGTGGTCTTAGACGACCCGGGGGATTTCCCTATGTTCCTTTCCGCTGCAACCGGACTTGAGAGCGAACGTGCAGCAGCGATTGATCCTGCTCTGGATTTCCTTCTTCCCCCTATGAGCACAGATCCCCAGGAAGCTGCGCGTTTGCGTGCACTAACCGAGGACACGCTGCGTTCACAAAAATCTCAGCGACTTCGTACCGTGTGTAACCAACTCAACGATGTGCTGGTTGACGGAACAAACTACCTTGTTCTGGACGAAGAATCGACGTGGAATTGGCTTGGCGCACTCACCGATATGCGCCTTGCTTTGGCTGGAGAACTGGGCATTCATAACGATTCTGACGTGATTCGGATCGAGACAATCGCTCAGGAAAAACCCGAGGGGACACGCGAGCAAAGCGCTGCCGCGATCTACCTACTGATCACATGGTGGCAAGAGTCACTGCTCAAATCAGTGCATCTCCAGGGTGAAGCGAGTTAGTTTCATTGTATGGATAACGCGCCGATTGGTATTTTCGACTCTGGCTTGGGTGGGCTGACGGTTGCGCGTGCCATCATCGATCAACTTCCAGATGAAGACATCGTCTACCTGGGGGATACGGCTCACGCTCCCTATGGTCCGCGTCCGATCGCTGAAGTTCGCCAATTGACGCTGTGGGGCCTCGATCGCCTCGTCGAGGCCGGGGCGAAGGCTCTGGTTATTGCCTGCAATACTGCGACCGCTGCTGCGCTTTCTGATGCCCGCGAACGCTACTGGGTAGGCCAGCGCATTCCCGTCATCGAAGTTGTGACCCCCGCCGCGCGCGCTGCTGTCGTTGCAACACACAATCGCAAAATCGGCGTCATTGGAACTCAAGCAACTATCCAGTCGGAAGCCTATGTCAACGCTCTTGCTGCAGTTCCTGGTCTTCGAGTCTTCCAGCAGGCGTGCCCGCTGTTCGTCGAGTACGTCGAGGCTGGGCAAACAGCAGGTCCTGAGCTGGAGGGTATTGCCCGCGAATACCTTGCTCCCCTGAAAGAAGAAGGTGTCGATACCCTGATTTTGGGCTGCACCCACTACCCGCTTCTTACCGGAGTGATCGGTCGAGTGATGGGGGATAACGTTCGTCTGGTAACCTCCTCGGCCACAACGGCGAATGTTACCTACAACGAGTTGGTTGATCGCGATTTGCTCCATGCGCCGCGCCGCGGTGCAGGCGATGAACCGCAGCACCAGTTCCTCACTACCGATGCTTCGTCGCGCTTCCCGATCCTTGCTCGCCGTTTCCTTGGCCCTGAGGTTCAAAGCGTGAGTGAAGTCCCATCCCTCCCGCTAGAAGGAGGTGCTCAGTGAGGCTTCGTATCATCGGCTGCACGGGTTCAATGTCCGGACCTGATTCACCTGCATCCTGCTACCTGCTTCAAGCTCACGGTCCCGATGAAAGAACTGGGAGGGAGCGAACCTGGAACCTTGTCTTGGACATGGGGCCAGGATCTTTCGGTGAGTTGTGGCGTTACATTGAGCCAGCAGATCTTGATGCGGTGATTTTCTCGCACTGTCACGCGGACCACATGGGAGATGTGATTTCTCTGCACGTCTACCGGCGCTGGGGACCTGGTGCTTATCGTGATCCCATGGTTCTTGCAGGGCCGGCATGCTTACCGGACCGTGTTCGCCAGATCGACGGTGCTGACGAAGATGAAACCTATTCGACAGAGTTTATTTTCAAGGAACTCGAAGACGCAAAGAGTTGGTCTTTTGGTCCCTTCACCGTGAGTGCAGCCCAGGCATGGCACTCTGTACCAGCCTTCGGTGTTCGCATCAGCGGCCCTTCTGGTTTTTCAAAAGACGATACCTCTGGATCGCGCAGCACTTTCTTCTACACCGGTGACACTGATTTGTGTGACAGCATCGTTGAAGGTGCTCGCGGGGTAGATCTTCTTCTCAGTGAAGCAGGTTTTACTGAGGAAGACACCGTCGAGGGGATCCACATGGATGGTAGCCGTGCAGGTACTCTTGCTGCGCGTGCTGAAGTTGGTCGTGTCATTCTTACTCATATCCAGCCGTGGAATAATCCCGAGGCTACACGTTGGCAGGCACAGCAGGTCTACAGCGGGAACGTGGAGCTTGCGACGACCGGTATGTCTGTCGATTTCTAGAACGCGTAGCTACGACAATTTTCAGGAAAAACGCGTAGCCGGGATCTCACCATCCGACTACGCGTTTTCCTGTACGTTGCTTAGTTGTCTGCTAGAACCTCGATAATCCGCGGTGCAAGCGCGCGGAAAGCAATCCCGCGGTGGCTGATTGCATTCTTTTCCTCCGCAGTGAGCTGTGCGGCAGTGCGATCCATACCCGAGGGAACAAAAATTGGATCGTAACCAAATCCTCGTTCGCCTTGCGGCGCGGTCGTCAGGTGCCCGTCCACGCGTCCGAGTTCAACGAACTCGCGGCCATCAGGCAACACTAGTGCCGCTGCGGAAACAAATGCAGCGCCTCGTAAGCGAAGCGGAACGTCGCTGAGCTGCGCAAGGAGTAACTCAAGGTTCGCACGGTCATTTCCATGAGCTCCGCTCCATCGGGCAGAGAAGATCCCGGGCGCGCCGCCCATGATGTCAACGCACAGCCCGGAATCATCGGCGAGCGCAGCGATTCCAGTTGCTGCGCACAAAGAGCGAGCCTTGATCAAAGAGTTTTCGGCAAAAGTAGCGCCGTCTTCAACGGGCTCGGCGACATCGAAGTCGCTCATCCGTGCGATTCGACCGGCTCCCTCGGGGAGGAGGGGAGCGATGATCGCCTCGAGCTCTGCAACCTTGTGTGCATTTCCGGTCGCAAAAACCAGGCGAGGCGCATTTGCGCTGTGCACGGAGCTCACAGCGTGGCCTCGGAAGAAACGGTGACTCCTGGATCCGCTGCCAACGCGCGTGCCTGGAGGTCGCGAATCTGAGCATTACCGGCGGTTGCCAAGTCAAGAAGCTCGCCAAGTTCGGTGCGGGAGAAGAGCGCGTGTTCAGCGGTTCCCTGAACCTCAACGAAAGAACCCGAACCAGTCTGGATGACGTTCATATCTGTCTGCGCGCGCACATCTTCAACGTAGGGAAGATCGAGCATGGGGGTGCCATCGATGATGCCGACGGAAATCGCGCTTACCGAATCAGAGAGGACCTTCTCCGGAGAAGAAGCGGCGATGATCCCCTTTGAGATTCCCCAAGAAATCGCCTCGTAAAGCGCAACATAGGCGCCGGAAATTGAAGCGGTTCGGGTACCACCATCGGCTCGCAAAACATCGCAGTCAAGGACCAGAGTGTTCTCTCCGAGGGCTTTGATATCAACGATCGCGCGAAGTGAACGGCCGATGAGTCGCGAAATTTCGTGGGTGCGGCCGCCGATCTTTCCCTTGACGGATTCACGCTGGGAGCGTTCGGATGTAGCGCGCGGAAGCATCGAATACTCCGCGGTGACCCAGCCTTCTCCGCTGTCGCGCTTCCAACGCGGGACGCCCTCGGTGAGCGAAGCAACGCACAGAACGCGCGTGTTCCCGCATTCAATCAGCGCGGATCCTTCGCCGGTTCCTGCCCAGGAACGGGTAATGGACATGGGGCGAAGCTGCGAGGGGGTGCGCCCATCGGCGCGAAGCTGAGAAGTAGTCATGACTCCAGCCTAACGCGCATTTGCGTTGTGACTGAAGCGAAGGACGGCTACGGTTACATCATGCCCCATTTTGACACGGTTACTGGTCTTCCTTTCGCCAATGAACAGCTCTATTTCCCACATGAATTGAGCGCATGGGCCCCGCGGATGGCGCACAAAGGTGGGTACGATGCCGCATGCGCTTCCTTAGCGCCCCATGCGCGTTCTTTGCGGGTTCTGGCAATGACTACTCAGGGCATGGTTGCGCTTACTTCCGATGGGAGCACTCCACGGCGAGCTGCGGATATCGGTCCTGTAGCTGAGGGTGCGGAACGCGTGCTCTTCGGTGGGGTTGATTCTTCCGGTGTTGCGCGCTTTATCGCAATCCTTGACTCTCAAGAAGATTGGGGTGCGCTTGTTGAAGGAACTCACTCCCTCGCGGCCACTAGCGTAGCGTCGGCAGATCCTCAGTGGCTGTCTCTTCGGTATGAGGCAGCACTCCTTGAAGCTGCTGACTGTTCATCATGTGCGCGTGCCTTAGCCCTTCTGCGTTGGCATGAGCGTACGCGTTATTGCCCAAGGTGTGGCGGGAAACTCCAACACGAAAATGGGGGAGAGGCTCAACGGTGCGTCCAATGTGATCGCCTCGAATATCCCAGGCAAGATCCCGCAGTGATCGTTGCAATCACCGATGAGAAAGATCGTTTGCTGCTTGCACATAACCGGTCATGGAAACCGCGTTTCATGTCGCTTATTGCTGGTTTTGTTGAGGCAGGAGAAGCTCCTGAGCATGCGGTAGTTCGGGAAGCAAAAGAAGAGGCCTCTTTGGATGTGGAAGAGGTCCGCTATGTTGCGACGCAGCCTTGGCCTTTCCCGCGCTCGGTCATGATTGGCTTTACCGGGAAAGTTTCTGGTACTCCGGATCCCTCTCCAGATATGGAAGAGGTGGATGCCATGAAATGGATGACGCGCGCGGAACTTATTGATGCGGTCAACAGTGGCGAGCTGGAGATCCCTACCCATACCGCGATCGCTCGAATGATGATCGACACTTGGTTGCATGCGGAAGGTGATGCACTGTGAGCGTCCAAGATGACGAACGCGCTGAACGTCTTCTTGAAGCACTGGATCCCGATCAGCGCAGTGTCGCGCAATTCGTTTCTGGTCCAATGGCGGTGCTTGCGGGGGCTGGGACGGGTAAGACGCGAGCGATTACCTATCGCATTGCCTATGGCGTTGCACGCGGTGTCTACGAACCGACGAATGTCTTGGCAGTGACCTTCACGAAGAGAGCTGCAGTTGAGATGCGTGAGCGTCTGACAGCACTTGGGGTTCCCGGTGTCCAAGCACGGACCTTTCACTCGGCTGCCTTGCGCCAGCTCCAGTATTTTTGGCCAAGTGCCATCGGGGGGAGCATGCCACCCCTCATTGAGCACAAAGCATCCTTGATTTCCGCAGCTGCCGCACGAATCGGTATCCGCGCAGACAAAGCGCTCGTTCGCGATTTAGCCGCCGAGGTTGAGTGGTCGAAGGTTTCCATGCTCGATGCTGATGCCTATGCCGAGGCCGTTCGCACCAATAGGCGAACACCGCCGGGTGACCTTAGCGTTGACGATGTTCTTGCACTGATGGACGCCTATCAGGAGGCCAAAGAGGACCGGGGGGTTCTCGATTTTGAAGATGTCTTGGTGCTGACGGCAGGAATCTTGCAGGATTATCCAGCTATTGCTCAACGGATTCATCGTCAATACCGCAGCTTTGTCGTCGATGAATATCAGGATGTCTCTGCACTCCAGCACCATGTTCTCAGCCTTTGGCTTGGTGGGCGCCATGATATTTGCGTTGTCGGTGACGTTGCTCAGACTATTTATTCTTTTGCGGGTGCCTCACCGCGCTACCTTCAAGACTTCGCACAGGAGCACAAGGGCGCTCGCGTTGTGCAATTGGTTCGTGACTATCGGTCAACACCGCAGATCGTGAGTGCAGCGAATACCCTGATGAAGGGCGAGCACTCGTCTGTTCTTAAAGGTGCCGTGAAATTAGTATCTCAGCGCGACAATGGGGTCCCCGTCGAGTACCAGAGTTACGCAGACGACAATGACGAGGCCGTGGGAATCGCGCGGCGGATCCGGGGGCTCCACGATGATGGAGTTTCGTATTCCTCGATTGCCATTCTTTATCGAACCAATGGTCAGTCAGAGAACTTCGAAGCTCAGCTGAGCGAGGCCGGCGTCCCCTTCCTCGTCCATTCTGGGATGCGCTTTTTTGAGCGTGAAGAGGTCCGCCGCGCGATGTTTCTATTAAAGAAGCAAGCGACAACTTTGCACAATCAAGGAATTGACGAGGCTGATGTTGTTCACTTGGTTGAAGATCTTCTTGGAATCGCTGGATGGTCCCCGCAGGCACCACAGGCTCAGGGCGCGGTTCGAGAACGATGGGACAACCTCAATGCCATTGTTGAAATGGCACGATCTTCTACCAATAACTCTTTCATTGGGTTCGTCAATAATCTTCTTGAGCGTGAGGTCTCACAAGCTGCCCCAACCACGGAGGGGGTCACACTCTCGACCCTTCACGCGGCAAAAGGACTGGAGTGGGAGCACGTTTTCCTTGCTGGAGTGAGTGAAGGGCTTATTCCGATCTCTCTTGCGCAGGGCGAAGATGCAATTGAGGAAGAAAAACGTCTGCTCTACGTGGGAATGACACGTGCTCGGGATCATCTTGAGATCTCGTACTCGCGTTCGCGCCACGGGGGAGGAAACCGCCAGCGTTCCCGCTTCATGAAGGATCTGTGGCCTCGAGAAGAACGACCCCAAGCCGGAGTTTCTTCAACGCGCGCAGGTACGTCTAAACGCAGCGCGGCCAAGGCAGCCCATGCTGAATTTGAGGAAAGTAATACTCCGGAGGTTGTCGAACTCTTCGAACGCTTACGTACATGGCGAAAAGCTGAGGCAGAGGCTCGATTAGTTCCGGCTTACGCTGTACTCACCGATAAGACCTTGAGAGATGTCGCTATCGCTCAGCCCAAGACGCTGACTCAGCTTCGGGTTATTCGTGGAATTGGCGAAGTGAAAATCGACTACTTCGGGCCTCAAATTTTGGCAATTATCCGCGGCGAAGATGTTCAGGTTGAAACAGAGCCGGCGTAGCTATGAGGCAATGCGGTAGCGGTGATTATGGCTGAGCATGTCGAATTCGCCGATACTCGTAGACAAAGTAGCTGTTGTCAGCGAAGGCGCCGGAGAGTGTGAGACTGCTGCACTGGTGCACCCGCAGAGAGGATCATTATCGACCTCGATCCATGAAACCTCTCCTTCTGTCGTGATGCGAAGAAAACGGTTCATGCTCGATCGTCGGTCCATGCCGAAGCGTGCAAAGTCGTAAATCATCAAAGAGAGCCAAGCTGCAGCCATGTGAGTGAGCCAGGGGAGTGGCGTTTCAAAACGCCATAGTTCAAGGTCGCGACCGAGGTTAGGAAGTGAATGGCGGTCGGATTGTGTGGCCTCAAGACAACGAGCACAGCAGGTGACACCCGGCACGACCAGCGGGCCGATGTCCCAGTAACTTTCATTCCTGCAGGTGAGAAGATGCGGGATATCGCAGTGCATCATTGCATCCGCCTTTTCGAGATCGTGGGAACCCACAGAAGTGATGATTCCTAAGTCTATGGGGGAGTACGAACTGCAATAACGCAGATTCGGATAGTGCTTAGCGAGGTGCGAGCGAAGGGCTTGAGAACGTCGTGGAAACAGGCGCTCCTCCGGAAGAAGGCCTGCTAATTCAGCACTCAGTCGACGTGAATCAACAAGACGAAGTCTAAGCTCAGGCAGGGTTTGAATGATGAGTTCTACTGCCGCGATGGTCACGGGGTCAATTCCGTTAATTTCGATACTCAGGGGGCTTGCCATTTTTCCTCCGCACTGTGGAATAGGGAATTCCTATTGTGCGTGGGAGATTGCGCTTATGGGCAAGAACTACGAATCTGTGGAAAACTCCGATGAGGCCTTCACCCTGTGGATTATTTGGTCAATAAATTCAGGATTGGGACTCCGGCCCATTATCTGAAGATTGATCGTCATCCGAAGCGTTACCTTCGCCCTCAGATGCGTCTCCAATATCAAAACCTGCCTTATGCAGGGTATCTGCCTCGGGGTCAATCGTGGGATCAAGCCCCTCAGCCCATCCCATTGAACCATCCAATAGCGACTCAAGTGCCTGGTCGATATCGGCGCTGGCCTCGGCCTCGGCGCGTCGAAGCGCGACAAAGGTTTCTGGCGAATCGAGCTCATTGCTATTGGGAATCAAATCGGGGTGAGCCCACAGCTTTTCGCGGGCATCGCTACCCTCGTCTTGAGTGACCAATTGGAGGAGCTTGGCTGCATCTCGAGCACGACGCGGACGCATCTTCAAGCCAATTAAGCTTCCAAGAATCTTCTCAACGGGACCGCCCAATGCCCGTCGACGGCGCATCAGCTCGCGCAGCTGCTCAAGGTGGGGAAGATAGGGGCGTGCCGCCTGGGAGGTGACAACATCCACCCAGCCTTCGATCAGGGCGAGAAGATTTTCCACACGTTCCAAAGCTGCACGCTGTTCGGGTGTCGGTGCGGCTGCGAAGATCTGTTCGTTCAGCGAATCTTCATTGAACTCGGGGTTCGCTGGGTCAAGACGCGTGGCGGCCTCGGCGACGGCCTCACTATCGATCGCAATATGCTGCGCGTATCGCTCGACTGCGCGCGTAAGGTCACCGGCCAGCCAGGGGACACCGGTGAAGAGACGATGGTGTGCGCA
>ENA-OWMB01000381-OWMB01000381.1-metagenome-genome-assembly--contig:-NODE-381-length-17919-cov-4.451747_pt1 | contig 17919 bp, 29 predicted proteins | sample MGYA00245353_ERZ651112 | MGnify/ENA primary metagenome ERZ651112 (study PRJEB26857, sample SAMEA4031773) | metagenome | biome: human; feature: oral; material: saliva | place: Philippines | collected 2014...
CGAGAATGTTTTTTACGGAATCGTAAAAGAGCACAATGCAGTAGGGGAAATAAGTGTCCTTAATGAACCTTCGAGATAAATTATCCCAGTCGATATAAATATACCTGCGTTCCATCACCACCGCCTTTTATAAAGATTTGGTAACTTTTCCATATCCAGCCGTCCTTGTTCATCTAGCTTACAAAGCTCTCGAAGTTCACAGCGACAACAAGCACTACTCGGCGACTTCGTGGGAGCCAAAATACCTTCCTCTACATAGCGCATAAGCGTCAGGTCGCTTTGTAGTCGATAAATAAAGTCTTTGATCTCCTGCTTCGTCCGCGAAGTTGTCTTACGAACAAAGCGAGGAGAAGGTTGCACCTTCTTCGGATCACCAAAAACCACTACCTCATGTTCCTCAGCTAAACCTTTAAGTTCTGCAAGCGAAGAGTTTTTGATTTTTTCCTCTGTTAACCAGGGGACGCCAAGTAATTCTTGCTCATAATGCTTCCTTTCTGGCTTCTTATGCGCCACGCCTACGGCATCAACACCCGAAAGGTCTTGTGCTTCTTTACGTAGATAATTATAGACGATCACCTGGACAAACTCATCAGGACGCAAAATCCCCTGGTCACGAAACATTTTTGTCACCACCGCGAGATAGAGCGTTGCTTGCTCATCAAGCGGAAGATATTGGGTGTTCTCGCTCCCTAGTTTGGAAGCGGTCTTGTGTTCCATCACTGTAAAGCGTCCATAGTTATCCATGTCTTGATACACCAGGTCAACGGCACCAATAAGATCACGCTGCAACTGCTGACTATTTGGTCCCGTATAAGGAATGTTCCACTTAAACCGCTGCTCATTGGCAATAACATGGATATACTTATCTTCACCCCAGTGGTGCAAATAACCTTCAAGCATATTAACGCCAAGATCAAGTTGCTGATTCATCCTATCCTGATCCCGAAAAAGCTCTGCATACTCAGGGTTTTCCGCTTGGGATGTGAAGAAGCTCACCCACCCATCGACAGGGTGCATACCCCGATCTGACCCCGGAATATACCATTTTTCCAGCGCCTCGTGGATTCCAGACCCAAAGAAAAGCGGAAGCTGATTCTTGTAAACAGACTCAATGCCGTTTACGTAGCGCTGGAAATAAGACCAAGGGCACTCCTTAAACCGCCTTTTTGAGGAGTGGGAAACCGTTTTAGGTAAGTAGTTGTTTGACATCGTAGCTCCCATCTAAGATTTGTTTTTGTAGCTCTTCCCGCTTTTGAACTCTCTGAGCGATGGTCTCCTCAATTGTGCCCTTTGAGCGCACATAGTGCACAATCACATTGTGAATCCGGCTTACCCGGTGAATACGATCCTCCACCTGTTCCTGGTCATCTGGGACAAAAGTCTCATCCAAAATAACCAGCTCATCGGCACGGTCAAGCGTAAGCGCCACACCACCAGATCTGGTGTTCAGCAACATCACTCGAAATCCCGAATCCTCTTTCTGGAAATCTTCTGCTCCTTCGCTTCGTTTTTTAGATGATACTTCACCCGTGATCTTCCAGCACTTGACACCATATTTATCTAACAAAGCCTTCTCAAAAAGATCAAGCACTTGACTAAACTGACTAGCGATAACTACTTTGCCGTCCTCTTTTGACTCCGCTTCAGGCTGGTCAATAATGCCACGCTCAGTGAGAAAGTCTACCAACCAATCGAATTTATTCGAGGGCAGGGCCGGGTTGAAAATGGTTGCACCATCCACGGTATAGCTCACATCGCCGGATACACTAGCAAACTGCTTCAGCCGGGTGAGTTCAGCTAAAATCCCCTGAGCGACAAGGGTTCCTGACGCTAAGCGAGTTAACGCTAACTCCTTCATTTGCTTATAGAACCTCTTTTGATTCGGCGTTAGATCAATCCAGTGTCCAACAGCGCCATGCAGAGTTGACCCAGCATAACGCTTTGGCGGAAGCTCTGGGAACACATCAAGCTTCTTACGGCGAATCATAATGCCGTCTAACTGCTTGGCGAAATCTTCCTTAAGAAGGGGGTTTAATCCAATGATTTCCGTGGTCTGCACAGTTTGATTCTTCGTATAGATCTCTTTCGGCCTTGTGATAAACCACCTGTCTACCCACGTCCAATAGGACTCAATTTTTGAATTAGATAGAAAATCTAAGGTGCCCCAGAGGTTTTCCAGCCTCCCCCGAACGGGGGTACCAGAGACAGCAAAGCGATACAAAGACTTTTTCGCCAACATCATAATCCCACGACGCACCAAAGTTTGCTTGTAAAGCTTGGTTTTGCTGGTTGGAAGAACCAAGTGTGACTCGTCAATAATGAGTGCTCTTGGGTAAATTTTGAAAAGATCCTTGAAGTGTTCTTCGTAGCAAGGTTTGGTTTTCGTTGTAGGATTCCCACGGAGATAACGAACCCTGGCTGTTTCAAAATTAGTCACAATCCACCTGCGACCCTGTGGCTTTGATGCAATAACCCGTTGAAGAAGCTTCTCCTTCTTAGCCTTTCCGCCTGTAACAACGACTACTTCGTCGTCCGACCACTTTGCTAGCTCTTCTGGCCAAGAAACATCAGCCGCCACCTTCGGGGCCAACACAAGGATATCCCCTTTGGTGACTAGGTTCTTGATTGTCTCGATCATTTGGAGTGTCTTTCCTGTCCCAGGCTGGTCAGCAAGTAAGCCCCCCTGCTTCTGGGTTAAAAAAGACACCCCGTCCTTTTGAAACGGGGCTAACATTATTTATCCTTTCGCCACTTCTGGAAGCCGAGTCCGTGTAGTACACTCACCAAAATCTCTTCGGTGCCGTAGGCGAAGTCAAAATAGTAAAACGGCTTTCCATCTTCCTTCTCACCTTGCCACAAAAAACCACGAGATTTCATGTCTTTTACCGCTTTGGTTGGCGCTAGGTTATGAAGAATAACCTTCTGCCCTTCCCAGGGAATGATCTCTAGCTCTTTGCCTTTTGCAACGTTCGGATTATCCATTCCAGTCGTCATCGCTCAATTCCTCCGCTGTTGCGAGAATATAAGAAGATCCAGACCCAGAGAAGAAGTCATGAGTTTCATTGGTCTCCAGCGTCATCTGCGCCAAGATAGCAGGCGATACATCTACCTCTTCAGGCTTAAATTCGACAGGAAGACCAAGATTGGTTAGCGCCTTGTTAGCATTGTATGCGGAGTACTTTAAAGCATCTTCTTCCCATGTTGTGTCAGCATACAGATTATGTACGTAATCTACTTGAAGTTCGTAGAGTTTACGGACCAACAACAACGCACGTCCTGCGAGAAGTTCTTTCCGATCTTGAGGCAGGGTGTCAAAAAGCGCTTTGGCTTTCAGGCCAATGTAGTATCCGTGAATGCCTTCGTCACGCATAATAAGCCGGATGATGTCTGCGGTATTCGTGCACTTCCCTTCTGCACAAAGCCGCAAGGCCGGATAAAAGCCCGAATAGAACAGAAAACTTTCTAGGAATACGCTTGCGGTTCGGCAGAAAAATTCTCGACTTTCCAAGTCCCCCGCATGGGATTTGTAGTATTCAACGATAAGCCGGGCTTGCGTTTGCAGGTTTGTATTGGTGTGCGCGAAATCAAAAGCCGCTTCGATCTGCTCGGTGCTGTTGAGCGTTGTGAAGATTGAGCTATAAGACCGAGCGTGAATAGCTTCCATGCCACCAATAAACGCCATACAAGCTTCTTCATGGTGACTGTGTGCGTAGGTGCCGACAGCGTGCGCGCCTACCTCGCTTTGGATCGTGTCTAGCACTGTGAGCCCCGCGAAAGCGCGCTCTAATGCAAGCTGCTCTTCCCGAGGAACAGTACTCCACGACGGCAGGTCATTGCTAAGCGGAATCTTTTCTGGCAACCAGAAATTACCAGTCATCCGATTCCACACATCAAGATCAAGTGGATCTTTCAGATTATTCCAATCAACAGCTGTAAAAGCCATTACTCTTCCTTTCTAGCTTGCCTTTGCATTAGGCAACATATTTGGTTCCATAACAATGATGTCCTGGAACTTTACACTCTTCATCCCAATTTTCTTCAGCAGCTCAAGAATGTAAATCACCGACTCAAGAATGGGTACCCGCTGAGAGGGTTCATTCACCGTATTGTAATCAAAACCAACAACCTTAGTAAAGACTTCCCAATTGGCGTAGCGCAGGTTTCGGCGGAGATACGGAAACACCCAAGAGCGGAAGGCACAATATTTTCCGCCGGGGGTATAGGAAGGCACTAGCTTAGGCTCATTTGACTCATTTGCCTGAATGCGAGGGTTACCCATATAAACGTAAGTAACAACCTCCTCGAAATCCATCTGGGTGACATTCATGAGTGCCACTACCCTTTGAGTTGATGGACTCTTCTTCCCCCGGTGGTAAAGCTGATCCTTAGCTGTAGCAACAGAGAATCCAGGTGCAGCAATAAGCTTTGCTTTTTGAGGTACTGTCAGCTTCTTATCGGACGCATCAAAAACTTCATCGAGTTTGTCAAAGAAATCATCTCGAAATTCACAATGAACCCGTTGTTTTGAACGGTACAACTCCTCTTCCTTTCTGTGTGTATGTATGCCCCCATTATACAAACCCTAGGGGACTAGACAACTTATTGTGTTATAAAACACAACTCACACATTCCGCTACCTCGGTACCGGGGAGTGCTTGTTGACGCACTCGCATGTAATACAAGGTCTTGAGCCCCTGCTTGTGAGCATAGATGTAGTTCTTTACTACATCTCGGGTGGTCGCTGTATTAGGGTAAAACAAAACAGCGGAAATCCCCTGGTCAACCCAAGGAGTGGCCGCAGCATACATGTCGATTACTCGCTGTTGGTCAAGGTTGTAGGCAGTGGTAATTGATTGGTAGTTGTCTTTATTTACCCCGTATGTTGGAACGTAGGTGCGGCCTGTCTTGCCTTCCTTGCGCGTCTCAATGACGTCTGTCGCCGGCTGGACACCTGGGGTGGCGTTAGTGAGATATGAAATAGAACCGGTTGGTGGAATCGCCTGTAAATACATGTTTGTGACCGAATTGTGAGAAAGACTCCCTTTCACAAGGTAAAACAGCTTTTCAAAACCTTTGGCGACGTCCTCCTTAAACCACTCTGGTACATCTGGTCCCACCTGAGGGAGCGTTAACGCTTCTCGCTTATAGTGCCTCAGCTTTTCAAGATATTGCACGTCACCTGCGCGTGAAGCCACCTTGCCGGTAAACTCAGCTGTCGCCATAGTTGCAGACTCCGCGCAGTAAGCAATAAGCGCCATATACCGGCGGAAAAAATCCACCGCTTCTGGAGAACCGTACTCAATCCCTTGGGTAATGAGATAGCCATGTAAATTCATCTGCCCTAGCCCGATAGACCGAGTAAGCGCAGCGCCGTTGCGCACACTGCGAACCGGGAAGCTGTTGTTGGTAGATACAGACTCTGAAACATTAGTGAGGAACTTCACAGCCGCAGTAACCGTGAATTGGAAATCCTCGAAATTATCACACTCCATCATCTTTGCAACGTTGAATGACCCAAGGTTACAAGCGATATCCATACCTGTATAACTGGGGTCACCGTTGTCAAAGAAGGAGGAAGCCGAATTGACCTGAAGGATTTCAGAACATAGGTTCGACATATTGATCCGTCCCTGTTCAGGGTACCAGTTGTACTTATTCGCTGTGTCCTCAAACAGGATATACGGATACCCTGACTCGAACTGGATTTCTGCAAGGGTCTGGAAGAGCCGCCGAGCACTAATCTTCGTCTTCTTGATGTCGGGATTTTCTACCCACTCATAATAGTGTTCTGTCACTGACAAATCACTTAAGGGGTTTCCGGTTACATTGTAGATATCATACGGACTAAACAGATACATATCCTCGTTCCGTTGAGCCAGTTCAAAAGTGATATCAGGGATGACCACACCAAGCGACAAGGTTTTAATTCGGATCTTTTCGTCCGCATTTTCCCGCTTGGTGTCTAGGAACTTTAAGATGTCTGGGTGGTGTGCGTTGAGATACACGGCCCCTGCGCCTTGGCGAGCGCCAAGCTGGTTGGCGTAGGAAAAAGCATCTTCCAGTAGCTTCATGACCGGGATGACGCCGGAGGACTGATTTTCGATCCCTTGAATGGGAGCACCTGCTTCACGAAGGTTGGTGAGCGACAAAGCCACTCCTCCACCTCGCTTCGAGAGCTGTAGTGAGTTGGTGATCGCGGCGCCGATTGACTCCATGTTGTCCTCTACGCGAAGGAGGTAGCAGGAAACCGCTTCGCCGCCTGCAACCCGGCCCGCATTGAGGAAGGTAGGAGTCGCTGGTTGAAACCGCTTCAAAGCGATGTAGCGGGCCATATCGGTAGCGTGCTTCTCATCGCTGGAGTAGGTGACAGCGGTGAGCACAATTCGGTCACAAATGTTTTCCAAAAACCATTTTCCGTCTCGGCTCTTCAAAGCATACTGTTGATAGAACTTATATGCCGACATAAAGGTCTCAAAGAACCCAAACTTTCCAATAAGCTCTTCAATCTCCTCTACTAGGTCAAGGAAGAACTGAGAGTCATACTTGTAAACCACATCCTCTTCAATATAGGAGTTTTCAAGAAGATATTCATACTTTTCCCCCGTCGTCATTTTATGCGCTAGAAAGTAATCCCGAGGCTTCACCTCAGTCTCGATGTAACTCTCTAGTGCTTCGGTGTCCTTCTCAAATTGCGGGTGACCGTCTTCCCCGACAAGGTTAAGCTGAGAGTTGAGCTGAAGATACTCTTTCATATTATTCCTTTTCTGTAACCAAAAGCGGTGCCATAGAGAGCAAGAGAACCACGGACGCAAGCATGTACTGTCCCATTGCAAACCATGATTCAAACGTCATGTAGCCAACAGCTACAAGCACAAAGGCAAAAATAACACCAGGCCAGAACGGTTTTTTCTCACTGGTTTTGGTGTTCTCATCAACAAATTTTAGCACGTCAGCTAGTGCTTTTTCCATTTCTGGATTGGTCTCAGTCATAGTGATTATGGTAACACAAAACCCCCGGGGTTACCGGGGGCCTTATGTCTATCACATACACAGAAATGCCATTTTGCACTGCGAGGGGAGTTGAACCCGTGCCCTGTTGGAGAATCGAACTCCAAAACGCAAGGGAGGTGAAAAGGAGATAGTAAAAAGCGTCAACCTATCAGGGCTCTTCGTTAAGAAGATAATTTGATTCTAAACATCTACAAGAATGTTGTCAAGCAACTTGAGCTGATTGTAACGCAAGCCACTTTTCTACTGGGAACTTAGGAAGATGTTTCGGGGTTTCCCGCTTGGTGATGTGACGAATCAAACTCACGAATGTATCGAAGGAGTTCTTGCACCATTTCTTGATATTCTTGAACACTTTTCTGGTAATCCTTTTTGGCGACATAATAATTGACAACAAACAGACCTGCAAGGGAAGCGAAAATCACAGTGGATAAGGTATCACTCACCTTTGTCCTCCAATGCTTTCTTAAGCTTTTCCAGCTCAGCAATACGTCCATTGACGTAGGATGTTTCCCGAAGAGTCTTCGCCGACAGGAAGGACAAGGTGCAGACAACACACAGCATTGCAATGTTGATGATGGTCAAAATCATTTTTTACAGTCCTAACAGCAAGTCAGCTTGCTTCTTTTCGTTTGACTTCAGCTTCGCCTCAATGTGATTGATTCCTTTCTTGAGGCTAAGTTCATCTTTACGGTCGGTAAGGCATGTGCCGAACATACCTAGAAACAGCATTCCGCAGGCGATAAGCCCCGCTGCTTTGAGGCCTGAGGTTTGGTGCCAGGCGGAATTGAAGCACACAGCGGTGATTGCTGCATAGAACACGGCTGCATACACGGTCTTCTTTTTTAGGTCTTTGAGTTCAAGATTCTTGTTTTCAATTGCCGTCCGAAGCTTTATCGCTTCTTCCTCCAACTGAAAGAGCTCTTGTTCAGCGTTTTTCATTAGTTTGACTCCAAAAACAACTGAGCTTTTTTGGTTTGCACCCAATCTAGCTCTACTTTATCTTTTTCTAGCTTTCCGGTATCTATTATACCGTCTTTTGCGAGACCCGAGAGCATAACAAAGGCAAGAAACAGTGTGATAATCCCCACAAAAATAGTTGTGACGCACAACACCCATACCGCAGGGAAGAGGATTCCGACAGCGGTAAAAGCGGGGATCGTCACCAAAGAGAATCCCAGGATCCTTTTCATCCCTCTCTGTGTTCTTTCTATTTCGGACTGCTTTGAGACAATGGCTTTCTTCAGCTCTAACTCTCGCTCATCCAACTTCGTTGTTTCTTCCATGTGTTCCTGCTTCATTTTTAATTCTTGTACTTCGGGAAGGTCATTAACAATCTTCTCTAAATCCGACATCAGACTTCTGGTTTTATAAACAATAGAGGAAATATAATTCGATGCTTCCTTAGACGAGTTTGCAGCCATCTGAATGTCTCGGCGACAATATTCTAGCCTTTCTAATCTATCATGGTCTATAGGCCAATAAGTAGCACGGTCAACCATGTCCTCAAAGCAGATTTTCTCTTTCTGTATATAATCTGCTTTATCGGAAACGATTTCAAGATTTGTTGTAAGTATACGAAGTTGAGTTAAAAGCTGAGCTTCAAGCTCTTTTTTGTCCGCACTCATGTTATCTCGTTACCCAATCATCAATTTGATTTTCCACTTTCTTTAGCAACCCCTTGTTCCGGTTCATTTCCTCGATGTTATCCAGCAATTCTGAAAGAATATCAAGTGAGTCAAAGTACACAAAAGACCAGGAAACAGCCCAAAAACTTAGTGAAATAATAGCGAAAGCTTGTTCCCCAGTTATGTAGGTGTAGAAGCATGATACACTAGTAAGGGGCACAACCCATCCCAAACGAATAATATAGTAGAAGACAATCGCTTTACGCCTTGCTTTAAGATCAATAATTCGCTCTTGAATGTCACTTTTCTTCGTCAACATGGCGTTTAACTCTGGGGATAACACTAGTACATCTCCAAACTAAGCTCTGCTTGTCGACCAAGATTATTTTGCAACTCTACTTTGCTTTGCTCTAACTCTTTGTGTTGCTGTTGTAAAGCAGGAGAGAAAATAAGTGACGCTACCCAAGACCCATATAACAGAAATAGGCTAGCGACAATCAAGCACATAATCACGGATCCCAAGTACCAACCAATAACGCCAAGCCAAACAAAAAACATTACGCTAAACGTTACCTGGGAGTTCCGCTTTCTTGCGTCTAGTTTCAGCAGGGCTTCTTGGGATGCAATCTCTTTTTGAAGTGCAAGAGCTTTTGCCCTCAAAGATTTTAGCTCAGATTGGTGCAACTCGGGAATATCCAGACGAATTTTCAAGTAAGCATCATTCATTTCCTTGGTCGCTTGATGAAGCTTATCAATCTCCTTAGAGAAATAAACACCTACAACATGGAGATTATCTTTTTCTTCGTCAGAATAAAACATCCCTGCGAAGGGCTTAGCAATTCCGGTAGCTCGGTAATACGACATGTAGGAATCCAGCTCCTCCGCTGTTTGAGCTAGATCTTTTGCAATCTGTTTCTGCTCTTGAGCAAGCTTTACAAACTCTTCGTATTGTTCGTTATTCATCTAGGGTTCCCGGTTTCACAAAAGTAAGCCAATGTGTTTTACTTACCTTACCATTTCTGTGACCAAACATAGGTGGATAAGGAGACAAGGCGGTGATTTCTTTTACAGGAATCTGAATCTCATTCCACTTAAACACCAAAGCGCAGCTTGGCTTGAGCACCCGAAAAGCTTCTGAGAAGCCCTGAGTTAGCACATCTCTCCAATCAGGAAGAAGCGCTCCATACTTCGCATACATCCAGCTTGTGTCGCCTAGCCGTTCTAGATGAGGCGGATCAAATAGCACGAGATGAAAACTGTTGTCGGCGAAGGGGAGGTGACAAAAATCCGCTTGAACGTCAGGCCTTACTTCGATTTCTCGATTATCACAAAGAGTGAGCTTTTCCACTCTTTTATCCAGAAACACCGTGTCTTTTGGATGCTTATTAAACCAGGTGCTTTTCCCACCACAAGTCATGTCGAGAATCATAGTTCCTCCACCAGCTTCTCAACCTCAACAATGTGATCTTTCACGTCTTTGTAAATCCCGCTACCTAAAGCAAAATCTTTCATCTTACTTAAAGAAGATGTGACTTTTGAAAAAGCAATGGCTTCCTTCTCGCTCATCTCCACGAGTCCACATGCCTGAAGGCGCTTTGAATCAGGGGAATCCATTTGAGCAAGGTCAGACTTGAGCCGGGCATTATACATAGCGATAAGACCCGCTACAAGCTCTTTGTGAAGCTTTAGGAAATCCCGCCAATCGTTTTGAATATAGTCGTACCACTCGTCAACGTAAGCAAAACGATCTGAGAAATCCATATCTTGCTCATCCCTGAGTAATTCCAGTTGTCCATTAATCACCAGGTTAAAGGCGAAACGAACCTCTTCAATCAGACGAACTGTTTCACTGTTTGACAATAACGGCTTGCCGTTTTCTTTGATGCTGTCTTCATCGTTATATAACAATCGCTGTAAAGAAGAGATTCCGCCACCAAGCAGACTAAAAATTTGAGACTTTGGCGAATTATTTAATCTTGTCTGTGCTAGGGCACCAGCAAAACTCTTTCTCATAGTATTTGTACAGAGTTCAACTATTGTTTTAGGCATTTTCCGTCCCCTCCTTCTCTGCTTGAGCGCACATATCAGCAACGAAATCATCAATGGCCTTGCTAAGGTCTTCTTTGATTCGAGTCATGAAATGAGTAAACCAATCCACAGGGATTTCCCCATCGGGATAGCGACCATCTTCCACCAAACCCAACCCTAATTTTCCAATCTGATGATTTACCTGAAATTGAGTTGTCCCAAAAAACGACTTCACCGAATTAAGACTAACCGTTGGCGTTTTCATTATTTCCTCCTCTTCTTCTATTTCTAGAGTGCGAATAAAATCTTTGATAGCTAGAGAAAATTCATCACTAACTCGCTCAAGAATCTCTTCCGCCCAATCAAAGGGAATCTCAGAATAAGAATCAATTTGATTCTCTTTTAAAAGTTCTTCTTGAATTTCTCGAAGCATTTCTTCAGTCTCACGAAACTCATTGCTGATGAATTTCGTGATGCGATGCATTGTAAGCAGCTCAGGAGGCTCTTCGTCTTCTTCGAGGAATCCATGGTTAGACATTGCCTTCAGCTTCCTTTCGGTTTTTGATATGTGTGCTCAGGGCAATGTCAATTGAATGTCGTGCTTCTTCTAGCATACAAACAAGCTTCTCATCAGAAAGGTAAGGCCTCTTCGTATATTGTGCAGGATTATTCTTTCTTATTACCAGAAGGTTTAAAATTGAAAGCCCTTCGGATAAGGGGGAGAGAATTTGATCGTCTTGATGACAAGCATCCTCAGTCCGTAAAATAGCAAGATTAAAAAGGCGCTCCATCTCTTCTTCAAGAAGTTCATCATAATCTGACATAAGGTTTCAACTCCAGTTCTTTATGCCACCAGGCAAGTCTTGACTCAATGTTCTGGGAATAACTACGAACCAATTCCTCACAGTGAGCGCAAATCCGAGGCTTAGCGTTGTGAGAGTGATAACAATGTCCGAGAAAGCTATTCATTCTTGAAATATCTCTAGCTAGCTTTATCGCTTTCTTCTGGTGCTTACATACCCTTAACTGAGCGAAAGAGTCTTCTATCATCTCAATTTCTTTTAGGGTACTTAGTAAGCACCAGCCGCTGTCATAATGAGACATTTTACTCTTCAGGTTTGTTTACAGGGGCAGGTAAGCTATCCATTGCTTTCCGCATCCGCTCTACCACTTCGCCTTCTTTATAGCCGGGTGGAAAACCGATCTTCTCAATGCCGTCAGCAAAGCCCGTGTAATCCTTCTTGACGGGTTGCTCCTCCCCTTCCGCTTGGGGGAAGGTAAGGAAATACCCTTCCAAGGCAAGCAGTGGCTCTTCAATGTAAGACAGCGAGATTGGACGATGAGTTTTTCCGTACTGAAGTTGCTTCTTGTATTTCTTATAGCGGTTGCGGAATCGTGCTTTTAAAGCCCTAAAATAGGCGTAGCTGATTGTCTTCTGGTTCATTTTTTTCTTCCTTTTTATCCCAACTGGCTAACCAGTTGTTTCCGGTATTGAGTGTGAGTCGCCTTCGTAGGCCTGCTCGAAAGCGGTCATCTGTTTCTTCCGAGACTGTATCCAGGAGATAGTTTTGCATAGCGTCTGAATCAAAGCGAACCGCAGACCTGATGTAACCACCCCCATCCAGCGGGGCACCGTCTTCTGAAGACCAGGCGTCATTGATCCGGGTCACATAATCCAGTCCATCACAAGACAGGCAAATCCGCATCACGCAGTAACAGCAAGCATCTTCGTCAATCCATTTTGTAACCCGCTGTGGGGTGCCTTTCGGCATCACTACATTGCAAACGCCACACATCGCTTCTTTGCGGGATTCACGAATAATTTTATCTGACAACAAAACCATTAATCATTCCGTCCTAACTTCTTGTTGAGCCGAGCGAGACATTTAACGGCGGAGCTGCGGAGTTCTTCAGTGTCCTCATCTTCGTCCAAAAGCAACTCTTCTAAAACTTCTTGTAAATCCGAGGCGTTAGGAAGCAAGTCGCCGGGCTGGAAGTCAACGTAATCCATCCAAAGAAATAACCCTACGTCACAGTAATCACAGTACCGTGTAGTAACAAATGCCCCTCTGTCAACATCAACTAAACGACGGTAATATTCACCAGGATGAATAGTGAATCCGCACATATCACATTCATAAGACTTCCGTGCCTTATGACGGTTCTCCTGGGGGAAAGACCAGTTAGTCATTTTCACTTCCTTTCTGTATCCCCTAGTATATGTATGTGTATTCCCCCTCGCAAGTCAATGTGACAAGAGTTACTTCTTATTCACAAATTCGTGAACTTTCTGCATCGTTGGTTCAATCTCTTCTGTCCGCCACTTAAAAAGATCCTCCACAAAAGTGAGGATTTGCGCGATCCCGTAACGCTTGGAAAAGAATTTCACACCAAGATCAGGGTCTGAAAAGGCAATTTCCCCATCCTTTGTGCGATAAAGTAAGCCGCCTGTAAGGCCCTTGTCTTTATTGATATTTTCCCTTGCTATGGGGAGGAGGCTATTATTACCCTCAATATAAGCCCGATGAAGAACAAGCGGCCGATCAAACTTTTCTAACCGGAAATGGCTAACGAAAGAATCTGAAATCAGAAAGTTTTCAAGATTACTTAGAATGATTTTGTTGTTCCCTTTTAGGGTTACTTCAAACAAGTTTGATTCTTTAATGACCGCTGTTCCATTAAGTACTGTTAGCCTGCAAATATTTGACCATAGAATCATTGATTCTTTGTCAAGGCACATCATAGACTCACCAATTGAGGAATCAATGATGCAATATGGAACGTTCTCTTCTCCATCAAAATTCTTTACCGTAGAGATCACAGAATGGTGAATATCTACTTGAGAAAGCAGGCCTCCATCAAGGATAAAAGCTTGGTCTCCGAGATCTATTTTCCCAGAGTGATAGAAATATGCTGTGGGGTGCAGTGCACAGTAGATTGGTAGTTGTACCTCACTATCTAGCATGTCGTAGGCTTCGCCAAGCAGGTCTTTAACATGAGTAAGGGTGTTTACCCGGTTAGATGTGATCGGGATTCGCTTTCGTTGCGAAACAATCTTCTCGCCTTCGTATTGGAAATCTTCAAAAGAATATCCATCACGGGGTTTTAGCATCATGCTTCCTTTCTGTTATGATTGAGATAGCTGATCTTCCATGTGGAGAAACAGTATCTGGCTTCCTGCATTTTTATGTGGGAAGCTTGCTTTATATTATGCGCTTAGTTAGGGCTTTGATGGAATACGGTATCGAAACATTAGCATTGAAGTCGCAAGAGGGATAATCTACCGAGCTGATTTCTACCCATGGACGTCTCCAGAAAAACGGAGGCTTCCGGTATTCTTCGTGAACAACAACCCAAAAAACCATGCCTTTATCTAAAAACTTCAGATAGTCAAAGAAAAACTGTAGGCGACTGCTTCCACCAATATCTACTCCGCAATAAAAGAAATCCTGTATTTGGTCTAGGTTATGTGAAGCGGGATAGATATGTATTACCCTATCTTCTCGCTCTTTGTTATTTAAGTCTGGCTCAGCGCTTGTGAATACGTCAAAATTGTGGAACGTAAAGCTAGGGCCTTCAATCTTGATGGTATCAGATTGATATTTACAAACATCAGGGTCAGTCTCTCGTAAGAAGGGCCACATAACCTACTCCTCGTAACCAGGACGCATTGAAGCTTTACTGCCAAAGATCTTATGTTGACCAGGCTTCAATAACCCGTACCCTAGAGAGATAAGCGGCCACGCAATACCAGTTGGCACCGAAAAATACGCTTCAAAAGAATACGGGTTACCATTATCTTTCCAATAAAAAGTAGTGTAAAGATCGTTGCGGTAAAGCCTTGGGGGCTTAAGCCAAAACGAATGGCTTCTGGTGTAGTCCAGGACGTAACCTTGGCGCTCTAAAGCCCTGAGTGCATAGACTAGATTATTTGTTTCCTTATTGGCGATAAGACTATCTATGTCATCAGATATCACAGCCTTAATAAGGTCAACAGTATTAGGACTGGCATAAATACTAATAAGTTTACCTTCCCCCTCTGCTTTATCAACAAGCTTACTCACTTTGGTAAACTCGTCGAACCATAAAGGGGTAAACTTGTCGATCTTTTCCGTAAGCTTTTCAAAATCAATCTGTGGCATAGGGACCCTCCGTGTGTAACCGAATCACATTGACTGATCCTCGCTCTAGCCACTGCCCCTTATACACGATCGTCACGCTTTGGGTGCTGTTGAACGGGAAGATCTCTTGGTAATAGTTTACTTCCTTGTGGGGAGTATCCCAATCACTCCTGAACACAAAGGGGTTTTGCACAAAAGAGTACACCACAGGCACACCGTGCTGCACATACCAGCGACGGGCTTCTTGTAGCGCGTAGGTGAGGCGATCATCAAGATCTGGATCAAACCCTTTCCCTAACTTACACGGCTTCCCTCGCTCAATTTGGTCTAGCACCTTGTTGCGAAGCTGGTAGGCATTAGCATACACGAAGATCTTTTCGATCTTGTGGAACTGCCTTGGTGTGGTTTTAAAAGTGGCTGTGCCTTTTCCAATCATAGTACGCCTCCAATCCATTAGGATCATCACCCCAAGGATTACTCCAGAAGTTGAGCTTTATTTGAGCTTCCTTATTTAAAACAAATTCGGAGAACTGGTATCCCCTTTCAATATATTTCTTTCTTAAACTATCTGGCATCATAAATCTGAAACACCACCTGTCTTTTTCGGGTAACGTAAGATGAAGAATGGGATATATATACTTTGATGCTCTCCCTATTGCCCCTGCTGATTCCCCTAGACCAAGCCCTAGTTCGCTGAGTTTGAGTTCAGCAAATTCTTGATGTTCGGGTGCAAACTTTTCGTATGACCAAGTGTTCAACAAAGATAATTCGTCTTTGACTTTCTTGATGCAAAAAATATTCTCACCTATGGCGTGCTTGATCTTTTCTATTTGTGAGTCAGAAACGTGTCCTTTCTCAATCATGAAGATGAATTCATCATAGTTAAAGCTAAGCTGATTCACTTCATATCACCTGTGCTAGGGTCAAAGTTGGTCCCTAAATCAATTCGTCTCACCAGCTTTAAGACTCCTGCTTCATGGATGTTACGCAGTTCAGTATGCAGCTCAGACGGGATAAAGCTTAGTTCTTCCTTGCTGCGCCGACCAAGAATATAGCTTAACGAACCTGCCTCCTGGTCTTTTGATACCACGATTGAAAGGTTAGTGAGCTTATCTTTGTGTTCTGCGGGAATATTAAACATCTGAGCTACGGTATCAAGGTATCCAGGGGTAACCTCGAAGATGAGGTGCGCGTACTCACTCGAAAGATCTTCTTGTCTGACATATCGCCAAGCATCTTTTAGATAACCTTTCGCATCTTTCAAAGCCTGCTTGAACTCCAGGAATGCCTCGTTGGCATATTCTTTTGACTCACTCATCGCTTAAACTTTCTAGGTCTTCATTCTCCAGGGCTTCAGTGGGAATGAGCATGTGAGGCCTGATGCTCCAGCGGTTATCTGATGTCTTGATGAATTTGACACCTAAACGATATCCTTCATTCCCAGAGGTAGGGAAGAGATGTGTCTCTACCGAGTAGCGAGGGAGCGTTCGGTTGAACTGTTCTACGAAAATCTTTTTTGCTGCGGGGACCTCGCTAAGCTCTTTCACCAGGTCTAATACTTGTTGTCGGGTCTCATCTGATAGGAACCCTAGCATAGTTGCGTCATGGAAGAAGTCTTCCCACTCGCTTTCGTTAGGATTAAATTCTAGGGTCTCATCTACAAGATCTTCTTCTGGGATAACAATAAAAGCGTCAAGTCCCCAGTATTTTTCGTCGTATCGAATGACGCCGATTTCGATTGATTCGTTTCTCCCGGCAGGAATGGTGCAGATGGAACCGAAGGATTGAACCCGCTCTTGGTTCTCTGTTTCCAAGAAGTCTTTCCGGTACTTGGTGTTGTTGTTTAAGTCATCTTCAGCGGTCCATATTTCATCAACCAGGATATATGAGAGATCATGTCCTAGGCAGCCGATGATCCAGTCGTCATCAAGAATCTTTCGTAGCTTTTCCGTGGGACCACCGAAAAGAATAGGGCTTGGCATAATACTTCCTTTCTATTAGTATGGGCGGACATATGGGCGCACTTTATATATACAGATGGGCGCACTTATGGGCGGACATTTCGCACCTGGTCAATCGGTAACCTGCGATGAAATACGCAGCCTACCATGACTGGGAACAGGTCGTTTGCTTCGATAAAGTCCCCGAGTTCTTTCCATTCTTCCGGGTTGTCACGCTTCAGGTCATGGATAACGCCAAGGTGGTAGCAGAAGTTGTATGGAACCCGGTTGTCCTTGTCGTATTCCCAGTTCAGACTCCAAGAGTTCTCGCTTACTTTGATTGGGACAACACTAATGGTGCCAGAGAGGATCGGCTTGGTAATACCGTGCCTGGTCAAGAACTCATCGCCAACGGCTATCTTCTCAAAGAAGCGTGAACCATCGAGATGTTCGCTTACTAGAACGAAGTTCACTTCGTTAATCATCGAGGCGATAAGCTCACGAATGTTACCTACGTACTCGTCTACCTCTGCGAACTCACCTGCACCTATCGGGATGCGCGGCATTCGTTGGCCTACCGCATCGAAGTAGGGGAGCCCCCGCTTTATTTCTTCCTGCATACCCTCCAGGGTACCGGACCCGACCGCTTGCGGCCAGCCGCGAGAGGGTGACTTGCGTCACTAGCGGAACGGCTGGGGGAGCGAACGGACCCGGACCACGACGGCGACCAGACGGACCACCTAGGCACCCCATGGCGATATCGACGTGCTGCAAAGGTGCTATTTGCTGCACACTTGCTACATGAAAACCAGGGTCAGTAGCAAACTTGCAGCCCTAACCTTCAAGGTTACGTTGAACGTAGCAGATGTGAAGCTTCAAGCCGAACTTTAAGGTTTTGCCCCCAAACATTCAAGGTGAGGTTGAGGGTCAAGGTTGACCCTAAAGTAAGGTGACCCTTAGTAAACACACCCTTACTAAGGCAAGGCTTAATAAGGCTTACCTTGGCTTCACATATGCAGCATAAGATATTTTGCCCACCTAATTATCGGACAGTTAAAGCTAGATCCCCCAAACCTTTCATACCTCAAAACCTTCTCTGCCCCCTAATCTTTTCCATGACCTAATATCTCTATGCCCACTAACAACTAAAACCATAGTAAATAGCAATCCAAAACAAAGGTAAGGCTACCCTAA
>ENA-OWMB01000384-OWMB01000384.1-metagenome-genome-assembly--contig:-NODE-384-length-17899-cov-9.015972_pt1 | contig 17899 bp, 17 predicted proteins | sample MGYA00245353_ERZ651112 | MGnify/ENA primary metagenome ERZ651112 (study PRJEB26857, sample SAMEA4031773) | metagenome | biome: human; feature: oral; material: saliva | place: Philippines | collected 2014...
CCATGCCCAGCAGCGCCGACGCGTCAACCATGCCGGCGAATCCGCCGGTCGCGCCGAGCACGGTGGAGTCGTGGGTGGCGGCGACGGCGCTCTTCATCAGCTCGACGGCGCGGTCTCCCGCCGCCGTGTCGACGCCAGCGGTCGCGTAGTCAAGGGGGGTGTCGGTCATGGGTGGTGCCTTTCGCGGGTGGCGCTCGACGAGGCCATGTCTGGGTGATCGGGACAGTAACAAAGCCCGCGACGCGGGGGGCGCGTCGCGGGCGTGGAGGTTAGCAGGGGGTGGCGTCGGGGGTTCCGGGCACGGGCGTCCCGGCGGGGATCGCCTCGGGGTATTCGCCGGTGAAGCAGCCCAAGCACAGGGAGGTCCCCTGCCCGGTGGCCGCGACCATACCGTCGATGGAGAGGTACGCCAAGGAGTCGGCACCGAGGTGGGCGCGCACCTGCTCGACGTCCATGGAGGAGGCGATCAGCTCAGCGCGCGTCGGGAAGTCGATGCCGAAGAAGCACGGCCACAGGACGGGCGGGGACGAGATGCGCACGTGCACCTCGGCTGCCCCGGCCTCGCGCAGCATCTTGACCAGCGCGCGCTGCGTATTACCACGCACGATGGAGTCGTCGATGACGACCAGGCGCTTGCCCTCGATGACTTCGCGCAACGGGTTGAGCTTGAGGCGGATGCCGAGCTGGCGCAGCGACTGCGTGGGTTCGATGAAGGTGCGCCCCACGTAGGCGTTCTTCACGAGGCCCTGCCCGAAGGGGATGCCGGCCTCCTGCGCGTAGCCGATAGCAGCGGGCGTACCCGAGTCGGGAGTGGGCATCACCAGGTCCGCCTCGATGGGGTTCTCCCGCGCGAGTGCGGCACCCATCTCGTGGCGCGCGGCGACGATGCGGCGTCCACCAATCGTCGTGTCAGGGCGGGCCAGGTACACGTACTCGAAGACGCAGGTGTTGGCTCGGCGCACGGCGAAGCGGCGCGAGTGCACGCCCGACGCGTCGATGGAAATCAGCTCGCCGGGCTCGATCTCGCGTACGACGGTCGCGCCGCACAGGTCCAGGGCAGCTGTCTCGGAGGCGACAACCCAGCCGGAGGCCAGGCGACCGAGCACGAGCGGGCGGTAGCCATGCGGGTCACGCGCGGCGTACAGCGTGTTCTCGTCCATGAAAACCAGGGAGAACGCTCCCCTGATGCGCGGCAGGACCTTCAGGGCGGCACCGACGAGGGGCGCAGGCTCAGGATCGACCACCGCCGAGGCCGAGGTCGCTTCGTCCCCCTCCGTGTCGCCGGGCGTGACGGCGGGTGTCGCGATGAAGGGGGTCGGACCGGGGATGCGGTCGGCCATGCCGAGGAGCGCGGTCACGAGGGAAGTGTCGGTGGAGGCTCCGCGCTCGAAGTCTTCGCCGTCGTCGGCGATTTCGGCGGCCAGCTCACGCAGCTCAACCGTGTTGGTGAGGTTGCCATTGTGGGCCAAGGCGAGCGTGCCCGTGGGGGTGGGACCCAGCGTCGGCTGGGCGTTGCGCCACACGTCCGCGCCGGTCGTCGCGTAGCGAACGTGTCCCAGCGCGATGTGGCCGCGCAGGCCCTGGAGGGACTGCTCGGAAAACACCTTGGAGACGAGTCCCTGGTCCTTGTAGACGAGGATCTGCTTGCCATTCGAGGTGGCGATACCAGCACTCTGTTGGCCTCGGTGCTGGAGAGCATAAAGGGAGAAGTAGGTCAGGCGGGAAACATCCTCGCCCGGGGCCCATACCCCGAAGACACCGCAGTGATCGTGCGGGTGATCGTCTCCGAAGAGTTCCTGGTCGGACAGTGTCATGTCTGGCTGCGAGACGGGAAGCACGATCTCACTCTGACACACTTTTTTACAGCTCGTGGCACATATCCACGTTGTGGCGAGCACATCTGTGCCTCCACGCAGGCCACTCGGCGCGTAATTGCGCACGCTTTACCGGGGAATTCGGTCGCTTGCGGATCGAGATGACACAATGGAGTGCAGAAAAAACAGAGGAGGAAACGTGGCCAATCCAACGCTGAGCGCCATCATGTGGGGACTCGCCCTGCTGGTGAGCGCTCTGGCCATCCTGTCGTTCGCGCGAGGCCTGACTCACATGTGGCGCACGGTCTCGGCGGGAACGCCAGATCCGGGGCGCCTGCGTCCAGTCGGCAAGCGAGCGTGGGGCGTCGTCTCGGCGGCCCTCACCCACCGCGAGTTCAAGGGCCGCCCCTGGATCAAAGCCGCCCACTGGCTCGTCATGGTCTCCTTCCCGATCCTCTTCCTCACCCTGGTCACCGGCTACGCGCAGCTGCGCGTCCAGACCTTCACCCTGCCCTTCCTCGGCCACTTCGCGCCGTGGGAGTGGCTGACCGAGGTTTTCGCGTGGGGCGGCCTGGCCGGCATCATTCTCCTGATGAGCGTGCGCCAGCGCGCCGGGCGCGGCACAGCCGCCGAGGCGGCACTGTCCAACGATGACCCCGACGGTGCTGCCGCCGCGGCCGACCCGAACGGCACCCCGCCCTCGTCCCTGGCCAAGCCCCACCCGCGCGACTCCTCACCGCGCGGCCTGGCCTCCCGCTTCCTGGGTTCGACCCGCTGGCAAGCGCTCTTCGTCGAGTGGGTCATCCTCATCGTGTGCGCGTGCGTCGTGGCCCTGCGCGGCCTCGAATACGCGCTCTTCAGCGTCACACCGGGCCTCGAGGCCCACGCGACCGCGCTGCACTTCCCGCTCACCGCCTGGCTCGGCGCGCTCTTCGTTGCCGCAGCCTCCTCCTCGGCCGCGTCGCTCGCGAACGCAATCGTCCTGGTCAGCGCGCTCAAGGTCATCACCTCCATGACCTGGCTGACGGTCGTCGGCATTCAGACCGGCATGGGCGTCGCGTGGCACCGCTTCGTCGCGATCCTCAACCTGTACACGCGTCGCAACGCCGACGGTACGAAGTCCCTAGGACCGGCTGACCATATGCTCATTGACGGCAAGCCCGTCACCAGCGAGGACGACTTCGATGATCTCCCCGAGGACACGGTCCTCGGCGTGGGCACGATCGACGACTTCTCGTGGAAGGCCCGCCTGGACCTGTACTCGTGCACCGAGTGCGGCCGCTGCCAGGAGCTGTGCCCCGCGTGGAACACCCAGAAGCCCCTCTCCCCCAAGCTGCTCATCATGGGCCTGCGCGACCACATGGAGTCCGCCTCCAACGTGCAGATCGTCGAACAGGAGGAGGGTCACCAGAAGCTCGAGGATGGCGAGGTACTGCTTGACAAGGGTGTGCCGGCCTCGCCGCACTCCTTCGACCTCGTCTCCGCCCTGTCCCTGTCGGGCGCGACCGGCCCCGAGGGCGTTTCCGCGGTCACCGCTCCCCTGGTCCCCGAGGTCGTCTCCGAAGAGGTCCTATGGGACTGCACGAACTGCGGCGCCTGCGTCGAGCAGTGCCCCGTCGACATCGAACACATCGACCACATCCTCGATCTGCGCCGCCACCAGGTCCTCATGGAGGGCGCGTTCCCCCGCGAGCTGGGCCGCGCGTTCCGCGGCATGGAATCCAAAGCGAACCCCTACAACCAGGCAGCTCGCAAGCGCATGGATTGGGCGAAGAAGCTGGACTTCGACATCCCCGTCGTCGGCGAGGACATCGAGGATGCCTCGCAGGTCGACTACCTGTTCTGGGTGGGCTGCGCGGGCGCCTACGACGACACAGCGAAGAAGACCAGCGCCGCCGTCGCCGAGCTGCTGCACACGGCGGGCGTATCCTTCGCGGTCCTCGGATCGGGCGAGTCCTGCACAGGCGACCCGGCCCGCCGCGCCGGCAACGAGGCGCTCTTCCAGATGTTGGCCGCCCAGGCGATCGACACGCTCAAGGAAGCCAAGCCGCAAAAGATCGTCGTCTCCTGCGCGCACTGCTTCAACACAATCGCCGGAGAGTACCCGGAGCTGGGCGGGCACTTCGACGTCGTCCACCACACGCAGCTCCTCAACCGCCTCGTGCGAGACGGCCTGCTAACGCCGGTGGCCCCCACGGCCTCGACTGCGTCCGCTGCCTCCGCGAGCGAGGACGCCACGGACGAGGCAGGGGCACAGTCGGCAGACAACGCTCCCTCGGTCGGCACACCCCTGAAGGTCACCTACCACGACGCGTGCTTCCTGGGACGCCACAACCGTATCTACGAGCCGCCGCGCGAGCTCGTGGGTTCCCTGCCGAACGTGGAACTCGTTGAGATGCCGCGCAACCGCGACCGCGCGATGTGCTGCGGCGCGGGCGGCGCGCACGCCTGGTTCGAGGAGACGCGCGGGACCCGCATCGCCGACGCCCGCATCGTCGAGGCCGCGTCCACGGGCGCGGACGTCGTCGCGACGGCCTGTCCCTTCTGCTCCCAGATGCTCGGCTCCGCGTCGGGCACGTCGGCTGGTTTCGTTTCCTCCGACGCCACCGACCGAGGCACCGAGGGCACCTCGACACCGGCACGCGGGAAGCTCCCGGAGGTACGCGACGTCGCCGTCATGCTGCTCGAGGCCGTGAAGCGCGGACAGTAACCGATGCACGCACGCTGATGGCGAAAGGGCGGCCCCGCAGAAACACCTGCGGGGCCGCCCTCACGCACACCTGTTGAAAAGCCGAAGCTATGTACGCGACCTACTCCTCATCTTCGTCGGAAACATCTGCCAAACCGACCAGGAAGCCGTCCTCGTCGATGACGTTGCCGCCCACGAGGGTCGCAATCAAGCCCGCAGCCTTCTCGACCTCCTGCGCCGAACGTAGACGCTCGCGGCGCGCGGTGCGGCTCATCGTGTTCGTGCCAGGCGTGGGGGCCAGGCCGGAGAGCCAGCGAACCTGATACTCGATGATCGCGCCCGCCGTCCACGGCTCCCAGCGCAGGACGCGCGGAGGCGAGGGGACCGCGTGGACCTCGACCATCATGTCGGAGTGGTGACCGATCGGGCACATGAGCGCGTAACCATCGACGACCTGCGGCTCGTTACGCTGGGCCTCCAGCTCCTCGCGGGCCTTCGCGATCTTCGAGGCGATATCCTCGCGGACAGGACCCAGCTCGGCCTTCAGCTTCTCGATCTGCGCGGCCTGTGCGGGGGTCAGCGCCGGGGCTTCGGGGACGATGTCGCGCGCGTCCTTCATCTGCTCAAACCCAGCGCGCTCGCGCATCGCGGACAGCAGGTCCTCCGGGTTGATCCAACGCGGCGCGTACACCGTCAGGTTCACGGCCGAGTCCGCGTCGGGAACCATGACGTAGCCGCTGCCGGCCAGGCGCAAACCGCCCGCCAGGCGGCGCGCCATGCGGCCCAACGCCTCGAGCACGCGGTACTCCAGACCAACGGGCATGCCGTCGGGGAAGGCCTGCGCCCACTCCCCCATGACCGCGCTGGGTTTCTCCTCGGCGCGCGAGACCGGGCAGCGCAGGATCCACGCATGCGTCAGCAGGGACGGGGTGCCCAGCTGCGCGCGCGTCGGCTGATCCAGGGACCACGGGCCTTCAAGCTCAGCATCCGACGACAAGTGCAGGCGACCGGGCGCGAGCCAACCGGCGTCGTCCCACATGGAGATCGCGAGAGCCTCCAGCTCAGCCGGATCCACGGCCTCCGACACGAGGAACAGGTGGTGACCCAGGGCTTCCTGCATGTCGATGACGCCCGCAGGTTCGCTGACCTCAATGGCAGCGGCGATCGGCACGGCGGCCTCAGCGCTGGTGATCTCGCCGTCGGCGGCGATCTGGAACGCCGGCTCCTGGGTGGTACTCAGACCGATCAAGGACACGTTCGTCTGCATGATCGGGCTGCCCGTCGCGGACGTAAGGACCGAGTCCGCCAGGCTGGAGTGGGCACTCGCCATGCGTTCCTTGAAGGAACGCCTGACCGGCGAAGGCAGGGGCGGCGCATCGTTCCGGTTCGTGACCTGGCCGCGCGGGGCCATGCCGGGCAGCACGACACCCGTTATGACACCCGTGCGCGTCGTGGTGCCCTGCTGACCGGCGGGCGGGGGCGGTAGCGTCGGGGTCGGATCCGCAGGTTCGGGCGGGGGCAGCGGGGTCGAGCCTGCGGGTTCAGGCGGAGGCGGTACCACCGACGGCAGGTCCGCCGATTCCAGTGCGAGAGGCGCGTCCTGTTCGGCCGCATCAGCTGCGGCCGCGCGCGCCGCACGCTCGGCGCGCCTGCGCGCGAGCCGGGACGGAAAGGGAGGGTGGGGGGACTCCATCATGTCACCGATCAATGCGTGTGCGGGTGAAGCGCTGGTGCGTCCGGGACGGCGTGGGGCCTCGCTGACCCTGGTAGTGGGAGCCAGCGCCCTGTGAGCCGTAGGGATGCTCGGCCGGGGAAGACAGGTCGAAGAAGCACAGCTGCCCGATCTTCATGCCCGGGTAGAGCAGGATCGGCATCGTCGCCGCGTTGGACAGCTCGAGGGTCACATGACCGGAGAAACCGGGGTCAATGAAGCCCGCGGTGGAGTGAGTGAGGAGGCCGAGGCGCCCTAGCGACGACTTGCCCTCAAGGCGCGCGGCAATGTCGTCGCCGAGGGTGACCAGCTCGTAGGTGGCACCCAAGACGAACTCGCCGGGGTGCAGGACGAAAGGCTGATCCGGACCCACGTCGATGCGTCGCGTCAGATCCGACTGGTCCGCCGCAGGGTCGATCACCGGGTAGCGGTGATTATCGAAGAGACAAAACAGGCGATCCAGCCGCACGTCAATACTGGCCGGCTGAACCAGGCCACGGTCCAGAGGATCGAGACGAATCCGGCCGGAATCCAGAGAAGCGTTGATGTCGCGGTCACTGAGCAGCATGACTCGATTGTCGCACACTCAGCGCCGCGACAACAGCCTCAGCGGATCACTCCAGGGGGCGACCCTGCGCATCGCAGCCGTAGGCACCGTAACGCATGATGATCATGATGAACTCAACGAAGGCCCAGATGCCCGTGACGAGCATACCGATGACGGTCACGGACAGGATCAGCTGGATGACACCCTTGGCGGTATAGCCCAGGTAGAAGTTGTGGATACCGAAGATTCCGACGAAGAACGCCAGGAGCAGCGCGACGATCCACTGCTTGGGCGGGGTCGTGTAAGCACCCTGACCAAAGGCGGGCTGGCCGTAAGCAGGCTGGCCAAAGGAAGGCTGGCCGTAAGCGGGCTGGCCATAGACGGGCTGCTGCGCACCCGGGGCGGCGTTGGCCTGGTCGTAACCGGGGGTCGAGGCCTGGGGGAAGCTGGGAGCATCCGGCGCGGGCACCGAGTTCTGATCCTCCGAGTTGAAGGGGTTGGGCGTCGTCATAACTAAGCCTTTCGATTGTCGTGGGAAGTGACGGCTGCGGGCCGCACCCGCATAGCCTAGCGTGTCGACACCACTTTTCGTCATCCGCAGCGACCCCGAGAGACCCACGATCGTTCCCCGAGCGTGCCCGCAAACGCGTTCCGACAAGCATTTTGGGACCGAGGGCTGCTCGCCCGCACTACGCGCTATACACCACAAAACAGCTCGGACACACAGTGAGACGCTCGCGCCCGGGGCGTCGCTGCACCCGGACAGAGAAACGTGAGGAGCACTAGATACACGTGTGGGACCCGGCATCAGCCGAGTCCCACACGGTGCTCGCTATACACGCCTATTTGGGCGCGCGCGAGTAGGTCAGACGGTCGGAACGCCGTTCGCGTCCCGTGCGTAGATCCACTTGCCCATGAAGGTCATGATCGCGCAGGCGAGCACGCAGCCCGACCAGATGAAAAGCAGGAAGAAAGCGAACGGATTCGCTTCACCCAGCTCCCAGTCGAACGTCGCCAAGTAAAGCACGTTCAGGACCACGGTCACGGCGACCTTGATGAAACCGATCTGCTTGTGGCCAAGGAAGAAGTCGCCGGCACCAACACCGCCGAGGAACAAGTTGAGAAGGCCTGCAGTCTTACGAGGCTTACCCAGCATGGGAGCGTTGAATCCGGGCTGGCCGTAAGGCTGCTGCCCGTAAGGCTGCTGCCCATAGCCGGGCTGGCCATAAGGCTGCTGCCCATAACCGGGCTGACTGTAAGGCTGCTGCCCATAACCGGGCTGACTGTAAGGCTGCTGCCCATAGCCGGGCTGACTGTAAGGCTGCTGCCCATAGCCGGGCTGACTGTAAGGCTGCTGACCGTAACCGGCCTGCTGACCGTAACCGGCCTGCTGACCATAGCCGGGCTGCTGACCATAGCCGGGCTGCTGGCCATAGTCAGGCTGCTGCCCATAACCAGACTGCTGACCGTAAGGCTGCTGAGGAGTAGACATGACGTCTCCTGATAGTGAGGGAACCCTCGATAAAATGGGGGTAATTGAAAACAGGATCAGACTAGCGAACCTGTACTGTTTATACAACAGTCGCCATTTTTATGCTCCACACCACACTTCGTATATGTTAGAACGCGCTCATGGGGACTTTTTACCTACACTGACAGGGTGTTCACAAATCCAACGGCTGAGGCCTCGCAGGTACTCCTCCATGACCTTCCCCGCTGGTTCGCATCCAACAAACGCGACCTGCCCATGCGCGGCGATGACGTGTCCGATTGGGGAACACTCGTCTTCGAGATCATGAGCCAACAGACGCCCGTCGCGCGCGTCCAACCGATCTGGTTGGAGTGGATGGAGCGATGGCCAGCACCGGGCGACCTAGCCGAGGCCTCCTCCGCGGATATCATTGTGGCCTGGGCGAATCTAGGCTATCCCTCACGCGCACTGCGCCTCAAAAATTGTGCGGGCACCATCGTCGAGAAACACGACGGTCAGGTGCCCCTCACTATGAAAGAGCTAACTCTCCTGCCCGGCGTGGGCACCTACACGGCCAGCGCCCTCCTGGCGTTCAGGCACGGAATCCGGATCCCGGTCCTGGACACAAACGTTCGACGAGTGCTGGTCAGATTTCTCGATGGCCGGGAGTTTCCACCCCACTCAACCCCCTCGAAGACAGAAACGCAGCGCGCGGACGCGCTCCTCCCGACAGATGGGCGCCTCGCCGCCGACGTCAGCTTGTCGCTCATGGAGTTCGGAGCCCTCGTGTGCACCCAGCTTTCCCCAGACTGCGACACGTGCATCATGCGCACGCACTGCGCCTGGGCACACGCCGGATTCCCGAAGGACGAGAAGCGCCCCACCCCCCAGCCCTACGCGGGCACCGACCGCCAGGCCCGCGGACGCATCATGAAGGCCCTGCGCTCCGCCCACTTCGAAGGCACCGAAGGCCTCACGAAACGTCGCGTCCTCGACGCCGCACGCCTCGACGGCGGCGACCGCTACCAACCCGCCCGCGTCTACCGAGCCCTCCTCAAGGAAGGCATGATCATCTACAACGAAGACACGAAGCGCGTGACGCTGCCCCGCTGATTCTGGCACGAGGCCGACTCCCCACCGCGAACACGCGCGGCCCCAGCGAGGAAGCCACGGCCTCGTCACTGAACCCTCAGTAGCGGATCGCGTCAATCGGCTTGATACGCACGGCCGCGAGCGCCGGGATGATGCCGCATACAGCGCCGATGCTCGTGGAGATGGCGACGCCCGCGATGGCTGCGCCGGCTGGGAACGCCGGCGTTTCGCTGAGCGCGATTCCTATTGTTTCGAGCGGCAAGAAACGTACGACGACGACCGCGATCCCCACGCCGATGATGCCGGCGACGAAGGTTGCGACCACCGACTCCATGAAGACGGCGAAGAAGACGCGCGCGGCGGAGGCACCGACGGCGCGGCGGATACCGATTTCGCGCACGCGCTGACGTACGGTCACGATGGCGACGTTGAGCAGGCCGAGCGCGCCGAGGAAGATGATGATGCCGCCGATAATCATGATGACGCGGGAGATTGTCCCCAGCTGTTCTTCGCCCGTGTCCTGGTGTTCGCCGCCGGTGACGCTCACGTGCCATCCGTCGCCGAGGATCGACGCTAGGGCTTGCGGCAGCACCGTTCGCGCCTGCTCGGCGTCCTCGGGACCGACCCACGCGATCATTGTGGGCTGCCCCATCTGCGGCAGGGCGGCGCGCGCCGCGTCGTAGTGCACGTAGAGGGTCGGCATGTCGAAGCGGCTCTTCGCTTTCGTGACGCCGACGACGCGCAGCGCGGTGCCGTCGGTGGTGTGCAGGACGATGGGGACCTGGTCGATGGGTGCGCGGCCCAGCTGATTCCACAGGATCTCGGAGATGACGACGGGGGTCAGGCGCTGGTCCGCGTCGCTGTCGGTCACCCAGCGTCCGGCGAGCATGCGGGTCCGGAAAATCACCTCGAAGGAGGGGTCGACGGCCTGAATCGTGACGTCGTTGAACATGTCCTGTGTTTGCACCACCGGGTAGCCGCGGAATAGTCCGGTGCTGCGTGCCTGGCGGACCTCGACGATCTCGCCGCCCGAACTGGATAAGCGCGACCAGTAGTGGATGTCGTGGCGGCCCGCGAGCGTCGCCATCGCGGCGCTCACCGGATCCTTCTCATCGGGTCGCGCGACGGTGGACGAGGCCTGGGTCGCTTCACTGTTCCCGGCTTCCTGGGTGGGGCCGTCGTTCGAGGGCCCTCCTTGGCTTGCTGATGATTTTTCCGGCGCGAGGCGCAGCGTCACCGAGCGTCCCTCGTAGAGTTCGGCCAATTCGCGCGAGGATTGCAGGATCAGGTCACCCAGCGCGATAACGACCGTCATGGCGGCCACCGCAGCGACTACTCCCACGAGGGAGAGGACCACGCGGGCTTTCTGGACTTTCACCTCGCCCCACGCCTCGATGAGGGCACCCACGATCTGGCTCAGTGCGTTCACTGCTCACTCTCCCTTTTTCGAGCCGCCGCCCTACCGACGGCTCTCATCGTCTCACGTGCCGTCACACCCGTATCGTCAGGCCATCCCCCCGACGGCGGTGCCGGAACCTGCGCGGGAAGCGGCGGCGGGGGTTGCGGACCAGCGGAGGCGGCGGAGGCCTCGCCCCAGGGGATCCCGGTGCTTCCACCGGTCCCGGCGTTGTCGGCATCAGAGTTCCCCGCCTCCGCACGCTGCGTGAGGGTTCCAGGGTCCGTGACCTCGTGGAGGACGCCGTCATAGAGTTCGTAGGCGCGCGAGGCGCGGGCGGCGACCGCCATATCGTGCGTGATGACGATGAGCGCCGAGTCGGATTCGCGGGCGACCTCCTCCAGGAGGGTCATGACCGCTCGGCCCGTGTCCGGGTCGAGCGCGCCCGTCGGTTCGTCGGCGAGGGTCACGCGCGGGCGGCGCACGAGAGCACGGGCGATCGCGATGCGCTGCTGCTCGCCGCCGCTCATCTCCCCCGGGTGCGAATCGGCGCGATCCGCCAGGCCCACGCGTTCAAGCATGTCGAGGGCAATTGAGCGCCTGCACAGCAGTTGCATGCCGGAGGCATACAGGAGGGGCACCTCGACGTTTTCGGCGGCCGTACGGGCGGCGAAAATGTTAAATTGCTGGAAGACGAAGCCGAAGTCCTCGCCGCGCATACGAGCGCGACGCCCCTCGCCCAGGCGCGTCGTATCCACGCCGTCCAGCTCGTAGGTGCCTGACGTGGGAGCGTCCAGCAGGCCAATGATGTTGAGCATCGTCGATTTGCCGGTACCCGAGCGGCCCACGATGGACACGTGCTCGCCCGCCGCAACGTCCAGGTTAACGCCACGCAGGATGTGCAGATCCTCGCCGTCAGGCAGGGCGACCGTGCGGGTCACGTCCCGCAGGTGCACGAGGCTCATCGCGCGCTCGTCCCGTCGGACGCGTCAGCGGCCCCATCCTTGGCCCCGCCGCCCGTGTCACCCGAGCCGTAGGGGTCGTCCTGGTTATCCTTCGTCGCGGTCGGGGTGAATTCGAGGATTTCCTCGCCTTCCTCGAGTCCTTCCTTGACCTCGACCATCTTTCCGTCGGTCAAGCCCAGGGTGACCGAACGCTTCTCCGGGTTGGCCGGGTCGGAGGTCGGCAGGTAGACGGTGCCGGTCTGGTAGCGACCCTCGACCGCAGAGACAGGCACAGCGAGCACGCCCGTCGCCGATCCCGTCGTCATCTCGAGGCTCACCTGCAGGCCCGCGAACACGGTCTGGTCGGAGGGAATCGCGCAGCGGGCCTTCAGGTCCGTCGAGGCCGCAGCCGAGTTCTCGGAGGCACCCGAGTTTTTCGCGTCCCGCGTCTTGCTCGTGGGGCTAACGAGCGTGACGTCTGTGCACTCGAAGGGGGCCGGGCCGTTCTTAATGGTGACGGTCGCGGTGGAGGGTGCCTCCTGGAGGCGGTACATCTGGTCGGCGCTCAGGGCGGCGACGGCCGAGAACGTGGAGGGGGCGACCGAGGCGACCGTGTCGCCAATCGCGAACTGCTGTCCCACCAGGACGCTCGTGGACACCTTGCCGTCACCGGGGGCGGCGACCGTCTCGTATTTGAAGGTAGGCTTCCCGGTCTCCATGGTGACGTTGCCGTCCTCGTCGGTGACTTGGCGGGTTTCGCCCGGGATTTCCTTGCGGATCTGGATGAGGGCGTCACCCTTGGCGACTGTGTCACCGTCGTTGACATAGACGCGCGCGACCTCGCCGTCAAGCGTCGCGCGAGCATTCACCGGCTCATCCGCCTGGATCGTGCCCGTCACGCTCACAGTGTTCGTAATGTCCGAGCGGCCCACAGAAATCGTCATCTGCCCGAAGGTTCCACCCGGGTCCATGCCGTCGCCCGTCTGTTCCTCCTGCGCGGCGGGGAAAAACGCGAACTTGACCAGGGACACCGCGACGATGACCCACGCGAGTGCCTTAACAATATTGAGCACCTGCGCGGTGCGGGTCTTACGTGCCACGTCCGTCTCCTTTAATGTTCGTTAATCGCCTTATTGTAAGGCGCACGTCATAGCCAGAGCAATGGTTGATACTCATTCTCAGGTTGCTCTTGGGGTTCTCTGAGGCCGCCCGGCGCGTCGTCCCAGCTCTGCCTACGATTGAGAACACACCGACCGAAAGGACGCCATGATTCGCCGCGCCACACCCGCCGACGCCGACGCGCTATCCGCGCTCGCCCGCGAGTGCTTCACCCAGACCTTCGAGTACCTCTACGCGCCGGGCGATTTAGCTATCTTTCTCGACCAAGCCTACTCCCCCGCCATCCTACGCTCCGAACTTCAAGATCCGCAGCGCGCGACCTGGCTCCTCTTCGAGGACGCAGTCGGTGGCCCGTCATCACCGGACGAGGCCTCCTGCACCCCCAGCGATCTCGTTTCCTTCCCCGGCCCCACCGTTCATATCCCAGGCGAGCACCCCAGCATCCCCTATTCCGGGGAGGAAGCCCCGGCCTCGTTCCCCGACGGACTCATCGGCTACGTGACCGCCTGCCCCGCACACCTGCCCCACCCCGACGTCGCACCCGGCGACGGCGAGGTCCAGCGCCTCTACATCCTGCGCGGACACCAGGGTGGGGGCCACGGGACCACGCTGCTGCGCACCGCGCTTGAGTGGCTCGAACGTGACGGGCCGCGCACCCTCTGGATCGGCGTGTGGAGCGAAAACTACGGGGCACAACGCTTCTACGCGCGCCACGGCTTCGAGATCGTCGGCGAGTACTCCTTCATGGTCGGCGACCACGCCGACCGCGAGTTCATCACCCGCCGCCCGGCGAGCGTCTCACGCCGACTGTCCTGCGTCTAAGGGGAGACAACCTGCAGATGCTAATGCCCCCAGGGAAGACTGGGGGCTGGCCGGAAGAAAGGAGATGCGATGATCGTTCGCGTCATCAGCACTCTGATTGCCCTTCCAGCTTCTACGGTAGCAGCATGTAAGAATGGGTCCCGAGGTTCTCACCTCGGGACCCATCGACGTCTGCTGGGACGCGGTCACTCAGCCTTGTCGGCCTCGGCGATCTTCGCGCGAACGTCATCCATGTCCAGGTTTTGGATCTGAGAGATCAGGTCCTCCAGGGCGGACAGCGGAAGCGCACCCGACTGGCGGAACACCGCGATGCCATCGCGGAAAGCCATCAGCGTCGGGATCGACGTGATCTGAGCGGCCATCGCGAGCTGCTGCTGATCATCCGTGTCGATCTTGCCGAACACGACGTCGGGATGCTTCTCGGAGGCCTCCTCGAAAACGGGGCCAAACTGGCGGCACGGGCCGCACCAGGTCGCCCAGAAATCAACCAGGACGATGCCGCCGGCAGACACAGTCTGCTCGAAGTTCTCCTGCGTCAGAGTAACGGTAGCCATGTTTCTCCTTGTGTCGCCGACACTCTGGTCGGCAGGTCAGTCGGGGCCGGACGACCCCTGTGTTATGTCTGAATCAACGGACGCGGCGCGCCCACTATTCCCCGGAAGGGAGAGGCGAAGCGGTGACATGACGCACGTTCTCCTCGGAGGCACCCAGGCCTCGCAAAATAAAGGTCTCCACCAGCGCCAGCGCCGACTCACGGTGCGCCGCATCCGCCGGGAGACGCTGGCCCGCCAGCGTCGCATGAATGAGATGAACCGCGCCCAGCGTATTCTGCTGCGCGATCAAGTTCCGTTCCATGGCCTCGTCGAGGATCCCAATGAGGACCTCGCCCACCATACCCGCGTGATCATGCAGGTGCGAGGCACCCCGGCCCGACATCTGCCGACGCAGGCCCATGCCCGCCTTCACGTGGTAGCGGCTGATCATCTGCAGATGCGCGCGAATGTAGAGGCGCAGGCGCATGAGCGGATCAGGCTCAGCCTCGAGGCGCGCGGTGAGCACCCGCGTGAACTCCTCGGTAACCTGGCGCATGTAGGCGAGCAGCAGCACTTCCTTGTCCGCGAAGTGGTTGTACACCGCCGTGCGCCCCACGCCGGCGCGCTCAGCAATCTGGCTCATCGTGATGGATTCGAAGGCCTGTTCGGCCATGAGAGACCCGAGCGCATCAAACAAGCGGGTGCGGGTCAACTCGCGGTGGGAGGCGAGGGACTCGCCAATAATCTTCGGCATGCGCTTATTCTGACATCCGGTCCCCATGTGTCGTCAAATGGTGGCGGGCACCATTCCCGCGCCGCGGAAGCAACGCAAGCTTTATCACTCACCCTCTCAGCGCGCCCGACACAGCTCACGCGCGCTCACTTCGGCCACCCACTCCCCGCCGACGCGCGACGTGTCACCGGGCGCAGCGCGCAGCCACGGCCTCGACAATAGGAATGTCCGCGACGATCCAGGGCAGGTCCCCCAACTCGGAGATCGGCACCCAGCGCGCCTCCAGGTGCGAGGCACCCGCGGCAGGGGCCGGCGAACCGGGCGCAACCTCCGCGAGCCACACACCCATGACGCGCCCACCCAGAATCGGCCACCACAGGCCGCCGTCCGGGCAGACGCGCTCCCCCACCCGCAGGTGCGCGCCGAGTTCCTCCACAATCTCACGCTCGAGCGCCACCACCGCGTCCTCGCCCTCTTCGATCTTGCCGCCGGGCAGCTCGAACTGGCCGCGCAGCTCCTGCGGGTACGCGCGCGAGCACGCGAGCAGCACGGTCGGGTGTTCCAGGGAATCGACGATGGCTGCGGCCACCACGGGACGAGGCATGGGTCCTCCAATCGGTCAAGCGATCCTCAGTGTATCCACGGTCAGCACGCTCAACAGAACCAGAACCATCTCGGAGCGGACCGCGAGGCGTGAGCTGCGGCAGGAGCGGTGAGCGCTGCCGTCTCCGCGCTGGATCGGCGTGCACGCATTGGCGGATGCGACCTTGTCGTCGAGAGCAGCGCGACAACCGCCATCGCACAGCACCCCGCGCCGCGAGCACAGCACCGTGCGCGAGACGCCGGTTGCGTGCCCGTCCATCGTGACGCTATGATCGACAGGTCGATTCCTTCGGGACGATGAATTGCGGGCGTAGTTCATCGGTAGAATGGAAGCTTCCCAAGCTTCAGAGGCGGGTTCGATTCCCGTCGCCCGCTCCGTTTTCCGCCTGGCCGCGCGCCGGGCGGTTTTGTTATGCCTGGCTGGCCTGCACTGAACTGCCGCGCACACGCCCGGCACACCAGCCTCACGCGGCAACTATGAAGCCAGACCCCGAGAAGCATCTTCTTCATCCGGAGCCTCACAGGCTCGCATGATGACAAAAAGCACTCAACTCTGAGCTACTGACGACAGTCGATCATATTCAGCCTTCAGCATCCGCGCAGCATCGGTTGCTCGAACGGAAGGCTGCCAACTTTCCTGACAGAAAGATGCCGGTGCCTGACGGTGCATTTCGAGCACCTTCTCGCAATCAGCTAGTTCACTAGCCACAACGAGACCCTCATCAGACAGCTTCTTCCAGAACGCAATCCCGTTAGGGTCAATCTCAATCCCAGAGACACCAATCTGATGATCCGGAAACCTCCGACGCAGCTCGAGGATAAGCTCTGTCCCCCAGCCAACACGACGGGCACAATGAGCAACCTTCAATCGAGTGACGGTAACTTGGCTGCCGCAAACACGAAAACTACATTGTGCCAAGGTTTCTTCTTTGAGCCCATGTTTTATGTGGTCAATACGAAGGTGCTCACGATTTTCGATCCATAATCTAAAGTTGCCAACACGACGTTGATTCCACGGACCGATAGCAGAGCCATTAGATGCCCGAACGAAGCGCGAAAAAAGTTTGTCAAACACAGCTACATTGTAGAATTAGGCGGGGGATAAAACCGGACTCTGCACATTGCGTGTCCAGCCGAATACTTCACTCAATGCCAGGACACCTGCGCATATGCGCCATGTCAGAGGCCACATGCTCAAGGCGTAGTCCACCTCTCCCGCAACGGCCCGTTTTCAGCACTTTTCTCCGAGGTGGTCTGCACTTTGGGTGCCGCACCACCTCGAGTCGCGACCTGACCGCCACCCGATGGGGGAATTGCACTACACGGGGGTCCGACACGCCGGCGACACGCTGTACGACGGCTTCATGTAGCGCAAACCCCCACCACTTCCGGCTTGGAGGGCGCCGCATCGCCTACAAGACCGGGCGCAATGTCGGTTGGCGCGAAAGAGTTCGCCCAGCACGGCCCCTACACCGGCACTTCCGCGAAAAAACTCGCCCAGCAAGCGCAAAAACGCCGAATTTGGGGTGTTGTGAGCGCGCAGGGCAAACTTTTTCGCGCCCGGCACGGCAACTACTCGAAATCAAAACGGTCAAGGTCATTACGACGCACTCACATTGTCCACGTGAAACCGCCGGCACCAATGTTCTCCTTCGGTAGCAAGTTGTTGAAACCGACGACACCACTGCGCGCCTCCCCGAGCTGACCAATGAAACCGCCATCACCATTGCGAGCCCTCAACACCCGAAAAACCAGCATTTTCCCCGCGCAAAGGTGTCACCGGTTTCAAGCCTGCACTCACTCGGGCCCGCAAAGGTGTCACCGGTTTCATCACGACGAAGCAGTGCACTAGATACGGCACCAATGCACCAGATAGCACAACATTGCACTGGCAACTAAGCAGTGCAATGCCTACCCAAGTAGTGCAATACCCCTGAGCAACAAGCTCGACCACGGAAAAGGGAACTCCTCAATTCCGCATGCAATTCCACCACAGCACACCCCCACAGAGCGTAGAATCCGTAGAATTCCAACGATCCAGCTTCACGCAACGAAGCTCATCTGAGGGAATTGCATGCGAAATTGTCAGGGCGGTGGGGCCAAGCCCCCCCCAGAAAAGTCGCACGTAATTCGATTGAGCAAAGTTCCAACAAAGTCAGAAAACGTTGCAATTCCAACGACCTGAATTAAATGTTTGAAATAGTCGCAGGGGAACTACGTGTGAAATTGGGTGCGGTCTCAGCAATGCGGCAAGTGAGGTCTAGACGCGACACCTGCGCGGTAGCGGCGGGTCCTGGCCGGGCTTCGAGCCTACACGCCGAGCCGCACATCAGCAACCTGGCACCACTGGTGCGAAGGGCACCGGAGGGACCGGTGGGCCTGGCTGCAGTGCCCGTGGGCGGCGGCGGGGCCTGGCCGGGCTTCG
>ENA-OWMB01000398-OWMB01000398.1-metagenome-genome-assembly--contig:-NODE-398-length-17374-cov-4.704313_pt1 | contig 17374 bp, 33 predicted proteins | sample MGYA00245353_ERZ651112 | MGnify/ENA primary metagenome ERZ651112 (study PRJEB26857, sample SAMEA4031773) | metagenome | biome: human; feature: oral; material: saliva | place: Philippines | collected 2014...
AATCTTAACATCTTCCACTGTTTTAATACTTCCATAGTGCATAACCACCTCAGTACCAACAATTGTCGACTTTCCATGATCACGAGCTGCCTCTATGCACAGCTTCTTATGGTGGTGTACTAAATCTCCCCATTCTATATGATGATAAGAAAGTTGAAAATCTGGAAGTACAGAGGTTATGAAATATGTTAAATTAGCGCAACGCAGTGTTTCTTCTACGTTCTGCGATACACGTTCAGTATATTTAGGACTAAAATCAATATCCTTATTTCCTGTATATATTACCGAAAATACATCACGCAACATTCCATCAATCATAGTATCAATATCGCTTTCGTTACCTCCAGCAATCTCTAATAAGGCAGTGTCGTCAAGTCCGTCTATAATTTCATCAAGAACTCTTAGACACTCTGCTTTATGTATAACCGATTGATTAATACTACTGATTACTTCACCGCTACTATCAAAAGATTTTTTCATATAAATTATTTATCATTCCTGCTCTTCTAAGTCTTTGAAAATAAAGCGACCGATAAGATGTCGTGAATACATCGAACCAGTCGCCTAACATCAAACAAAACAGAATTAGAACTTGATGAGATTATCTATATCTTTTTTAATATCCTTGAGTTCGTTTTCAATCTCTTCATCAGTGTTTTTGAAATCTGATTTTAAGATAGCCTTATACTTAGCAACACCTGAATTTATCTTAGCGATATTTTCAACAATTTCTACTCTTGCTGAAGCCTTACGAACTTCCTTGCCGAATATCATCTTAAATTCATAAGTAGCGTTTTCTTTGGTATATTCGATAAAACCGAACGCTCTCAAGAACTCTAAAAGCTCATTTATGTCAGAGTAATCTTTCAGCGTTGTTTTCTTCTGAATAAAAGATTTACTAATAACTCTATTTTGAGCTTCTTCAACAGGAGCATTATCCGTTACGATATTCCATAAAGTCAAAGCCTGTTCTTGCGCCTGAAGTCTATTCTTAGGATTGTCTAAAAATTCTGATAAACGCTGACCCTCTGAGCGTTTGCTTCTGGTAGTCTCCTCTCCTTTACTCTCTAAGTAGTCGTAAACTGATGCTGGATGGGTTAAAACTACCTCACCGCCATTGTCCTCCTCTACTAACTTTCTAATCTTCTCGGTCAATTCAGGATTGACACAACCGATGATAACTATTTTCTGCTCTCTAAGAACATTGCTATTTTCCATAATTACAATTTTATTATTTAGCGAAATAATATCTGTTAAACGTGCTCTATCAATTCTTTATTATAATAAGTAAAAACATGCGAATAACTTGTAATACCATTTCCATTTTTCCCTTTAGCTACATAGAACTCTCTGCCTGAATCTCTAAATACCGCAACTACTTCGTAATTGCTTCTACGATGCTTGAAAACGTCTCCTACTTTCATTTCACTCCGCATTTAAATTCAAAAAACTTCTGACCTCTCGCTCTAATTTCTTCATCATCGTCTAAAACACCGCCTTTTTTAGCTCTTAATTTCTTCATAAAGAATCGGAAAAGTTCTGCGGTAGCTTCGACATCGTTCATAGCTCCGTGAGCATCTGTAAGGTTAATCTTTGCTCTTTCGCAACACATCCCCAACTTCAACTTCTCCGTTCCGTCTATACCCCAAGTTAATTTTGCGAGCGGTAACGTATCTATAAAATTAGGATAGAAGAAGTCCCAAAGATTTTTCTTTTCAAAATTGAAGATGTATTCCAGCATACCATTATCAAAGGTAACGTTATGCCCCACTGGAACTAATCGGCAAAAACTCTTATTCTTTCCTTTAGGAAAATGAGAAGTGAAAAACTCTACAGCCGTATTTACAAAATCTTTAGACTTCATACCCCTATTTATATCAGACATAGATACCATAGTATGCTCTATTGCTTCCTTTTCTATAACCAAATCATTATAAGGACGTATAAAAGTCTCCCATCGGTCTATCTCCTTTAAAGAATGATAATCAAGAACAACGCAAGCGAACTGCGTTATTGGATTTTTCTTAGGGTCTAAACCACCTGTTTCTGTATCGTAAATTATGTAATTACTCTTTATCATAAACTTAATAAAAAAACCTATCTCTTAAAATCTTGCGATTAAAAGAAATAGGAATTAATAAAAACTATATTACTTATTGAGACGCCTATTTTTCAATCTCATCGCTTTCCTTGCCCTCCGCAGGGATTTTGTCATTAGAAACGTTCTCTTTACCCTCAGGATTATTTTCAGGCTCCTTAGCGTCAGGAACATTGTTCTTCTCCTCTTGTTCCTCGTTTTCCTCCTCGTTCTTAGAACGAACTACGACTACACAACCCTTGATGCTTGGTTTAGACATCTTCTTAATCTCCTCTTGAATCTCTGAAGATGCTTTCTTGACTCCCTCAAGCACACCCTTTTCGTAAGCCTGTCGAACTTTATTCTCAGCTTCCTTTTGATAAGCCTTAAAACTATTTTCCATCTTGCTGATAATAGCACTAACTTCGTCTTGGGTAAAACTCTTAGATGCAAAGAAAATGCTCTTTACCTCATTGAGGACTTGCTGAACGACAGCGGCATTATCTATCTGACCTCTCCTGCGATAAGTATGCTGAGAGAATACGATAGCATTCCAAATAATGTCTCTCTGACGCTGGTTGAAAATACGATTAAAAATAAATCTCTTAACGTTCATAATTTTACTTCTTTATTTGTTTGATATTTTTTAATAATTCAAATTGCATCCACTCTCCGACTTGAGGAATTGTAAATTTACCACTTGCGTCTTTTCTAAGTATTCTAACAAAACGCTCACGGAACTCCTCATCCGTATAAGGTTTAACTTTGGGGTGTAAGGTGGAATCGTATTTTGTATCATGCTTCTGCACTTCAGCTTCCCTCACCTTTACAATTTCTCCTACCCTCCATGGTATTGGTAAATGCTTATTCCAACTCCACTGTTTCTCTGGAACTTCATTACAAACTAAAAACTTAGGCAATTCCTTAGGGTTTGTGATAGGTCTCATATTCTTTTCTGTTTGTTTGATTAATATAAACCTTGAGAGAACATAAAAGGCTGGCTAATAGACGAACTACTCACCAGCCTAATAAACTAACTAACAACTAAATGTACTACTCGCTAACTTTCTTCACTGTAGAAGAAACTTGGAACTTGATTGTCTTGCTGCTCTTGATCTCAATTTCCTCTCCATTGAAAGGATTGCGACCCTTACGAGCCTCAGAACACTTCTGCTTGAAAGTACCCAAGCCTGGAATCTGAACGTCCTCCGCATTGTCACGAACCTGTTCAACAACAACCTCAGCGAAAGCCTTGATTGTCTTATCCACTTCTACTTGAGTTTGACCACTCTTTTCGCAAATCTTCTTGATAAATTCTAACTTATTCATTTTCTTTATTTAATTTAAAAACGATATTAGTAACCTTGAGTAACTTTAAACTACCAGTAAAGCTAAGAAAGATACTACAACGCAAACAAGAAACTCTACTAAATAAGTTAGGAAAGTACTACGTGACTTACCGCTTATTCGCATAGCAACCTCCGCTGCTGCTACAAGAATTACTGAAACTACTGAGCAAGTTACGACACCGCTCATCGTACCGCCACCGCCGCAAAGTCCATTTATGAAGACTATCACGACAGTAAGAAACAAGGCTATAAATAAATTAGCCAAAGAATACTTATTCATAAATTTATATTTTAATTAAACGTTTCCTTAATATCTGGTATGTCTTATTCTTTAGGTCTATTATTAAGGACTTCTGAAAACTCGTCCTTAGTCAAGTACCAAAACGGCTTTTTGCCGTCCTCGTATCTCATCTTGATAAAATCAGACGGATGGAGAGCTAAATGACAAAGAACGTGAAAAACTCCAAAGATATTACTATCATCCCATCCATCCTTTCTACCTCTGAAGTATATTATCAAAGGCACTGAGATGAACCCTGTTAAAATTCCTAATAGGAAAGAAAGTATAGCCACCATTTCAATATAAAATTTAGGGCAGATGTCCGCAGCATACTCCTATAAATAGAAAGCCGTGTATAGACACCCACCCTTGATTATCGCATAAAAGACGTACCTCAAACAGGACTTGAACCTGCACAACCATTACTGGTCAAGGGATTTTAAGTCCCTCGTGTCTACCTATTCCACCATTGAGGCGTACAATAGGAACTTGGCCAAGTTCCTATCTGCAGCTTGTCAACTTAATTATATGCTCAAGTACATACCATCGGGTTATTCTCTCTTTGAGGGTGCTGCTCCTCGCACATTACGTTATCGCTCAATGCTAAGCGGATTCAAAATCGTATAGTTTTAGAATCATAGTAGTCCATAGCAGAATCGAACTGCTCTTTCAAGAATGAAAATCTTGCGTCCTGACCGATAGACGAATGGACTAAGAGTTGGGGTAAAAGGAATCGAACCTTTGCTAACAGAACCAAAATCTATTGTGCTACCATTACACCATACCTCAATATTAGTGGAGTATGTGGGAATCGAACCCACGTCTTACAACTTTGCATCAAACTCTTCTTACACGCTTAGTTTTTCTTTCCCTTGCGGGAAACAAGTTTACATCTTGTAGGCTGAATGGATTATTCAGCGTCCACCAGTTCCATTATCCTAATTAAGGTTGGGTAACGGAACCAAACCTACCTATAATTCCAACTTTATGTTCATTCGTAATTGGTACGAGGTGCGAATTATAAACTAATTACTAAATTAGCAAATCTTAGGCTGCTACAGCCATTGCACGAGGTGTCATATTAACAACCTTAGCTTTTATTTTATTGCTATTTTTTAAGTATAGCTACTTGCGTGAAGTTTTTATCTCCATTGCAATCAAAAGCCGATATACCCCATTTTTCAAAGAACTCCCAGCATTGCTTAGGATGTATCTGCATACACTCGGTACGAAACTATACACACCATTGTCCATCTTTCGCTAATGCTGGACTTGCGCCTCAAGTAGGAATCGAACCTACGACACATGGATTAACAGTCCACCGCTCTAACCAACTGAGCTATTGAGACAATTACTCAGGACTATCCGATAAAAGGTGTCACTCGGATTACGTCTTTAACCTCAGCCTGAGTATTTGAGGTTTGTTCCGCTGAACTCAACTAATTGCACTAAAAACTATTCAACTGTCATGTAAATCTTTTCGTTAGTAACTTTGTCTAAAATTTTTTCAAAAGCGTTTACAATATCTCTACTTTCCAACACCTTTCCCACAGCCTTATTTTTCCCCAATATCAGACAACCCTCAGTATCTTTATCGGTATTGCCAGCGTGTATTCTGATTCCTGCAAACCCTGGAACGTTGTTCAAAAGATACATATTTCTCTTAAATCTTGTTGAGAACGTTTTAGTTACAAGATACTTACCTACTGGTATTGCCGTCTGACCTTTAACTTTAATAGCAGAGATTTTATTCAAATCATCTGTCTGTTTTAAACCCCTATCAACATCCTCTATTGTATCGCAAAAATACTCTCCGTTGATATACATCTTACCTATTGTGTAAGTAGGTTTCCTTGCTATTCGTTTCAATTTTAATTCCATCGCTTCTAAAGAATTTATTTTGTAAATAAAGGTCTCAAGAAAAGCATAAGGTCGTATCCTTATCTTTCCTGCTCCACGCAGGCTGCGCACTTACACCATACTATTTCTTTTGACCTTTAAGTAGCCTTATAGCTGTCCAATTCTATAAAGCGGTGGACAAGTGGACCAGATAGGGCTTGAACCTATGACCTCCAGATTATGAGTCTGTTGCTCTAACCGACTGAGCTACAAGTCCTGTAATTTTCGTTTCTGAATAATATAACTTTGGCGAATTAAACGTTTACTACCTTGAATCCTAAATCTTCCAATTTCTCCATTAAAGCATTGAAACGTTTATCTCTGTAATCTTCTTTTTCAAACCAAACGGATTTATTCACAACTGGTATTCTCGGACTTGCTTCAATACCCTTGTTGATAGTTATTCCGTATTGCCACCTTGCTCTGGGGGTTTCGACAAAACGCATGTCTTTATCGACAGTGATAATATCGAACAATGAAATAAACGTTCCAAAATCTTCAAAATATACTACTGAACGAATATACTTTTTATCATCAGCTTCTTCCTCTATTGGCGGAATAAGATTGTTTGAATTTTCCTCTACCTTAACAGCTTTGGACGATTCCTCTGGGATTTGACTTTCTCTAACTTTCATTTACTCTTTGTCGTTTTGACCATACTATAAATGGTGAAGCGTTCACTTCTGCAATATAAGTCTTGCCGTCTACTTGAATTTTATATACAGAGCCTACTGCAAAATCTTTCGTGCAATAATTCTCATAAAGCATTTTCTCTTTCTCAATTTTAGCTCCCTGAGGAAAGAAAGATTTTATCTCCCAACCCTCCTCGTCATTGTCATCTTGCGATTCGAGCATTCTTAAATCGCTAATCTCGCAATTGAGATGATAGGCTATTTCTTCAAAGTACTCTGAAAGCGAACTGTAAGTGTTTAACAAACTGTTCACGTAATCAGAAGAATTTTCAAGTTGTTTTTCCATTATCAAAAACTTAAATTTTTTATCAATTTCTGGAATGAGAAACTTTGATTTTTCAAAACCATCAAAATGTTTCTTGTTAAGGTCGCTTTTCTTTCTAACTTTCTTTTCAAGGATATACTTCTTTCGTACTCTTAACAGAGTACTCTCTTCGTATATCTTATCTTGAAAAGAAAACTTGTAATTTTATACTATCGTATAAAATTACTTTTTCTTTTATTCAATTTTCTTTTTTATAGTTTATACTATTCTCGCACGTCCGCCCGCATATACGAGCGTAACGCATAGGCGTGTACGTACATGTATAGGCGTATGCAGGTATGCGTATATGAGCGTATGAGAGCGTATTGCGATTGAAGAAAAGAATGTTGAAAATCTTTTTGGCGCATTTCAGATGGGATTTTTTTACCGAAAACATTGCAAATGTCCTTAGCATCACTTTCTTAATTCCGACCTTATACTTTACCCTGAAAGATACGAAAACGGATGCTACGTGGGTTAAAATATTGCTATTAATAAAAAATCTCTCTTATACCTCGTCAGGAGATAATAAGAGAGATTTTAAACGTTATCTTCAGAAATTACCAAATCAGATGATTTAGATTGAGGATAACCAAATCCCAAAATTCAAAGAATGGAAACATTACGTATTTTACGAATATTACTGTAAAGCTAACAATCCATAAGGCTCCCCAGTATGTTCTGAAAGGTTTACGTAAACGATACTTACCAAAACGACCCTTGAAAAAATTTACTAACTTATTCATAATTCTCTTTCTTTTACTTATTTAACAACTTCGTTACTCTCCAATTTCCTCTAAAACTTCAACGAGGAATTTTTCCAAGATAGGTTTTAAATTCTTGTTTGGTCCAAATTCTATGTAATCTTTAGAATGAATAGACACCTTTAGATTTTTGAAAGCCTTTCTATCTCCAAGACGATAAATTTCAACGCTACTACCAGTTACGCAAGCGCAGTAACCTTTAATTCTAAGTCTCTTACTAAGTTCTTCAGCGACCTTTTCGATTGGATTTTTAAAACGATTCAGCATCATAATTTTTATATTTAATTACATTTCCTGGTACAAAGGTACGACTTATTTTTCAAACGGCAAAATAAAAAGCGAAAAATTTTGGTAATTTTTTCGCTTTTCTTGTTTTTAGTGGTAATTTTAAGTATTTAAACCTAAAACATTACATTAATTTTACCGCTTACAACCTCAACTTCTCCGTCAACTTGCGTCCAGAAAGTTCCTCCAGCAGGAATAACAACTCCATCCGTATCGCTATCGGACGTATAACGAACGACCGCTTTGGTAGTTTCGGAATTAACAATGCGTATTACGGCATTTTCTAATTTCGGCAATTTATCTCCGCTTGAATAATTTTTACCTTTTCCTAATGCGGAAAATACGCATGCTCTCGAATTTTGATCAATCGCTAAATTTCTCATTTTATTAATATATTGTTAAACTTACAAATACCTATAAATGAAAATCTGGAGAGAAATTTCGCAACCTCTCTCCAGAAAAATAAAATTATGATTGAAAATAAACTTCAGATGAACTTTTCGGTAAATGCGTCTATCTTGAAATTTTATATAAGGAATGTAATTAATATTCCAATCATTATACCGATAATATCTGCGATAATATCTTTCTTGTCGAATATCTCGCTCATCTTCTTTTCGTCAATAACTTCCTTAATAACTCCAAAACCATATGTAATGATCACGGCAATGGCTCTACACACCCATAGGTTACTAATACCCACCTTATGGAGTAATAGCGTCAGAGCAACTAAAAGAATGATGGATACAGCAGCGTGAGCTATCTTATCTATATTCTTAGAAACGAAAGAATAATAAATTTCAATTTTCTTCATAATAAAAATAACGTCTATATTTTCTCAATACAGACGTTATATAACTGATGACGTAAAACTCTACTTTGGAAGAGTAGTCTCTGGACTATTTATTAGTATGGTATCGTAATACGATGTATCTGAACGATATTCTATTGTATAATAAACCGCTGAATCGCCAATGTCCTTAATCTTCTCCTTGTACAATATTTTCTCAGGCTTAACAAGCATTTCAGGTCTACTCGTACAACCGATTGTTAGAATGCTGGAGAATAAAGCGGTTGCTATAAAAATCTTACTTCTTTTCATGATTATTATTTTCAATATCTGTTATCTGGGTCTCTGTATACTTCCCTTGTTTCTATAAATATACCAACGGCTATACAAAATATACAGCCAAGCACAAAACCTCCTAAAATACTTAATAAAATTGCACTCATAATTCATTATTTTAATTACACTGTATAGTTATGCGCTCTACCTATAACGTGATAATCACCATTCCCTAAATTTCTCATCTTTCTTTTCAGAGTAGAGAGCGTAATTTTGCGTGGCTCTAAAGAGTTATATAGTATTAACAACTCTTTAGCCTTAGCATCTTTTGTACGTCTTTCCATTACGCTTTAAAAGTTTTAGTGATAACTTCAATTAGTTTCAGAGCATAAGCCTTGTCCTTGAAACGCTTCAACTTAGACTTCAACGCAAGGTTGTCGAGTAGAGAAAGAGTTTTAAACATAAAAGAATTTACTGCGAATGTTATCACTTCCTTGTCGAACTCTTTAGCGTTCTGAAGAAATATATTAACTTTAATATCAGAAGATGCGTCCATAGGAATGCGTACTTCAAAAATATCATAAACGTCTTGATACTCTTCACTACGTACTACTCCAGAGAGTGATTGAAGTCCCTCAAGAATATCTTTCAATCTCTTTCGTTCCGTTTCGTCCTTATATAGGACGATGTAGTCTAAATCTTTAACAACGTACTCTTTAGAATCTAAACCAAGCATAAACTGCATAGCGGCAGTGCCTGTTAAGATATGTTCAACGCCTAATTTAGTGAAATAACCGCTAAAGGTTTTAATTCCATAAACAATTTCTTTTAATTCCATTGTGTAATAAGTTTTATAGTTTTATTTTCTTAAATTGTTCTACAAGTTTAATAGTTTCAGACTTACAAAATGCTTCGCTGCAATTTTCTAAGTTATCTCCATAGTGAAGAGTATCAAAACCGAAAATCCAGCTATCAACAGGAACCTCATCTTCAGAAAGTAATATCGCATCAGAAACAAGGTGTTCATTATAGGTTCTGGAGTACGTCAATCCTCCGTGTACAGAAACAATCTCATTAACTCGGTCGTAATGCATACCATATAGGGGATGGTGAGGTGGAACGGCAACGTAACCATCAGCATATCCGCATTCTTGAGGGAACATTTCATCATTACGAACCGCATCATTCCTGACCTTATTCAAGAATGGAACGAATTTTACCTCCAATCCTTTTTCAAGTTCTTCGTCAGAAATGATATCAACCATTAAGCATCTTCTTACTGCAGCAAGATAATCTACGTTAGCAGCGTTCATAGCTTGGCTTAACAATTTATAGTATTTACGTGGCGTTGTTAAACCAGCTGAGAATCCGAAACTGGAAACGCCATCTGTAACCTTTATGTGAATTCTATAACGATAATCAAAGATAGTTTCGGCAATATAACCGCAAGAATCTTCTTCAAAATAAAGTCCTGGTAAATTATCTACAACAGACTTTCTTCCAGCGTTAAAGGCTTTCTCAATATCTTCTGCGGTAAATATCGCTTTATCTTCAAAGGAAATCTCATTGCCGCTTTTACGTTCTCTCAATCTTTCTTGAGCGTACTCTTTTGCTAAATCTTTTCTTTCCATATTAACTTATTTTATTTTAGTTATTTCTTGTTGTAATAAGAAACGTTGGTTAATATTGTTATTTTGCTAATATACGATTTATCTCATCATCTTCTACTTCCTGATTAAGGTTGTCAAAATTGAGAATTATCATTTTAGCCGTTTCAATCTCAAGATGCGCCTTATCTCCTAAACCTAATTCAATCAGTTGTTCCGCATCTGATAAATGGGACATTACGGCAATTCTTAAATTTATTTTCATAGTCTTATCTTTTATTCAATACTTTTTCTTCAAATCTCTTATAACTTAACGCATAGCAGGTCTTAACTTTAACACGTCCTGATAAATGCCAAGCCGCACGAGTTATAACGTCTATTATTACTACAATCCCATCTTCCGTTCTACGTGAGACTTGGTAAGCTCTACGATTGCGTATAAACACATCGCCAGATTCTAATGTCTTTAGTTCTACAATTTCCATACGTTTCTTTATTTCAGTTATCAATGTTGTTAAACTTATATTTTAACAAATCTTTTCCCATGCGTACAATTTCCTGTATCTACCGAACGTTGTACCAAGGTTTTAGAGATTCCTGTAGCACGTGCGGCTGCGTTTATACTCGGATATTCCTTGCCGTCATTTACGCAACGTATCGGTATTGGACGCACGTTCCTATTCCTAATAGATTGTGACGTTACAAGTTCAATCCTGATCTCCTGAGCTTCTGTAATATTATCGCTTAGGTCTTTCCAATACTTTAAATTTTCCATTTGCTCTGGATGGTTTCTTCTCGTCCACGCACGTAAAAACGTTTTAGGCTTCATACTTCTTGAGAACTTTTTTAATATTTCTTATCTTATTCAATTCAATTTCGTACTGCGCTTTATTATTAGCTTTATCCTTTCGTTTTTCAGCATCACGCAGGGAAATCTCTAATCTCTTTTTTATGCGTACTATCTTCTTAGAACGCTCATTAATTGAAGATAGTCTTGTATCTTTCCACTCTACAGGACGGATGTTGATAACTCCATGCAGATAACTTCCATAATTATTCAATCCGTAATTAACCAACCAGCAATTAGCGGTTTCGTTCTGCATAAGCGCATCGTGATTGATTACCTCACCTGTTATTCCGTGAATGAGGAAATTAACAACGGTCATCATAGCGCAAGTTCTGTCTATATCTTCAGCAATATGATAGCATCCTTTATTCTTAGCATTATAAGCTAAAAGAGTTCTGCCGCTGCCGCAGGTAGGGTCTGAGATGACCTTTCTGTTGTCGTCCTCGCTATATACCATTTCAGTCATTAAATCGCAAAGAGACATTGGAGTGAAAAATTGACCGCTGTTGCTTCTTCGTCCCTTTCCTGCTACAATAGCTTCGTAAGTCTCGCCAAGAATGTCATACCATTCCCTATGCTTTAACTTTTCTTGCATATTAAGAACAAAGTTCTGATAAAGTTCAAGAAAACCTTTATTTTGTTCTTCAGTATATTTCCAATCCGACAATCCTGGTAGTCCAGGTATTGAATAGCCGTGAATAATATATCTCAGGAAATCGTCAAAGATACGGCTAACATCAAATCCATACTTTCCGCAAAAGGATAGCATCGCCTGATCAAGAGACTTTAGTTTTTCTTTATTACTTCCCATTCTTCTTAGGACAATTTTTATAGTTACAAAGCAAATCGCTTTTACCGCAATAAACTCTAATTAGTTTTGGTAGAACGTTCTCTACTACTCTTGAAGAACGTTTGGTACAAGAACTTTCTACTTTCCTGTACCAAGACATAACATCCGTGTTCATTTAAATTCCTCCCCACTACAAATAATAACGTTTCCAAAGAGTTTCCACTTCAGTCCTGAAATTTCCCTTGCACGTTTGGTAGCTCTCAGATTGTATATAGGACTATCTTTCAGAAGTCCCTCATCATCGCATATAAACCAAGTTTCTACGCCATTCTCGTCCTCTCCTAAGCACTTAGCGTCTATAAGGCTACATCTAATATATTTGTAACACTCTTCCAGAGTAAAACCACGCTTAGGGTCTTTTGGGGTAATCTCGGTTACTGTTCCATCAATTTTATACAACTTTCCCATTTTGTTTGATTTTAATGTTATTTATATTATAAATCTTGAAGAATAGAATTAACATAGACATCGCCATAGGTTCCCCACTTAGCCATTCTCTTGAGAGCCTCATCAGGGTTCCATTCTCCTAATACAGCATAAGTCTCTTTCTCAACGTCTTTCTCTAAAACCCATTCAAAGGTTGGGTCTATATACTTACTTCCAACCTTTACGAAAGCGTGCGAAATAGGTAGGACTTCTCCAGCAAGAGCAACGCCCTCAACATAAGCTATATCAGCATAGGTTTCAGCAAGTATCTGGGAAACGTGCAAAGCGTTTGAATAGCATTCTTTAGGTATCAAAATCACACGCTTTTTGATATAGCTTATCTCCTCTTTGGTTAGAACTTCCGCAGCTGGATAGCATCGTACTTCCTTGAGGTCTTTCAAGTAATGCTCGAAAAATACCCTTTCCTTAGCATCAACGCCATATAAGCTACGCATTTTTTCAAAATAATCTCGTATAACATCAATACCTCTCATAACTACAATAATTTTAATCTTCTACAAAAACTTTACGATCACCACGGCAAAATATCTCTTTGTTGATATCTTCGTTACTATAACATTCGTATTTATCCGTTGTTCTATCATAATAACCCCTAATCCATAAAAGGGCATTTTCGGAATCCTTGAGGCGGAATAAACCGCCCTTTGGAATTTCTCTTACTTCAATTTCTCTCATAATTCTAATCGTAAATTACAATTTAACTAAATTCGTATGTATAGAAACTGAACAACCTCCCGTTGATGAATTTTTAGAATAAAAGGATGTAGCTTCAGTAAATATATATTTAACTCCACCAATACTGAGTAAAACGACTTTAGAGTTGTCGGTGATTACTTTAGTGTCAATAACTTTAATCTCTTCCATAATCAATAGTCTTTAGGTAAAGAAATGTTTTCGTACTCGTGTTTTAATGTCCAGTCTACAACGCAATCTATAAGATTATCGTATACCAACTTATCCTCTGGAGTTAAGGCGTTGAAAAATTCCTCGTCCTTACTATTGAGAATGATATAATTAATATTCTCAAGAATGTCGTTGATATAAGGGTAATCTTTAACGTCCAATGCGAAACTTAAAAGTCCTAACATCTTATTGAACTCTTTGGAAATTTCAATCGTTGGAGGTGTATCTATACTTCCCTGACCATTGCAAACTTCGCATGGGATTGTAGCGTCAGAAAAATTAGAATAGTTATAACCCCTGCCGCAACAGCTATTGCAACGCTCGCTTTCTCCCTCAATAACGTCAATAGCATTCTCGTTTCCGTTATTATAGAACTCATAATAGATTCGATACGCTGATGCGAAAACTTCTCCTACCAAATTGTTAGTTTCGTTTCCGTTTGCAGGCATAAACTTCTCGGTTAATCTGAGAAACTCTTTCTCATTTGCTCCGTTGCCGTTTATATAGCTCTGATTTATTGTTGATAGTGTCATAATTCTATTATTTTATTTTGGTTATATATTAATCTTTATTTAAAAACGTTGCTCGTTGATCTATCTGCCTTGCTAACCGCTTCTTTTTCTTTTTAGGTAGAATTAACCGCCTAATCTCTTTTAGAAGTCTTAGCAGCTAATTTCTTTTTTAATTCCTTAACACGATTAGCTACGATATCAACAACTTCAGACTTTTCTACTTCTTGGTCTTTTAGAATAGCGTTGAGAATGTCTTTTGAATCGTAATTCTCTATAACGTATTCAGCTAAGCATTTATCTTTTCTCAATTGTTCTCTGAGATTCTTAGGAACGCTTGAGAGTTTCGTTGCGATGATTTCGTTCAATCGAACAATACGCTCATCGACAGTGTTCTTAATTTTTGAAAGTTCCATATTCTAATAATTTATTTTAATACTATTTAATTACATTTCCTGAAGCGAAGGTACTACTTATTTCTCAATCCGCAAAATATTTTACCAAGAATTTTTAATTTTTGGCCAAAATTTAACGTTTCCGCCAATATTTTTAACTCAAAACGCTATAAAACCACTAAAAACTCTTTATTAAACATCAATAAAAAATCCGACTACTTTCGCAAGCAATCGGACGAAATAATAACCAAAATAAAATATTATCACGAGTTACAAGATACCATTCAATACATACTCCTTATATCTGTCCAAAATAATACGCTTAGATTCCCCATCGGGAAAATTGCGGCTCCCTATAAGTCTTGAAACGTCATTAATAGTTCCCCATTGACGAATCATATATATGTACGCTTCTAAATTCTCTGGATAGGTTATGCGGCAATATCTCTTATTTTGAACTACTCCATATTTATTAACAAAATGTCGTACTCCAATATTTACGCTTATTCCAAAACCGCAAAGAATAGTAGCATTGATGCTTCCAACTTTCCAAATCTTTGGTTTAACTTTATTAATACGTATATGATAGCCATTGCGGATAATATCGCTATGAGCCTTTGAAATAATACGCATTAACTTCTCCCATCGTTTCTCTCGGTCTATTTTTCTATTTGGGAACCCTAACGCATGCTTAATACGTCGCAGGGTAGGGTGATAAATTCTGAACAATAGAACTAAACCTGATACTATGATTAAGATAAATAACAATAAAACAATTTTCTCCATAATCTTCAATTTCTACGATAAACATTGGCGTCCTGAACAAGACGAACATTTTTCTTCAATACTAAAATCTCTTCATTGGCAAATTTCGTTGCCGTTGGCTCTAAAAGTCTGATAAGATAGCGTTGACCTTTTTCTCCTAAAATCTTACAAGGAATGTCGCTGTAATCAATCCTATTGTAAAAGAAATTCTTTCTACCACTACGATAAACACCATCAAGCTCAGGACTATATACGTTGTCTAATTTTGGTCTCATAATACCTCCTTTGCTTCTTCTACCTTTCTATTCTTATAGGTCTTGTAAATACTACGTGCTTTATTCATTACCATCTCATAGAGATTGTCTGAATGCTTGTACATATCGCCATCCTTTACAAGTCCCAACTCTTTCTCTACGTATTCAATACGTTGCTTAACTCTTTCGCCAAGTTCCTTAACATCGTCAAACATTGTAAAACTCACGCTCTCATCCTTATTGCGTAATAGAGAGTTCATATCCAATATAATACTATCCATTACGTCGCAAAGCGTATAAAGAGCAATCTGAAGCTCATTGACATTGTCTACTTCCTTTCTGGTAAGTCCCAAGTCTGTACTTTTCAACACCCTAACTTCGCTTTGCTCGGTATTGATGAGATTCTCAACAGCATCTTCTTTTATCAGCTCCAAACGTTTCTTTATCTCCAATGCGCCAATAAAGTTTCCTATCCGCTGATAATGTTCAGCCTGCGCTGTTAAACTCTTGTACGTTTCGTGTTCTTTGAAAGTCTTGTTGAATTGGTCTTGAACGAATGCTGGTAACTTCTTAAATTCTTCTTCAATCTCTTTTCTCATTTTCTTTAACTCGTTTTAGAATATTTTGGAATCCTTGTCCCATCGTCTCCATTCCATTGTCCTTGAGAACGTCCTGAAGTTTTCTGCCTTTGGAAAGTTCCTGCTTTATATGTTTAATCTTCCTCTGAAAATCTCCTACTGTCTCCGCAATGTTTTTAGAGTACTCTGGAATCTTATTCTTAAAACTCTGAACCGCCTCATTCGCACGCTTTCTCTCATCTTCAGTAAAAGATTCTTCAAACCAAGATTTACAACAATCCTTAGTACAAAATACCGCTTCTTGAACTCGTCCTGAGAAAAGAAACGGCATCTTGTAAATATAACCCAGTCTGCGAGTTTTAGCAAAAAGTTTCTCATCGTCTGAAAGACAAAATAAAACTTTTCCGCAATACTCGCATTTTATTATCTTGTTAACCATTCCAGTATCGGTTTTAACAATATATAAGTAAGTACCGCAAGAATAAATAAAATGATATCATTACGATTGTTCATATTTCCATTTAATGTCATTCTACTCTTTCCTCCTATATTTAATTATAACAACTTTCCTGTACCTTTAGTTTTTGATGGTGGAACTTTATCCTTAGCATAAGCATATTGACCACGCTTTCCATATCTATCATAATCGCTCATAGATTCAATCTCATCGCTTGGCTCTGGACGTTCAATGTTCAGTTCTTCGGTATATGCCGATGTTCTTGCCTCTGTCTTCTTTCGTTGCTCTCTGATACGCTTCAAGAACAAGTCTTTTACGCTTTGAGCTTTTTCTTTTTCAACATCGTCTACAGGCTCCGCTTTTATCTCTACAACGTCATTAATCTCCGCATTGCGCTTTTCTATCTCATTGTAGTCGTAATTGATTAATGACGGATATTGCATTTCCTCGTCAGGGTCAAAGTCTCCGCTAATCTGAACAAACTTATGATAGAACGAATTATGTAAACCAGCAATAAGTTTCCCCATATCATAATTCATACGAGCGGCAATACGTCCCAAGATAATCTCTTTGATATTTATAGTCTTGAGAATATCCTTTTGAATATGAGCGTTAATCTCCGCATTAATATTAACATCTAATGCTGCGTTAATATTAACAATCTCACCCTCGCTTTCCTTGCGAAGTTGTTCAAGAGTTCTCAACATAGCGTTATATGCCTCTGTAGAGTTCAATGCTATATATCGCATCTTCATCTTTGAGAACATCCACGTCAATTCCTCTAATCTCGGACGCTTGTTGAACAGACGAACATCGGCAACCTTATTTCTGAAGACATCACGCTTTCTCTCTATCTCTACAATGTTCTTCTTCAATACATCCTTGACTTGTTCCTCTGTAACTACAACCTCATTATCCTCTCCCATTATACGGACTACTTCGGCAATAGAGAACATACGCCCCAATAGTTCTATTACATCACCCTCAAATGCGCTGTACTTATTCTTATCTCTTCTCCCACGCTTTGTACCAAACGCTGCGGACTT
>ENA-OWMB01000422-OWMB01000422.1-metagenome-genome-assembly--contig:-NODE-422-length-16919-cov-3.275083_pt1 | contig 16919 bp, 17 predicted proteins | sample MGYA00245353_ERZ651112 | MGnify/ENA primary metagenome ERZ651112 (study PRJEB26857, sample SAMEA4031773) | metagenome | biome: human; feature: oral; material: saliva | place: Philippines | collected 2014...
GTCACCGGTAGTCATTTGGATACCAGCTAAGTAGCCTTCGTGCAATTGGTCTTGTTCGAGGTCTGTGATGTCTGCTTCACCTGTAATGGACAGATGATAGTTAGGCTTGATGCGGCCGTATGCACGTGGTGTTGTGCGGACATCTTTACCGCCGTTTGCTTTGTAGACTGCATTGGCAATCGGAACAATACAAGGGCTCAAGCCATTTGCACCAACGTAGATTGCGGTTGAAGTCGCTAATGCACCTTTACCGATGAGGTCTTTCACTTCGGTATTGTAGGCAACAACGATTTTCTTCATCATTTCGCGCAGGTGGTCTTCAGACATCGGGACACGAGTTCCGTTTTCGTCTTCGTTGGCCGTAACGATGTTCTTGTCATGGCTAATAAAGGCAGAACCACTTAACAGGGCATCAAAACCTTTGTAGAGGCTCAATGCTTTCATTGCTAAGCCATTTGCTTTGGCATACCATTCTTGGCCGTATTTGGGGCCTACAGGAACAGGGAAGTGGGCCAGCTTACCATTGCTAATGGACAGACCGTTAAAGCCTGCATTGAGGAATTCGGTTGCATTGGCATTGCTATTACGGACGTCAGCTACGATTTGGTTAGTAGTCATGCCTTCAGTGTATTCAACACCGTCGTCGGCGTTTGTGGCTACCCAGCAAGCACGTCCATTGCTTCGGCTCATAGGGATATTGGCTACCATGTGTACCAGTTTGTAGACTGCAATACGATAACCCAGTGCTTGGCCTTCGTCTGGTTTTGCGTCCAATACGAAGAATGTGCGGCGGTTTGCTTCCATGGGCAGTGCAACTTGACCATTGATGCTGTGGAATTTATTGCGGCCTACATTCAGGTTGCCGGTTTCGATTTCGTTCATGATTTTTCCTTTACGGTTGAGTTGATTTAAAGAGTCTTTCGGCTTAGAGTTTAGCCATAGGATTGTTTTGTAATGAGGTCAATCCTGTTTCCTCATAAAAATACCGACACAACCAATTAAGGCCGCGCCGGTATCATTGTCACCTGACTTTAACACAACGAAGAAATGAATCCGCAATATTTAATTCACGGTCTACATAAACAACAGTAGGGTCATTAAGTCCAGTAACATTATTTAAGCTATCAGACAATACAATACAGCCAGGGAATTGTTCTTTAGCGAACTTAATTGCTTCCAGTTCGGCTACATTGTTATCTTCAGCCTTGATTTGTTTGTGCGCGGAGTGTTGCATAGTTACATCACAACAGCCTATTTGCCATCTGTTATGTGTAATTCTCCGCGCGTCTGCATAAACCTTATTTGGCATTTTCTAATAGAACACCATGTTTGCCGGATTTGCCAAAATCAGCAGTAGTAGCAGCATCAATCAAAGACAGTACTTTACCTATTGTATAGGAAGCAATGTCCTTAGCAGTGCACAAGATGCGTGTAACGCCATTATAGACGTATTTGACTACGCCCAGGGCTACATCAATAACGATTGCGCCGCCTTCTTTGGCACCAATCCAGAGTTTGCTTGTTAACCCTTCTTTTTCTTCAGGGTCCAAGTTTTCAGCTACGGTAGATGCAAACTTAGCAAACTTAACCGAGGTTTCTTCAGAGCAATTCTGAAGTTCCTGATAAAACAGATTGGCTGCTTCATTCAGAACTTTGTTATCCGAAGTGGCAGTTGACAGGTTGGTGCTGTCTGTTTTGCGTGCATAGTGCATTTGGGCCGTCAAATAGCCTGCTACAGCGCGATACAGCTCTGGGGTGACCTCTTCCCCTTGGAAGTCCACAATCGTCTGTTTAGAGTCCTCTACGGCCTCTTTATAGCCTTTGTGTTCAAAGGATGCGATTGTTTGGTCAATCAGACCTTGAGTTTGAGCTAAAGTTTCTTGTAAAGATTCGTTCATTTTGTTTGCCTCCTGTTGGCTAAGTTCTGCTACCCTGTTAAAGGTAGCTGTGGTGACTTCCCCGATTTCTTCAGGGCTCTTTAATTGAATGTTGTCTATGGTCATATCATTGGAGATGTAGCCTTTGTGTTTGCTTTGGTCCAATACGAACAACCAAAGGGCGGCGGCTTCTGCTATTGCCTTTTCCATGGCCTCTTTATGCAGACCATGGAGACCCTTGTATTGTTGCTCCATACCATAGAGTTTTCTTTGCATCTGAAGCAAAACTTTCTTTGCTTGTTTTTGCGATTTAATTTCCATAGGACGATTCCTTTCAATGGAATTGTTTCGTAAAAGAACCGACACTTTGCTTGACATCCCGGGCCGGATAGGAGTAGACTTCGTCCTATTGAACCCTAGACAAGATTAACAACATTAAGAAAAGGATACACAAATGGGTACTTCAATACAAGAAGTAAGAGGAATAATTGAGGGAATTAAGGAAATGTGTGGGCTTTGAAGGGTATAATACGGAGACTGCATTGTTTGAACTTGAAGTAATGGTTGGTTTACTTCAACAATGTATGGATGAATTGAAGGGTTGATATTAGGTGATGTTGATTTAAGGGTGAAGCGTTTGCTTCCCCTTTTTTGTTTGGCCTTTTGATTTGTTTGTTTGTTGGGATTTGTTTGGCCTTCATACTTTCCCACAACAATAAAGGGTTGTTGTTTGGATGGTTGATATTAGGGAATGTTTGGGTTTTGACTGTTACGTTTCTTTTGGGCGCAAGTTGTCTTTTGACCCTATGTGATACTGTCACTAAAGAAGTTAGAAAGAGATATGTGAAACCTTTTATTTCCCGCCGCCAGGGTAGATTACAATCAGAACTACAATACAGACAGAATTAAATAATATTTTCTACAACAAGAATAAAAAGGTTGGAATCCTATTTAAGATTCCCAAAGTAAATTCCACTTCTTACAGGGGTCTTAGCTATTAACTAAGACTACAGCTATTACTATATTCAACTATAGGAAGTATCTGAACTATAGTCTAGTTGCATCTATTAGCAATCAATGCAACAAGTAAGGTAAGCTGTTTCCGGACTAATGGGTTCCGGGCTATCTTCTATCTGCTAAGATAATATCTGAAGCATTCCCGTTATATGTCCCTTTCCTATTGATTAGGAAGGCTGCATACTGCAATTTTGTTACTGCTTTATCAGGGGTCTCCTGTTACGTCGGGACGAGTACGGTGACAGAGCTTGGTTCGGTTAGGTTACCAAGGAAACCAGAAAGATTTGCATCAATCGGTGTTGAGCATCACAAACCCTGTTTATATCTTCTTCAAGATGGCCCGGTCAAAATGGCCGCAATAACAATAAGGGCAATTCCGTATGTTAGAGTCTTTCCATCATTTATTTCACTTCGGTAGCGACTTAACTATCGAGGTCTGATACTATCTGTCCGATATAAAACAGATGTATGTACCAGCCGGAATTAACAGGACCTATTATATAGGCTTTAATAACAAAGTTCAAGCCCTATTTACAAAACTTTACAATAGAATAGTTGTAAATTGGTAAATGTCCAAATACGTCCATATTTGCGTTTATACGAGGTTTAGGTCCTAGGTAAGGGGTTAGTGCTATCAGACCCTACAAATGGCTTCTGTGACGTTCTATGGCCAAAGAAAAGACCGACACAACCAAAACTGGCGGCCGGCCGATTCTTTTCTTCCTTCTATTGGTCAATTCAATTCAAAACAAGGGTCATAAACAGTCCCAGACAACATCCATTTACCATCAACCAAATGATAAATAGTAACTGTCTGCCCTTGACACCAATCCAATGCAAAAAGACGGACTTCATTCACACCCAACTTCAACAAAGCCTTATCATTAGAGCCTTTAGAAACGTGGTTGTAGACGTCTACAAATTCACCTTCAACGCGATGAATGTCTGCAATCAGGGCTACATTACGGCCCGCTGCAAAGTGTTGTACAGACCGCAACAAGGAACGAATAGAAGCTACTTTCTTTGCCATAATAAGAAACCTTAATAGATAAAATCAATTGGACAATAACAAGGGCCCATGTCAACGCCAAAAGGATTCTAAAATCTTAATGGCGTTACCAGCTTCGCTTGCGTAAAACAACAAACAATAGACCCTTGACCATGTTATTCGGCTACAACAGAAGTGGCTTGGACTTGTTGTTCACTGGTCGCGCCGGAAGTCTTTGATTTATCTTCAATTTGATAAGTACAAAGTTCTTCCATAGCCTCTTCAAGCTGAACATGGGATTTCTTAATCCGATAGCCCCAAACCATACAAGCCGGAACAATAGAAGCAATCAAATCAAAAGTGTCTTCATAGACATCTTTAACAAGGCCGGTGACCTTGCAAACCCAGTCTTCACGAACAGAAACGGCAATGCTGTATTGGCCATTATCAGCAGTCTTTTCAAAGGACTCAACAGCTGCACCTGCTACAGCTTGGGCCTTTTCAACTGCCCGGCCGCCAAACAACTTGGAGACCATATTCACTTTGCCTTCAATCATGTCATGGAAACCTTTGAAAGCATCAAATTCTTTCTGGTTAAATTCAATTTTAATCTTCATAATAAAATCCTCCAAGAGAAACAAACAAAACAAGAACAAGTGTGGAACGAACCCATTCGTTCCTTCACAAAACAACCGACACAGAACCTGAACCAATACCAGGGACATCAGTTACAATGGTTGACGGACTGCAATGGTTGGAGACGCCGGAAATGTTATTTGACGTAGGAAAATGTTTAGAAAAAATATCCCCCAGAAAAAAGAATGGATTAGCACTCCAAAAAGAGCACTAATCCACTAAAGCAATCACTATAAGTAGATTGCGAACAAAGGAGGATATCATAGTAAACCGTTACAGTTCACCACAAAAGAACCGACACCATCAGAAAAACACATCCATACGGAGACAAGAGTCTCTGGTTCACGGACATGTTCACTGATGGGCGGCCCTGTTCCTATTGGTTCAGGAACAAAAACCCTTAAATTTCCAAGAGTTATGGTCAGGAATATAAACACCTGAACAACCACTAAGAAATTTAACTTTAACTTCAGAACAATCACGATAACGACAACTAAAGTCATTATCTAAGTAAGGGTCACTCAAAGACACTTCCAATAGGGAAGCCTGGAACTCAACCCGGCCGCCTAAAGTTAATAAAGAAACAGCCTCAACTTCAGGAAGCTCAGACAATAAAGCATAAACAGAAGGAATCATAATAGCCTCCAATTTTTATCAAGGTTTAAAACGCAGCACTATAGCCGCTATCGTTAAAGAACCGACACCTTTGACAGACAGGCCGGCCCTGTATTGTTCATTTAATTTCAGTAAGATACATCAGCCCATACCCATCAGGACATTCAATATAAGCCCTAGTAAAAGGGTCTTCATCATCACCAACAGTTATAACCTCAATCCAATCATAACCTTCATCATTCTGATAATGCGCTTCATATTGCTGCATAATAACCTCCTAAATGTTTAGATTTGTAAGAAATAGACTGCCACAAGGGAACCGACACAAAACAGAAACCCGAGAATGCAGCCCTATGTTGCCACGGAGCTGCATCCAACGGGAAGTCTATTCTGCATTGGTTGGGTTATGTGTGTACGGAGTTTTGTTGCACCTTTTATTTGGATGCGGAGTTAAACTCACAGCATATCAATTGCCGCATCTACATCCACTTCATGATAAACCACAGACTCAACAGCCTCACCATTAGCCAAAGCTTCAGCCTCAGCAGCTTTTACCTCGGCCAGAGTTTGAATCTGAACCAAGACTTCACGATGCAGAGACATCAGCAAGAAGCTAACAGGAGACACACCATTTCTGTCAATCACACTCATAACGGCATCACGGTTATCCATGCCAAAGAATGTGGTTGTATCGTAAATAGCACCAGCATTCTTGAAGAAGACATCAAAGTGAATGTTCTTCCAAGTTGCAGTATGAGCCACACGAACAATATTGGATTTGTTCCAACGGTAGCCCTCTGTGTTATGGCTGCGTTTGTCCTCTTCAAACAGGGATACAAAGACTTTAGCAATTTCATATGCCATCTGGTCATCTTCGATAAACATCAATTCGAAGGCTTTCTCAAGGGCTTCTGTGATATAGTCCAGGTTAGTCTCTTTATTCCGCAAATTCAGGTACTCGCAGAAACGGACACGACCATTGCTGTGTTTCATGTTCTCAACCACTTCTTTCTGCAGTAAGATACCCATAGCATCAATAGCAAGGTTGCCCATATCAGAGTAGCCCAGTTTATTACGAATCAGGTGGGTCAGAGTGATGAGGTTGTTGGTTTCGCTACCTACGCCGGTTTTAGCGGCTACGATTTCCTCTACAGCAGGCTGAACATCTTCTTTGCTCCAAACCAATACAGAACGCTCATTGATTTCCTTGGTGTTCAGAGAAGACAGCTCGTCCTCTACATAAGACAGCTGTTGCTTAGCACTGTTACATGCCAACAGTTTATCCTCAGACCATTTCTCTTCCTCGCCATAACCTTTAGCCAAGAACAGAGTCATACGGTCACCGTCAGCGTCATCCCTATTAGCCATATGAGACAGAGCATCCACAAACACTACAGATTCGCAGATAAAGCGGTTCAATTCCAGTTCTGCTTCAGACTCAAAGGACATCAAGGTTTTAACTTGAGTCTCGTACAGACGGAAGTTATTCTCCATCAGAATCGGGAATTTAATGGCCCCAACTTCGCCGCGTTTAGCAGCCTCTTTGTAGCTACGGTCTGCAGTGATAACTTTAAAGCCTTGCTCGAAGTGGTAAGACACAGGCAAAGAACGACCTTTAGGAAGATTGAACTTCAGGCCACGATGAGCACCGAAAGATTCCTCGATTGCCAAGATGTGTTTGGCATGGGTCTTAATTGCGCCAGCAGTTTCCCAAGTTTTTGTACCTCTGGTTTTGGCCATCAGGATAATAGAGGCAAAGCTTTTAAAGAAGTCGCCGCCTGTGAACTGCGGACCGGAAATGTGGTCCCCAGTGATTGTCTCAGCTTTATCCCAGTAAGCTGCACCAGGGAATACAAAGCTCAAGTCGCCGACTTTGATTTCAAAACCGCGAGGCATGTTCAATAAGCCGGGGAATGCACCTTTACCGTTGAACAGATTAGTTAAGAAGGTTTTCATTACAGACTCTGCAGTTTCATCACCAACTAGGGCTACACGTTTAACCTGCTCTGTGGATAAAGAACCATTACCTGCAAACATAACAGCAAATTTATCTGAGTACCAAGATTTAGTCATTGCCAGCAGTTCATTAGAGGTACAAGTCCAGTCAACAGACTTAGCTGCGGCAATAGCCTTGGCTGTATTACGACCAGTACGACCAGCAATAAAGTCTTTAAACAAAGATTCTCCGTATTGGCGAATCATTTGGTCTGCCAGCAATACACCACCTTCAGCAGAATGGCTAACTGCCTCAACTAAACTCTCACGTTTCATCTCCAATAAACGAACTACTGGAGAGTAAGTTGTATCTCCTGCTTTAAGTTCTGATAAAAGCTCGTTCATCAGGGTTTGCTCTGGAGACTCAACTTCAATACCGTTGATTTTGTCATTAACGGTGATTTCTTGGCCAACCCTACGATGACCTTGCAGTGAGTAGAAATCAGATACATAGATTTCTTCTTCGATAATTGCAAAGCTGTACACTAAGTCATCAACTACCACGCGTTTAGTATTCATGTTGATAACCGCATTAGCTTCATCACGGAAAGATTGATCTTCTAACAGACGTTGCATAAACACAGGCAGGTCATCACCCATCAGAGCATGAGCAACGCCAACCATTTTAGATTTCAGCATAGGAGAAACAATATCAACGCCCAGCAGAGAAATCAGTTCGTCTACCTCTGCCACATTTGTGACCACACCCTTAGCGTGGTGGAAACTGACAATACGCATTGCACCGTACTGTTGGACCAACTCTTTACGGGCATAGCAAGCACCACCAGCTAGGTTCATAGCCAACGGATGGCCTTTAACATCAGCCAGAGACTGAACTTTGTCTCCATTCTCATTGGTAACAGACAATAAAACTGCCATCTTACGAACACCGATGCTGACTTTAGTATCCAAATCTGGGTTCAGGATGCCACGAGCAATAGCTTTTTTAACGTCGTAAACCGAAATAAACTTACCAGACTCTTCTGGGTGGTTTACAGCTACCATCGAATCTGCTGCTTTACGGCTAATAAACATTGCCTCGCCAACAGGCATACCTAATTTCCAGCTGGTGTCTGGAGAAATGTTATTTAAATCGCCATGCTGCACTTTAACACCTTTAGGAGCGTTTTTATCACATCTAACCACTACAACACCTCCTTCTTTGCGTTTTAATGCGTCTACTAATTTAACGCCCTCTGTATTGATACCAGCAAGCCAGTCAATCAGGGTTTCAATAGACTCTGTAACTGAAACGATGCCGTTTTTGTAACTAACGAAGGCGTGACGGGCAATAGTTTCACGACCGTTAGGAGAGTTAATCAGAGATGTAGACAAAGTGCCGCGCTGAGCAACGACACGAACGCTGCCTTTGCTCACTCGGTGGACATTGATGTCAACCTTACCTACTACTGGCAGACTTTCACCTGCTTTGACGGTACAGATTTGACGAGCCCAGTCTTTTAGGTCGCCCAGTTCCTCTTTGGAAGGTTCTTTGCCGGCTTTAACTGTTTCTACACGTTGCACCATGGTCGGTACCTGTTGAGTCTCAAAGGAATAGGAAGATTCCTGCTCTTTATTGGAATTCAAAACGATTGCCTCCAGTTCTACATTAATTCTAATAAGGGCTTCGGTTCTAGAGCCCACCTCAAAAACTTTGACAGCGGCCCCATCTTTAACGATAACCACTACTTCTGGCTTCATAGCTGCAGCTTTGCTATTGCTCAGTGCAATAACCTCAACTCCTGGCACTTGATGAATTCCAGTACGAATGTGTGCATAGTAAGGGAACTCTGCCTGTGCTGCTTCGTATGCAGCGGCTACTTTAGCGTTTACAGTAGTGTTAAAAGATTTGAAAGTAACGATGTTTGTCATGATATGACTCCTATAATAAATATAATAAACAAAAAGATGAGACTGTTTCGGATGTTTTCATCCATCATCAGAAGAGACACATATCTCTGGACAGGAGTAGTTTATAGTCATGCTCAGGACATATAGATTATTTAGACTTCAATTCATAGCCAGTAAGCTTAGAACAGTCATGATTAGACAGCCTGGTAGTTGCTTTACAATGGTAAAAATCCACTTTACGCTGTTTCTCATTAACATAATTGAAGAAGAAAGCAGCAACGATAACTAAGATGACGTAACGGATTTTCATGGTAATACTCCTTATTGATAAATAAATAATAAAAACAAAAAGATAAGATACTATTATCCTATCCAGAAGAGCACTCTTTACAAGTAATGCTCTTGAAGATAAGATAACAATAAGAGGACAAGGGTTTATTCTTAATCCTCTATTGTTTGCTAGGAGTTTCACCTAGCTTGACATAAGTGACTTAGATATTGTCACAGATATCTTTATTCTTTTTACACCACGATGCAGTAGTGTTTTTGGAGGCGGCCTCAGTGGCTGCCTCTTTTCCTTTGATGAAGCTACAACTGTAGGAGATGGCTACTGTCAGGATTAATACAAGAATTGTTTTGGAGTTCATGTTGTACCTCTATATAATGTTGAAAGTTTAATTTTATTTTTGCCCCAGGGGGCTTATTCCGTGATATCCCCCATGCTGGAGACACCATAGATAGACACCAGGTAGTCCCATCCATTTTTACTTCATAATCTCAGAAAATGCGTCCAGCTACCTATCTCTCTAATCTCCCCATAGGTTCCATGGTTTTGACTTCATCCACACTCTCATCTTAATCTCATACGTAGCAACTTTCATTTGTACCCCAGGGGGCTCTTTGGCCCACCTGGGGATTCTTTTTGTTCCGCCGCCAGGTCTTTAAAAATTTTTCATGTTTTCAAGAACATTGCGCATTGACTTTTTGGACTGTTTCTGATGTAATGACTTCACATTGCATTGTTCAAGGTTCAGGGTCGCTCCCTGTTTCTTTTGCAATGATGTTTTAGATTTTTAAAAAGCTTTTTGAGAATGGAATCCTTTTATGGCGAATTTAAGACAGTCTGTTTACGGGGGAATTTCTGAGTTTTTGATTCGTTCTGAGAAGCAGGCTCAATTCACTGCTGCTGCGGCGGCTGGTGCTGCTGTTTTTGGTGGCTATGGTGTTTTGAAAGGTGCTGTTTCTGATAACACAACCATGTTTGGTGGTGGTGTTGGTGGTGCGACTTTTGGGGCTGTTGCAGGGGCTGGCTTGGCTCAGGCTGTGAGTGGTCAAAAGGGCAAGGCTTTTCGGAATGTTCTTCGAAATTTGAACAATAAGATGTCTGGGGTTGACCTTGCCGGGGAAGATTTTTCCAGGAGGTCTCATGTTTACAAGCAGTCTCCTCAAGATTGGGAAGCTGCGGCCCGGGCTAAGAAGTCTTACAAGTATGGCGGCATGGAATACAATGTCGATGATTTGATTTTCTCTAAGAAGATGAACCGTGGTTATCGAAACATTGCCTTTGATGGGAAGAAAGATTGGGAACAGTGGTTTGATACAGTTTAGGAGTTTATCTTATGGGAATGTTTAATTCTTTGAAAAAAGAGATGTCTGCTTACAAAAACGCTATGCGGGCGGCAGATAACTCTCTTCGTTCGAAACGTGCTATGGAGAATGCGGGCTTTATGCTTGCTAAAGATGTCAGAGGAAGGCTTGCTTCGAAGTCTTTGGCGACAGGTGCTATGTTTGGTGCTGTTGGTTATGCTTACAACACTGCAACTGGGAATGATGGTCTGAGTGGGGCTGTTTCTGGTTTTGGTGCCGGAGCTATGGTTGGTGGGGCCCTTGCTGCCGCAAGGTTGTCTAGGGCCGGGCGGGATGGTCGGATTATCAACTCCATCTCTGAGTTTAACAACCGTGCCGCAGACCCTTCTGCAAAGATGAAGACTCACTCCTTCACTTCTGCATTGTTTCATGGTTTAGACAGCGGTCCGACTGGTCAGTTCAATGGTGCCAATAGGAGCTCTGTCAACAACGCTTCTCGTGCTGCTAAAGCCGCGAGTGCATCTGGTTCCGGAAGTGGAAACACCTATGCGGGCTATAATGCCCGGGTTGTCGGTGATTCTATTCTAAATCGGTATGGAAACGCTCCTAACGGAGCAAACAACATTAAATGGGGAAAATAGGATGTCTGAAAAAGACGATATCACAGTTCTTGGTGTCAGCATTCCTAGGAGCATTGGGATTGCAACTGTTTTTGCCGGTTTGTGTTCATGTGTTTATAGTGCATGGATTGTTGCCGGGACTTTTACGAGGATGGAATCTCAACAGGCTATTATGGCTGCGAACATCGAGCAAATCAAAGCAGAGCTTGTGACCAAGAATGAGTTTGAATCGCGCATTCAGCTGGTTAACAGTGTGATTGACAGAAACAGGGAAGATATTCGTCGTCATGAAGAACGTCTTGCCCGCCTTGAAGACAATCAACACAGATTTCACGAAAAATAAAAGAAAGGAGGCCTTGTGGGAACTCTAAAAGGAAACCTCGTGGCCTTTGTATCTAGAAAACTATTCTTCTCATTGACCATTTTTGGTGTTTGTGCATGGTTGTTGTTTGTTGGAAGGCTTGAATCTGGAGCCTTTGAAACAATCACAATTTCGGTTGTGGCTGTGTATCTGACATCGAACATAGCGACCAGGTACACTGTCGAAAAAGGAAGGCTGGTTGCAGAACCTCCGGGCCGGAACGATAAGAACAGGTATCCGGAAGAGTATGAAGAATATGTTGAAGAAATCCCCGATGAACCTCCTAGGGGTTGATTTGTAGTTTTTCTTTTTAATCCAATGCAGGAAAGATGATGCTACTAGAACGTTTGAAACAGAACTCTGCGATACGGCGCCAGTTTGGTGTTCATGGCCGAATCTTGCTTCGGTTCAATGACGGTAAGCAGGCTTACATTTACACACTTGAATCGCCATGGGACTTTAACCAAGACGAACCGAACGGCATTGTCGGTCTTAGTTGTATTAAAGATGGCAGCTATCAAATCCAAATAGAAGAGTCGCCGGTCCATAAGATTAAACTTCCTTTTCTTGTGAATCCGAGTAACGGTGTCCAGTTTAAGCAGAAAGTGAATGCTACGGACAGGTGCGGACATGCTTTTTGTCATATCATAGATAAGGATATTTATAGCATTTATGGCCGGTACATTCTAATCGGGGCGGATACAAAATATAATAATCAGGGCTTCTATGAGCCCGTTGACGGATACAAGGCCTATTCCTTATTGATGAAATATCTTGAGGAATCCGGAGATAAAGAGGTTAAAATTTCATGGCTCAATTGATTAAAGAAATTAGTAAAAACGGAGTTGCACTCATTAAGAACTTTGAGGGCTTTTCTGCTACAAAGTATGATGATGGTGTCGGTGTGATGACAATCGGATACGGACACGCCATTAAAAAGACAGAGGTTTTCAACAAGCCGATTTCAATGCAGGAAGCAGAAGCCATCCTTGTGAAAGACCTGGCTGCTGTTGATGCCGCTATTTCAAAATGGGTGACTGTTCCATTGAATCAGAACCAATACGACGCTATCGGTTCATTTGTTTTTAATTTAGGTGCAGGGAACTTTGCAGGTTCGACCTTGCTTAAGAAACTTAACGCAAAAGACTACGAAGGTGCATCTAAAGAGTTTATCAGATGGAATAAAGGTCGGGTTAATGGTGTCTTAGTCGAGATGCCAGGCTTGACACGTAGAAGACTTGCAGAACAAAAGCTCTTTACTACTGGGCCTGAAGTTCAGGACCCTTTGAAAAATATCCTTAAATAAAAAGAAGCTCCGAGGTTTTCGCCCCGGAGCTTTTCTGTTTCTTTCGTTAATTAAAAGGATTCGAACGGAAAGAAGTTTTGAATGCTTCCATCACTTCTCTGTAAGTCAGAGGAAGGTTCTTCGCCATCCTGCATTCTGTTGTGTCGTCAACTTCTTTGATTCTGAGATTTTCAACAGATAGTTTGTTGCTCATATCTCGTATTGATTCTTCTCCATACTCCATTTTCATGAAGTCTACAAGAGATGTTGTAGAACGGAATGGATTGTTTTCTCCGTCTTTTAGCGAGTCCTCGATTTCTGCTACTAGGGCTTTAGGCATGCAAAGATTGATTTTGATATCTTTGTGAGGAACCCATTTCATTGCTCTATTATAGTTGATTGCTGTATTGACCAGCATTGCAACGATTTCTTTTTGAGGAACAACGTATCCGTCTAGGCTTTGTTCTACAATAGCAACGTAGTTTGTTTGATAGGTTGCCACTCTTGCTTCTTTTAGTGCCCGTTTTCCCATAACTTTCAGGTCATCATATTCGATATCGTAGACATGTCTGAATGTAGGATATTCAATCAATACGGCACTCAGGTAATATTTGTTTTCCAGTTCTTCAATACCGCGCATTGAGTTTCTTTCGCTAACACTGACATTGTAAATAACAGGGTAAATATTGACTTCTTTGCATTCCTGATAAGGGCTTTTCATTTTTGTTTCGTAGAACAGTTTGCCCATTTCGATGTTGACAGTTTCGTTTGACCCCCAGACATCACGAACGCCTGTTGATTCGTCGTAGGCAATTCGTGGAGTTAGGCACATAGCACATGTTGAACCTAGGTTGTAGTAGGTGATTCGTTCTGGTTGTGCTTGAAAAAATTGGTCTTGAATGAATTCGCTTTTGCTCATTTGTTGTATCCTTGCAACTTTATTGTTATTATTATTTTGCTTTGTTTGACTAAATTTCTTTTAGTCGTTGATGTAGGGTCGGATTATATACAGGTCCAATAGGGATGTCAAGGGTTATTGTGAAACTTTGTTTTCTTTAAAAACAAGAACTTATGAAAATCTTTTAAAACAGCACTTGAAAAATATCTGCCGCGCCTATATAATATTGTTGCATTAAAACAACGCACATAAAATATTTTTAAAATAATTTGAAATTAGGTGTTGCATTGTTTTAAAAAGCACTGTATAATTCATTTTGTAGTGTTGATGAAGAGGTCAACCGTGTCGGGATAATCTACGGCGTCCGGTCCCTTGGAAACATTACCTTACTGTGAACTAGCACTTTGGGAAACCATGAATAACCTCTAGAGGGAGGTCGTGTGAGACAGTAATGAAACTCCTAGACGTGGGCAAGCCTAACCAAAGGAGCAATCGAAAACTCGATGATGAAGCAGCGTAAGCTCCCTGATATACAACTCCCTGATTCAAAGTTTATATTAAAGTAATACGAGAGGTGGCGAGTATAAATAAATTTCCTGTTATGCAGCGGATTGCAACCGAAACACGATATTAGTAGGCCGCATGGGAAGATAGATACATCTCTGGTCTTGTAGAGATAGCATATTGAGCTACAAGATGATACTTAAACAAGTATGACTGTAAATGGAAGCGCCGGGGTTTTGATACCACACAGGTATCATGGCATCAAGATGGGTGTAAGAGCCTAGGGGATAACTCTCTTGCAATTAGAGTTATACCAGTAAGATGTCTTAACGTTACGCAACTATGGTAGATTGGGTTGGTCTTTATGACACGAGACGATATCGTTTTAATGTCTCATACCTAGCCGTGTTAGGCCCAACTGTATCTGTAAGAAACGTAATAAACGTTAAGGCCTATACATCTATACTTTAAGTAAGTTACTTTAGGTTACAGACTTTAACAAAACGGCCTTAACAAAAAGAGTAAGGTAGGCCACTCACTAGTGGCCCTGAACTAGATAAATAGTAATCTCCAATAGGAAAAGTAATATACTATAGTAAGTTTATTACGTTTCTAAGTTACTTAGGATAATATCCTAAAGTAAGTATCCAAGATTACTTAAATAACTTAAATAATAAATATCCTAGACTATAGTAAATAGGATATTATCCCTATTGTTCTATAAAAACTAGGGACAATAGAAAAGTAATAATTAACTAAGACTAAGTTTTCTTAGTTAGAGACTAAAACTTAGTAGTCTACAGTAACTTTGGATAATAACTTAGGCTGCTTAAGCAGCCATAATAAACAATAGGGAAAGTATCTACAGTTAAGATAGTTACTTAAGCTTAATTACTTAAGTCTATAGTTAAGTCTATAGCTGCAGCAAGTTATTAAACTAAGGTAATTACTTATTTAACCTAGGTAAGTATTATTTATTCCCTGCTATTGGATATAACTAAACAATTTCCGGAAATATAATTGGAGGTAGCTTTGATGCTACCTCCTTTTATTTTTGTCTACAGTAATTAAGTATTCTCCTATTGATTATTTATATTTAAGGAAGTTACCTATGAAGCTACTTTAGCCAAGGTAGCTAAATCGTGGTAAGTAATATTCTCTAACCTTAGATTACATTCCTGGTTATTGTCTATGACCATGATTTAGCCTATACTAAATTATTCGGAAGTAATTAATAATTCATAGTTTCTAAATCTATATCATACGTGTCTTCCCTAGTTTATTTCCTTTCGTTCTGTTTTTAGTATTGTAGGGTTAGACAATAAGAATAATAAATCTACTACAGGATAATTTAACCCAGATGGAACATCCAAACAAAGATATCCAAGAACTATTTAATCTTTCTGCGGGTATCATATCTGCGAATGAATTACGCAAACAAGAATTAAAAGAACCTACAGCTGTAGAAAAAACAATATCTGAGATACAACAAGAAAACCAGGAAACAAGAAAAACAATTCCGATTTTGTTTTCTTCTCAGGGAATAAAAGTCTCAGACGGTAAGATTACAAGAGCAAGGTATCTGGATGCGATATCCCTAGATTCCAAGTTATACGAAAATATCGTACTTACTGAATCTGAGGCAAGGTCATTCAGTGCAAGCCTAAGAAGGTCCTCCGATGGAGGCATCTCAGCATACTCCCCTATGGTTTGTCGTGGCGATAAATGTAAAGTAAAGGAAACCTGTTTAACAGGAGACTCCATTGTCTCCATGTACGATGGCAAAGGAGTAAGGCTGGACAGAATCAAAGAAGGAGATAAAATCATCTCCTTTAATACATCCACCAAGAGGATTGAAGAAGACTATGTCTGCGGTAAGGTCTACACTGGAGACTTTCCTGTTTACGAAATCGAAACCTCTGCAGGTCATGTTATCAAAGCCACATCAAACCATAAGTTCTATGGCATAAAAGGCCGAGGAAAGAAACCTCGATTCATTTCCATAGACGATGGACTATCAGTCGGCAGCAAGCTTGTATACGAAGATTCGTTCTGCACTGATGACGACTGTGAGACTTACGGAGACTGCCTGTTTACAACAATCGTATCAATAGAGCAGTTAGGTGTATTACCTGTTTACGACATCCAGGTAAGAAACAATTCAAACTTCTTTGCAGAGGGCCTATTGGTCCATAATTGCCACCTGTACAACATAGGCAAGGCACCTGTTGGAGCACCATGTATTTATGAACAAGATTTCTTGCGCAACCAGACGGAAAAATACTTCGAAGAATTTAATGTCCAGCCAGACAGCCCGACGGAAATGCATATGGTTGCTGAGCTCGCAGAAATCGACCTCTACGAAAGAAGGGTTACACAAATCCTCTCGTTAACCCATCAGGACTTCAGCCAAGATGTCATAACAAGCTTTGATGTTAGTGGCAATCCTATTGTTAATGAGGACATCTCAAGATACCTCAATATCAAAGACAAATTAAAATCCAGAAGAGATAAACTGCTAACATCTCTAATGGCTACAAGAAAAGAACGTGCAAAAATAGCCGTCCAAGCATCAGGCGCCGCCATGATGTCTGGAAGTGCATCTCTAAAAGACAAACTGGATGCAATCACAGCTTCATCCAGAGGCAAGTACGTAGACCCTTCTGTCGGGGATATCATTGATGG